>Ga0116230_10007436_pt1 | contig 10818 bp, 11 predicted proteins | sample S1TSphfallax_3_FD_88678 | JGI IMG/M metagenome (GOLD analysis project Ga0116230, IMG submission 88678) | Host-associated microbial communities from peat moss isolated from Minnesota, USA - S1T2_Fd - Sphagnum fallax MG | ecosystem: Host-associated > Plants > Peat moss > Unclassified | place...
ACTGCCAAGTTACATTATTCAGAGCAAGTGCAATGCTTCCAATAGGACTTCAGTAACATGTTTTGTTACTTTTCACAGGAGGAGCTTATACCAACTATAGCTCAGCATTTTGCTGCTCAAGTTTGGCCTCTACAACCAATTTAACTTGTTTGTGCCTTTTATGTGTGGTGGGAAGTTAAATATTGGCTTACTATACTTCTAGTTACGATACCGCAGCTAATTACTTCCTCCGCTTTATATTTTTTTTCAGCATCTCTGCTTCTTGTGCTTCTTCTCTTTCCCTTTTTTCCAATTCATTTTTGACTCTCTCTGTCTTTCCCGCTCATTTTTTCTGCTTTCCTGCTGCAAAGGAGCTGCAAAATAGTGGTGCGGCGGCATCAGCAGCTCATGGAATATTGACACTACGCTGAGTGCCTACCTCGAGGTATGTTGGGGTGTCATCGTCACTATTATCAGTATCGGCCGGCTGCAGTGGCTTGCGGCGATCCTTAAGGACACGTTTAGTCGCAGACGGGGAGAGTTTTGGGGTATGGTGCCGTCTTCTTTCTTCTTCTCTTTCCTTTCCGACCTCCCTTTGGGATTGTTGTGTTTTGTTGCCCGTCGCCCTTCCTTACAGGTGGGGTGGGTTGGGTTGCAATGGGGCTGGGGGCCTGGGGTTTGGACGTTTTCGTGAGCAACAAACAAACAAACAAGCAACGAAAACACACAGGCTAGGCACTTTCTTGTTGGGCTGGTAGTGGTGCTAGTGGAGTTCCTTGATCTTTACACCATCATCGTCTCAGTCAGAGCTAGTAGGCTACGCACTTGGGGTTGGGGATTCAGGCTACGCATTGGAGGATCACTGCACTATTGTTGCATTCTCTCTCTCTCTCTCTCTCTCTCTCTATTTCTTTGTGTGTCTCTGTCTCACTCTTCTTCTTCCTTGTCTCTCTCTGTCTTTTTGTTTCTTGTTTTGTTTGGTTGTGTACTAACTCGTGCACTCCACACACACTCACGGCATGCACTTAACTCGCTCTATGCAACCCATCATCTGCATTGTCGCTTGTAGGATTGCACCTTTCTTCTTCCTCTTCCCTTCGAACAAACTGTGTCTCTAGTTGATGACTCCACCCTAAACCCTGTTCTCTTCTCTCTTCCTTTCTTCCATTGCTCCTCCTCATCCTCCTCCTTCTCTTCCCGCTGCAGCTGTCGCGCCCATCGGCGATCTTTGGCGATCTTATTGACATTCCTTTTGTTTCTTGTTATTTGTAACATTTTTGGCTCGTGCTCCATGTAGCTGCTCTATTCTGGTTTTAGTTGCGTGTAGATAATGCGTGTTCTCTGTAGACAGGGAGATAGACTACTGTGTCACAATTGTTCAAAGGTGTATGTTTATTTTTATTTTATTTTTTTATCTTCCTACGGTCTCTATTTTTTTCTTGTTGTGCTCTGGATCTACAAGGTGCACCGCGTTTTTAGGTGGTTGTTGCTGTTTGCTTAGTTGCAGGGGTTTTGGTTGTGATTTTCAAGAAGTAAAAATTATCCTCTTTTCGGTCGCGTTTCCGAACTTTTTCTTTTTTTCTTGTTTTAAAGCCTTATTTCTTCTTCTTCCCCTGCCCAACAAAAGTTCATCAACACCTGGAGTTATTGAACTAGTTGATTACTGTGATTCTTTGTGGACACGGCAGCAGCACATTAGCAACAACCAGCGTACAAATGATTACTAGCAATAACTTCACAATTGTTCTGCATTTTATGTCAATATACTCCATATGAATGGATGTGTATCTGATGCTAGATTGAGTGCACCTTGAGAATTTGCATAGTAAAATCCATGTGAACAAAAGGCAGACAACTTACGTTGGAATGGGAAACGAGTGAAGGCTAGCAATGCCATCTGTTTTCCTGTGTGAGTTGTTCCCGGTTAATAAAATTGGATTTAGTGCCTTAATCTTATTTCCAAAGGCTGCATTAATAGCAGCACTTTCTCCTACATGATCTTCTGGCAACTTCAAAAGATTACATGCTTGAGGATTTCCTGCTTATGTGATTTGGAGCTCTGGAAGGTTACCATGATTGCAGTTTGTGCGAGCATAAATTGTCTGACTAGGATGATGACTCTCTTCTGACAATTGTTGCATGTGAGCTTGTGCTTCTTCTTCATTTTGTCGATGATCAGTCTCTGGAGTAAATTGACCCAATACCTTGCAACTTGTTGTTTGCACCAGAACTTGATCTGTTGTGTCTGGTTCCAATATTGCAATCATGCTCTTGAGTTGTTTCTCGGATGGGTTGTCTCAAGAGACAACAGCAATTATGCTTGTGTTAACAAGCTTTGCGTGTCGTGATGCAGCTAATTTATCTGGGCAATTTTGGGAAGTTGTAGTTAGTCCATCGTTGGAAGCTCTTTGACGAGATTTCTCCTCCAAATTTTGACCTGCAGATGGATCCTTACTCGTTGCTTCCCAGTCAGCTTCCCTCTGCTTCTTCCTGCTGAACAGAATCTCCTTCTACCACTTCAGCACCCTCTTGGAGTGGAGGTGCATCAGCATCCTCTGGATATTCAAACTAGTACACTTCCATTGTGGGTGATCCATATTGAGGTAACACCCTATTCAATCTCTTTGAAGTGGCTGCAGAATTAAAAACTTTGTGACTACCTAATAGATATCCTTCTGGCAGCTCAGAACTTGAATAAGCCAGAGAATAAACATTCTCAAGGGTCATTGCTGCATTGCCAGTATTGTACTAAAAAATGTTGTTGGTGGCAATTCGTAGTTCTTCTATGGACTTGCACTTTGCACGTTTTTTTTCAGCTTGCAGGTGGGTTCGTTAGGATGCAGAAGTAGGTGTTGATGCTTTGTGAAGTCCCTCTTGGCATATTTCTGTTTTTCTGTATTTTGTGTGTGGCATTTGGTGTGGCTGATGTGGAAATGTGTTTCGGAGCCAGACAACTTTGCTTCCTGCTTCTTTTTTCTTTTGTATGATATTAGAAAAGGGACGTGATCTATCAAGTTTCAGTAAAGTGGAAGATGATATGACTGTGAGAGAAACGCGTGGCTCTTTGAAAGCTTTCTCATATTGTCGCGAGATGAGATGTAATGTTGCGCGGACAGGCTGCTTCTCACGTGCCGGTTTACTTATTACCACTAGCATCTGCATTTGTGTTTTCGGAAACCTTTTTTCCTTGTCATTTTCACCGAGTTTGCTGCTTGTGCACAGTTCATGATCTCAGCGTCTCACTCCATTTTGTCGTGCAATGAGTTTGTAGGGGAGAAATGGATGTGGACTGTGTTGGTTTAGGATTTGCCTGACCATCCATCTTGTGATTTGAAACAAACTACTGCGGCACAGGAAAAAATAAATAAATGAATCTGGTATTCTACATGGGGACTTGTGGATCAAAATGATATATCTGATCGAGACTGTCTTTCCTTGTGAATTGAATTGGCAAATTGTTCTATTGCAAATGTTCTAGATTTTTAGGATTTTTTTTGAAGGATTCAACTCTTGCTAGTTTATGAACAAAAAGCATTGCTAAGAGTGGAATGACGCCTTCTTTGCAAGTCTGATTGTACTCCCATTTTCAGAAGCTCCACAGTTTCTAGAGTGTTTGTTGCTCAATGAGAAATTTTGTGTTGTCCCAAAAGGAAGGATGACATTAGAGTGGGCATTATCTTCTGTTCCATGTGACCTCTGCAGTGAGTTCAACATGAAGTGCAGTGTAAAGAAATGGACAGTGGTTTTATTGGTGTTGTCTAAGTCTAGTTGAGTTGAAGTAAAATGTGTTTGCATCCAGAGCAAGTCTTATGGTTGCAAGCACCACCTCCGTACAGCAGTGGTGTGGGCACCTTAACTCTCCAATGGGTTGCACTTGGAATGTTTAAAGAGTAACTATGTCTTTCTAGAGGTACCGTTCTTGTGTTGTGTTTTTAGTGATTTGGATGATAATTCTTGGTTTCATGTCTTCGACAGTGGTAGAATATCTTGAGATCCACCATTGGAGCAAGTCATGTATGACCTGACCTTCTGCAGGTGTCCTACAGCCAGTCATTGTTATCCTTGTCAAGGTGATAGTCTAGTACACTCAAAAGGTTATGATTGCACTTGTTCTTGTTAGGTTTGTTTTCATTTGGGTGTGCAACTGACACCACCTTTGTTTGGTTACGGAACAAGCTTTTGGGGAGTTTTTCTCCACTTTCACACTTGTATTTATCCCGTCTATCAGTTGGATGTAGGGCACTCAAACTTCGAATCTGCAAGTGGTATGTGTGCTCATGGATATGTCATGGTGGAGAAATTCACTCCTTGCCTCTCTATGCCTGAGGCTTTTGGATGTTTTCCTGACGAGGCCTGTTGCAGCTTCAATGAGTAGACTATAGACTTGTTTGATTAGTTATGTTTCTTGAAGTGCAAGCTGAGACCACGACTCAGTCTTCCATTTCTCTCAAGAATGCAACAGAAACTTAGGATGCATATTTATGTAGAATTATTTGGTGCTAGTTTTCAAGCAAATTCTCACTCATCTGCTCTTTACTGTCTGGAGAAGTCAGTTGGGTTACTTGTGAACTCATCTCTGCCATTTTCGTGATATAATTGCAGAGGCTGTTGGAGACCACATTTAAGCTCAATTTTTTGTCTTTAATTATCTTGGGTTTTGCGTGTCTTTGATTTTGACATGAGATTGTGAGCGTAAAGTTGTCCAATCGCATTCTTGATTTTGATTTAGGTTTTAAAAATCAGACCCGGTTCTAGTCCAAACTAGTTCCATTTTTTTATGTTTCCATAAGAAGAGTAAATCAATTAGAGTGCTTCTAGGTTCAGTTCGGTGCAATCCCAGTCTCGGTTTTGATTCAGGTTCTAAAAATCAGACCCGGTCCTGGTCCAAACTGGTTCCATTTTTTTATGTTTTCAAAAGAAGAGTAAATAAATTAGAGTGCTTATGGGTTCAGTTCGGTGCAATCTCAGTCTTGATTTTGATTCAAGTTCTAAAAATCAGACCCGGTTTTGGTCGAAACTGGTTCCATTTTTTTATGTTTCCCAAAGAAGAGTAAATCAATTAGAGTGCTTGTGGGTTCAGTTCGGTGCAATCTCGGTCCCTGGGTTTAGTTCGGTGCAATCTCAGTCTCTAGGTTCAGTTCGGTGCAATCTCAGTCTCAGTATCTGGATTTTTTCCCTTTTTTGACTTACGTGATAGTTTTTGCTGGGTTCGAGTTACTTTTAGTTGTAAATATATAGATTTCTCGATACTCATGAGAGTTATATATTTTCAATTTTGGGTGTACCTTGTTATCAGTGATTTATTAATACTTATCAGGGTGTTTGATTCAAGCTCTCTGTAGCCACTGTCCCATGTCCTCCAGAAAACAGGGCTTTAACATTCATCTGAAGCAGCAGTCAATTTGAGTTTTGCTATGGGTGTGTTGTTCAGGTCCGTATGCTATCTGATGCTTGCTACAGAATGGGTGAAGCAGGGTAGGTAGTAATAACATAATTTAACACAGGAAAAAATGACTCAATCACTTAACTTGCAAGTGCGAGAAAGATTTTTTTCACTGAAGAAAGCTGCAAAGGTTGAGGTGGTTGCAGAGGCTGAGGAGGTAGTATTGGGTTCTTTTCACCTGTTTGCTAGAGTGGCATCAAATTTTAAGCTCAATTTTTTGTCTTTAATTATCTTGGGTTTTGCGTATCTTTGGTTTTGACATCAGATTTTGAGCGTAAAGTTATGTTTGTGTAAGTTTTGATCAATGTGGAAATTAGGTCAAGTTGGTGATGATTGATGATTGTAAAATACAGGTCACTTTTGTGAGTTTTACCCATTAGGATCTGCTGAACGTAAAGTCCCAGTTTGAACAAGCTCAGTTCAACCTGGTAGGTTTCCCTTGGATCCAGCTGTCATTCCACCCTAAGATTATTCATTTCTAAACCTTCAAATGTAAAAGGAGCTCGATGATTAATGTCTGAACCTAGTCAATGGACAAGCTTGAGTTCTATTTTGAATCTTGTTGGAGATTTATGCCCCTTGCATGTGGTTAGAGTTTTATGTATTTGATCTAGAGTTTGGGATTTACTATTTGACTTATAGTTATTGATGATGACAAAGCTTTTACTTGATGAACTCTTGCAAATGACAGCTCTTTCTAACATAAAAGCAAAGAAAAAATTTGAATTCTTAGAAGCTGTGAGTGGATTCTTAGCGTGTCCTTTTTTACAGAGTGTGGCATGTTTTTCGTTTATCATTGATGTACACCTCCTGACCGGCTGTATGGCAGTACAGACCGTTCGATCAGTGTTGATCGTAGTCTGTATGGGCCAATTGGCGTGGGTTGTATGGCAGTACAGACCATTCGATCAATGTTGATCGCGGTCTGTACGGGCCAATTGGCATGGGCTGTATGGCAGTACAGACTGTTCGATCAGTGTTGATCGCGGTCTGTACGGGCCAATTGGCATTCAAGAAGTGTTCACCTTCGATTCTTAAAAAACAAAACCTTGTGAACTTGTCATCTTAAATCTTTCATCGTTTATAGTAGAAATTTGTGCTATGACAGTTGTTCTCATGGATTCGGCGATTGCCCAAGGAATTTGGTGCGAAATATGTGATTGGACGCTTCAACGAGGCACAAATTTGGAACAACATAATTTCGAACTTGTGCATTGAACGTTGCTCGAGGCTGTTGCATGATTACCGCCTAGCAAGTTTCAAGACTTCAGGGACGCGGTGACTTTGAGCAGTCGCAAAAAAAGTAAATTTGGACTAAAGCAGGAGTTGCGGAGGGCTGCATCCCAGGTGAGCTTTTCTTTTAATTGTAATTGCTAACACTTTTTTTTTTTGGAAGGTTGTTACCAATACTTTTTTTTTTGTCTTTCACATTAAGTCTCTCGACAGACTTGGAAGGCTTTGGCAAAAACACCGTAAGTAAGTCTTCAACTAACTTCTGTCCATTTTTAGATAAAGGGGTAATTTCTAGACCTTCAAACCTGAAGGGCACATCAAGTTTTTGCAATGTTGTGGAGATAGGGTAGTAAACCTTCGTTTGCTCGTCTTAACAACAAAGTTTGGGGTCCTTTTAAAGTTCTTCTTATTGTTGCTGGAAGTTTTCCTCCTCCCTTGCCAGTTTTCGAGGAAACTAGTTCCCCTCCCGATGATGTGCAACTAAATCACAGAGGGGTCCCTCACCTTAATTTATCCTCCCAAAATTTTTGGCTATAGAATTTCCAAATGAAGGCTGGTATTCCTTTCTTTTCTTATGTCTCAAGGTAAGTTTTCTATTATTTTTCTCTCCAAGTATATGACCAAGAATCTGGTTCGTATGCTTTTGTTGCTGTCTCACTTTTCTCCTTTTGTTCTTGGTCTTCATATTGGCTGGGAATTTGTTCAGAGTCCACGATTATTTTATAAAAATAATCAAGGCATTGAGGCTAGTGTTGCCCTGTTATTGGGGAATTATTTTTTTTAATAAATATGTTAAGTATTGATAAAGGGCACAATGACAGGCTTTTGCAACCTACATGCCGCTTCTTAGTACTAACAACAATATTTATTTTGGGAAAAGAAAAAGGTGAGCTAGCTAAAGTTGCACAAGAAATCCAAGACCATATAATTCACAGGGCTCTTGTGAAAATCCCCTCCGATCTCGTTTGTATCATTGAATCCATCAGAGACATGTCTGTGGACATCAGTTGCAGAAAAGCGTCCAGGTGCTGAAGAAGACTTATGTATGCCAGTGATTTTGCAGCTGCTGCTGGCTTGTTTATCCCCCCCCCATGTAGTGTAGGCTCAATAGTATTTAGTTTTCTGGGCAGTTTGGTCTACAACGTTAGAGAACAACACTTTGTCAAAGATCTTGTAAATAGTCCAACTGTTCCAAATCACCACTGTTATTTTTTCCGAGTCTCATACTTTGACCAGCAATCATTCAGTGTGTTTGTAGTGGCTGGAAACAACAGGCTATGTGAAATGTTCGAAGTCCTCACCTCTTCTTAATAGGTAATGACTAGGTAATATTACAGAGGAAGAGTTGCAATAGCACCATCCGCTCTGTCTGTGTCGACTCTCTCTAATGACCCAAGCTCACAATGTTTAGTTTAGTGCTGCAGGAGCAGTACTATTGTTTGTGTCAACTCTCTCTAGTGACCCGAGCTGACAACATTTAGCTTAGTGCTGCAGGAGTAATACTACTGTCTGTGTCGACTCTCTCTAGTGACCCGAGCTGACAATGTTTAGGGTAGTGCTGCAAGAACAGTACTACTGTCAATAAAGAGAGAGATGGACATAGTCAATAAAAGACTGGTGTTTGGCCTACCTCCACTCCAGGTCTAAGCATGGGATATTTGTGATGTTTAGAAATAATTTAAATGGATGCTTGGGTTCGCCCAAAGGCTCTCAAGTCACTGTGCCCTTGTTGGCTGATGGAATATCATTGAAACTACTTAATAAGCTGGATCGGAATTTGTTCAGAGTCCACAATTCTTTTATAAAAACAATCAAGGCATTGAGGCTAGTGTTGCCCTGTTATTGGGGAATTATTTTCTTTAATAAATATGTTAGGTACTGATAAAGGGCACAATGACAAGCTCTTGCAACCTACATGCTGCTTCTCAGTACCAGCAACAATATTTATTTTGGGAAAAGAAAAAGGTGAGCTAGCTAAAGTTGCACAAGAAATCCAAGACCATATAATTCACAAGGCTCTTGTGAAAATCCCCTCCGATCTCGTTTGTATCATTGAATCCATTAGAGACATGTCTGTGGACATCAGTTGCAGAAAAGCGTCCAGGTGCCGAAGAAGACTTATGTATGCCAGTGATTTTGCAGCTACTGCTGGCTTGTTTATCCCCCTCCCCATGTAGTGTAGGCTCAATAGTATTTAGTTTTCTGGGCAGCTTGGTCTACAATGTTAGAGAACAACACTATGTTAAGATCTTGTAAATAGTCCAACTGTTCCAAATTACCACTGTTATTTTTTTCCGAGTCTCATACTGTGACTAAACCCTCTTCCCGATGTCCGATTTGAGAGCACGACACGGCGTTGGAAAGATTTTGACGAGGGCTACAACTTTGCTTCAGACTGCGTTGCGATCGAACTCTACAGTCGAGAGATATCGGCGTCCAAAGTCCCGGGACTCCAACCCGGGACAGTTTCGGGACTCCCACGCGGGAGTCCCGGGAAAAATAGCCATTTGGATGTAGTCTCCACCGCGAGCTGCAGAGTATACTATAAGGGGGAAGGTGGTGGCTTCCCCCAAGTCCGGGCCGTGGTGAGTCTTGGGTGTCCGTGTTGCCCGTGGTTCGTCCTAGCACCAAAAGTGCTCCAACTATGCACTAACCACTTTGTGTGGGTTGTGTGCAAGTCCATGTGAGTGAATAAGCTTGTCACATCTTCCTAGTCCCATCCCAGAGCTCCAACACGCCCCTCTACCCCTCCAAGTGTTGTGAGCTAGGGAGCGGCTCCAAGTTCCAACTCCTTTCGCATTGCCGCATACTTGGACCCTCGAGTGGGTCTACTAGGAACTTGGGAGCACGTCACTTCGTATCAGAGCTCGGGGAGAGCTCGATCCGCTTATTGGATAATCCCGATGGCACCAAAGAAGACTCGCAAGCTAGTCCAAGAGACCGTGGTGGAAGAAACCACCCAAGACCTAGAGGTTCCTCCCGAAGCTATGAGGGAGGAAGAACAAAACCATTCCGAAGATGAGGAAGACCGTGATGGCCTTGAGGAGCATGAAAATGAAAAGGAACAACCAAATGGAGTCCTCTTCACCCCGGAACAATTGGAGGTCCTACTCAAAATGAATAGGCCCGATTTCAATGAATTAGTTGCGGCCTTCAAAGGAGGCTCATCCAAAGGTGTGGGTTTCAAGCCCGCTAGGCCCGGGAACTTTGACAGGGCCTGGGATCGAAAGGTTGTGGATGTTTGGCTTGCGGAAATGGAAGACTACCTTCATGCCGCCAAGGTTGGTCGGCATTCGGCCATAGAACTTGCCCAATCCTATTTGAAGGGCTATGCCTCCACATGGTGGAGGACGCAGAGGATGCAAAGAACTGCGCTCGATGTCGAGTGTTGTTGCTTCAATGTCGCAAAGAAGATAACTTCATGTGCTCTAAGTAATGACATTTTTTGACGAAGATAACGACTCCACCAGGGTGTTTTTGGCAACGACATTAGCCCCTACAACGTGTACAGAACGTCTACAGAAGAGAGGCTACAAATGAAGTCCTCCTCGTTCGGGAAAAACATAGATCGGGACAGTTTTCCAACGATATGCACAATAAAACTTGCTCTCTGTTCAAGCAGTGATTTTTACCTCATCTCATGCTGAAAGTGTCCAAACACATAATTCATTGATAAAAGTATCAATTGAGAGCGCATGACATTCCAAAATGACTGATTTGCAGAGAGAAAAAGACCCGTTGTTTTCTTTGCTTTTGTTGTGAAGCATAGAGAGGGTAGGGTGATCTCAAGTTGCAGATAGATACTACATACCTACAGTCGAATTGTACTGAGCTGAGAACTAAACTCCATTGGATGTGTTGACAGAGACGACGAACGAATGCTGGCCATCAAGCAGGTTCACAAAAGAATCCTCTCAGCCAGCACAATCCTCAAAATTTCTCTAATCCAAATGCAGTGTTTTGCCCCCACCCTGCTAGTGAGAGTTGTCATCAGTGAACTATAATAATAGTTTAGAACTTGACAACAAGCTTCACCAACCTTGCAGAAAAGGACTGTCATCTGCAGTAAATTAGGTTTGCTATGTGCAGGTTGGGGACATGAACAATCCTAAGTGCTTATCAAATCTCTGTGAATGCAACAGCAGAAGCAGTAGAAGCAGCAG
>Ga0116230_10007440_pt1 | contig 10815 bp, 10 predicted proteins | sample S1TSphfallax_3_FD_88678 | JGI IMG/M metagenome (GOLD analysis project Ga0116230, IMG submission 88678) | Host-associated microbial communities from peat moss isolated from Minnesota, USA - S1T2_Fd - Sphagnum fallax MG | ecosystem: Host-associated > Plants > Peat moss > Unclassified | place...
ATAAATTTGGCAAGTCATCAATGCATCACAATTGTCATCCCCTTCATTTCACTTAGAATATGTCAAGTGTGTAAAGATTGATATGGTTCATGTTTTGGGTTTCGTTGAATATGAATGTTAATTTAGTTCAATTTCATTTTTGAAAAACAACGTATAGGTGAACGCATGTAACAGTGTACACAAAAAAACTATCATGGTTTGATACTTTTTAGTACTTATGCAAATTTTATGCATCATGGTGGAAATTTGGAAAATAATTTTCATTGAAATTTTGTAATAGATGATGGTTTATGTCCTAATCTAGCATTATCTTGTGAAATCAATGCACACATGGATGATATAATAATTTAACAAATTATTATTTTGATTTGTAGAATTGGAATTGTAGAAATGTTACACATTAGCTTTGCAAATCGATTTGATTTTTATTCAAAATTTCTAAAGGTCATGGAATTTAAATAAGATGATTTTCAATGTTCAATAGTACATTATGGTATGATAATGTTTGTGGCTTTTTTAGGTTGAAAAATGTTCTTTGATTGAAGATTTACTTGGGCTAAGTGTTTTTTTTTTCCATTTGACAAAAGTACGATGAAATTTTGAATTTTCAAAAGAATGGAAAATTGTTGTTAAATAAGGGTTATAAAAAACCTTTATTAAATTATTGGTGTACATTTACACAAATTTACAATTATGTCTCAATTTCATATTCATTATTCTTGTGATTTTTAAAATTTTTGAAGCCCAAATCATTTATATGTGATCTTTAAAATAATTCAAAACAAGTGAAATTTTACATATTGTTACTTTTGATATTATATGTAGTTCCAAATTTCACTCAAATTGTGTACATTGTAGTGTGCATTCACCCGTATGCAACTGCTTAAACCAACACTTGCAACTAGTTGTTGCAATGAATGCACAATATTTTTTAATTCTTGACAAATTTCCATGCCAAGCTATGTATGAAATGTGGCTTCAAGTTTGATAAGCCCATGGTTGAGGTCAAAATACTTGAACCTTAAACCTTTTCATTCTATTTTTGCCCTTCATTTGTATTGCAACTTTGGAGGTGAATAGTTGGATGTGGATAGGATTATTTGTCAACTTTGTTTGTTCATTATATTTTTAGGAGAGTAGCCTTTGTAGCCAAAAAGTAATGGAATTGGAGCTACAATAGTTAGCTTAGTTAATACAACTCATGGCATTGTTACCAAATTGAATTATGTACCCATTTGTTGATTGACCTAGGGGTTCTTAGATTATATTGGCAATAGCTAGTATTTTTTTCTATTTTCACCACATATGAATTTGGATTTTGAGTTTTTTTGCCACCTACACATTGATGTAGAAATGAAAAAAAAACTTGGTTTGATTAACATGCTCAAAAGCAAGTATTGATTTGAGATTTGAGTAAGTCCATGAAAAAGTTTCATGGGTTCTACATATATAGTAGTAGTGTGACATCAGTGATCACACAACCTAAAATAATGTATCAACCCATCCTAGTTTTGTACTATCTTGTTATAACTTCTATGATGTTTAGTTTCAATGATTGAATTGGGTATGGTGTAATTGGACAACTTGTTTACTCTCAAGTGACAATAGCCACATGAAATATGGAACCATTTGAGAAATTGTTCTTCAATTTTTATATTGACATGGGACAATGTATTGTCACAAGTAAAACCTTCTATACAAATATTCCTCAATTTCCAATTTGGGATAAGCATAAATTGTGCCAAAGAAAAGCTCTAGAGAATGTTGATCATTTTCTAACATACTTGTTCTCAATTTCTAATTTCAAATAATAGTGTCATTAGTCATTTTTATGTTTCAAGGACTTAAGATTGGAACCAAATGTTTGTGTTGTTGAAAGTTTTGTTGCTCCTCATATTGCAAAGAGGAAGAGAGTAGCAAAATGACCCCAAAATATAAGAAAGAAAAAACGAATGAATCAATATACAGATTGAAATCCCCAAATGTGCAGCAAAATTTGAATCTGATTACTCCTCTTGGATGTCCATATACATACATCAAGGTACCTATTTATTTGGTTCAATAGCATATTTGAGCTCAATTAAACTTCCAAGTTCACCCACACAAAAGAAAAACAAGATGAACTTTTTAAAAACTTAGCCATGAACCACATGCTACAACCATTAAAAAGCCCATTTCTGGAGAGGTCTTAGAACCAAGCAATTACACTCAAACATACATAATGAAAGTTAGTTTGTCAATACCTACAAATGTTGGGGCCATCAAAGCTTTTCATACGTGAAATCCTATAAGACAAAAGGTGAAATCAAAACCAAAAAAAAGTTCATACAAAGTGTTAGAAAACTACATTTTCTTTTCCTTGCACTTTGTGAAAGAAAAGATGGTCCTAGAAGAAGCAAGCTGAACGCGCCAATTTCCTCACATTTGTTCTATGGACATTGGACAACCTTTCACCTTGGGAAGCTGCCCATATGTTGCAACCATATACAAGACCATCTATCAAATCCATTTCTTTTAAAAGGAAGTAGGTAACACTTGAAGGCAAAGAAGCCCAATGAAACCATGTAATCCATACTTGCTGAAGGAGGAAAGTTGTTGACCCTAAACCTAAAAGGACCGATGACATTGGTGCATTCATGTAAAACCACCCACTTCCAAAATGAGCTAGTAGTTAGTTAGTACAAATGAAGATTGTTGAAGAGGTTGTTTGGTCAATTTAAGGTTCCAAAGTTTGTTTTATGATGGTTTGAAGAATGTTTCAAGATGAAGAAAGATGGAGTTGCACAAGAGAGGCATATGCCCCTCCCTTTTTGGACATCAATTCACCGTGCTTCCCTTGTTCCACAATCACACCATTGTTGACAACAGCAATAACATTGGCATTTCGTATGGTAGAAAGGCGGTGAGCAATGACAATTGTAGTACGGTTTACCATCACGCGATCAAGCGCCTCTTGGACCACATGCTCTGATTCTGCATCCAAAGCACTAGTGGCTTCATCTAGTAATAGAATTCGGGGGTTCTTGATGATCGCACGGGCTATGGCAACACGCTGTTTTTGTCCACCTGAAAGTTGTACACCTCGTTCACCCACAATTGTGTCCAAACCTTCTGGCAATGCAGTGATGAACTTGTGTGCATTTGAGACATTAGTGGCAGCTTCCAGTTCTGTTTGTGTGACATTGTCACTCCTACCATATATGATATTTTCTTTAATGCTCGTGTTGAAAAGCACAGGTTCTTGACTAACAAGTCCCATTTGCTGCCGAAGCCATTGAACTTGGAACCGTTTGATATCAACACCATCCAAGAGGATATGTCCACTGTCAGGATCATAAAACCGCTCAATGAGAGAAATCACAGTGGATTTCCCACTTCCAGATTCACCCACCAGTGCCAGTGTCTGCACACACATAGGTAAGTCAACTAATATCTATTGCAATATCAAATGTCTACAAACAAGCAATATTAGTCTCAACGCACGGGTTCAAGATTCACAATGTGAAATTGCTGCTATCCTTTTGAAACAATGTCAAGGTCCATAGAAAGTTAAAGAGCTACAGTGTGTTTTGATATGAAATCAGAGTTTTTTTATTTTCAGATGATGGGATTTGGAAAGACTCAAAATCTGTAAACAGAAAAAAAAATCAACAACTTTTTCTTTTTTCCTGGTGAGATGAAGCAAATTACTAACCGTGCCCGCTTGCACAATCAAATTTAAGTCTTTGAAGATGGGCATAGTCGGTCTTGTTGGATATGTGAAGCTTATATGTTGGAGCTCAACTTCACCTTTCACTGCTTTCATAGTCTTCCCTGATTTTTCAAGTGGGTCAATCTTCGATTTCAAGTCAATTATTTCAAAGATGGAGTTGACAGCAATTTTCACTTTTGTTAGATCAGCAGATCTGCTGGTTGATTGTGAAACGCCTACTGCACTCATGGTGATTGCAAAAAACACCTGTAAAATTTTGAACCGATTTTTGTTGAGTTTGATTTTGCAACACATTCTTACAATGGAGTACTAGTATAACCAACACACATTCATAACATACAGACAACTTTGAAATTTAAGAATTCTTAAGACATTCACACCAAACTTTACGAAATTTCAGCCATAGTAGTAGTGAGAGAGACCCCAAAAATTCACCTTAAAAACTTTGTCAAATGTGGTTTTGTTGTCCTTCACCAATTGTGCACCAAACCAAAATGCCAAGGCATAGGATGAAAACAGCACAAAGTTGGAAAATGCCAAGCCTGTGCCACTTATGTAACCTTGCCAAATACCACTACGTAATGGTTTTTTGCACTTCTCTTCATATAACATCACCACTTTCTCTTCTGCACAAAATGATGCTACAGTGCGAATACTAGACACTGCATCACTGGCCACCTGACTTGCATCTTGGTATTCAATCTGCACAAGTATATTTAGATCATCATCAAATGATAGTTGATAATTTCAACAATGCTATAATTTCTTAGTTGATGGTTTTCGTTTGCACAGTGCCACCTAAAATATGTATATATAGTTGATGATTTCCCTTTAAACAGTGCCATGCACTTTTATAGTTGATGATTTTATAGAGAACAATGCCACAATTTTCAAAACTATATGATATGGATATTTTTGGGAATGCTTAACATGCAATCTTTGTTTGGTGGTAATTATATGGGAAGGGAGAAAGGGAAGTAAGGGGAAGAAGAAGTTTTGAGCTTTGGACCTTGGCATCATTGCTGAAACCTTTCATGAATTTGACCTGCAAGAAGCTTTGCATACTCAGGAGAGGTACAAGCGCCAGAACCACGAGTGCAAGTTCCCAGTTTGCTGAAAAGGCAATGGAGAGACCACACACAATTGTGCTGAGGTTTTGCACAGCAAGTGCGAGGTTATCTCCCACCATTGATCTCACTGCCGCTGCATCTGTAGATAGCCGTGCCCCTAAAGCTCCACTGTACAACACTTCCCCCCATTTTCCCAACTTTAATTTTAGCTGGTGCACACTGATGAATGATGCAAAGTCTACTACTACATTACGAGACCAAGGTAAACAAGATGGCATAGTCATGGGTTCATGTGGTTGTGAAGTAGCAATTGTTGATTTTCTTAATCAAGCTGAGTATGTAATTTAGGGTTTGTCATTTTGTCGGCCTTACCTTGAACTATCATCTTTGTCAAACCATGACACCTCTTGACGCACTATGTGTTCAAACACCATACGGCGAATGCGGCGAATGAGTTTGTTGCCAATCACGCCAAAAGAGAAGAACTGAATGGGTGCAACTATGAAAATCCCAACTGCCATCAGCACATATGCGAGTGCCCATTTATTTGCCTCACGTCGCAGTTGATGTGGATTTGGGATGAAAAATGCATTGATGACATTGGAAAGAAGAAGCCCGAATATGGGAAATGCTAGTCCACTTGCTGCAGCTGCTAAGGTTCCTATGAAGAAGTATGGCAGCTCTGGCTTGTTGAAAGCTGCAAGACGAAACAATGAAGTCTCAGCAGCAGCTGGTATTATATTCAATTTTGTTTCTGCTGCCACCTTCTCATTGACACCATTCTTTCCTTGTGCAATATGAGCAGCAGCAGTAGTGGACTCAAGATCCTCTGAGGGATCTACTTGTGATGATCCTGTGCTTTTGTAGCTGCTTTTGGAGGACTTGTTGTCATTGGTGGTGAAGGAGATTCCATTCCTTGTGCGGAATCCAGACATGGAATGGCGCGCACTTGCTGATTTCCTGCCAGATGAGGTGCGAGCACTTGCAGACCTGGTGATTGCAGCAGACACATTCAAGGAGTCAATCTGAGCATCCAAGTACTTGGATTCAGATAGCTGATCATCATTTTCTGCTGTTGGAATGTGTCTGTCATCTTTGTCAGGTTGTTGGTCTTTGTGAATCTGTTGGAGACGGATGAGCTGTGAGTATGCTCCTTCTGGATTGCTTAGAAGCTCATTATGTGTCCCTACAGAAAAAAAATAACACCACATCCATCCTGTGAGCTATTTCATTTCTAAAAGAAACTTCAAAGCAGCACTGGCCAAGAGCAAACTTCAAAGCCCAGATTGTTGCAGATCTCTTGTGTGCACTGTACTAAAAGTATGAGAAAAAGAACCTGTTTCAACAGCAATGCCACGTTGGATAACAGTGATGAGATCAGCAGAGCGGATGGTGGTGAGACGATGTGCAACTACAACTGTGGTGCGCCCAAGCATGATGTGCTCCAGTGCCTCTTGCACTACTCTCTCTGACTCTGCATCTAGTGCACTAGTAGCTTCATCCAACAAGAGGATCCTTGGATTCTTCAGTATCGCCCTTGCTATTGCTACTCGCTGCTTCTGTCCCCCAGATAACTGTATCCCTGTCTCTCCTACTTTTGTCTCATAAGCCTACACACATCTTGCAGACACCATTTTCCCACTGTCAAGGTGGACCTGCAATTTTGAAATTCTTTTTGCTTCCAATTGCAAGAGGAGAAAGAAGAGAACCAAATGCGATATGTTTGTGATCTCACCTCTGGCATTCGGTTGATGAAGTTAGCTGCATTGGCACGCACAGCGGCAGCTTGAATCTCTGCATCTGTTGCTCCATCTTTACCATAAGCAATATTGTCTCGAATTGAAGTGCTAAACAACACAGGCTCTTGACTCACAAGTCCGATCTGTTGCCTCAACCACTTGAGCTGCAACGTTTTGATATCAATCCCATCCACCAACACAGCACCACCAGTGGGATCATAGAATCTTTGGATCAAACTCACAACTGTTGATTTGCCTGACCCACTTTCTCCAACCAAAGCCACTGTGGTACCCGCAGATATGGTGAGGTTGAAATTTGAGAAGATCGGTACATCCAGGCGTGCCGGGTAAGCAAAATCAATATTCTCAAGCTTGATTTCTCCTCGAAGATTGTCCAACATTTTACCCTTGATCAAATCAGATGTGTCAATTTGCGGTGTCCGTTTTATCACCTCAAACATCTTGTATGCTGCTGCTTTACCTGCTGCAAATGCCGTCATACATGGAGTTGCTTGCCCCAGTGACCTGCACATAGATTCATATGGAAAGAAATGTCAAGGTGGTCCAAGGGAAGCTCTTCAACCTGCCAAGCTATGATCCTGAATTGTGTGTCTTTGCATCACATGTCCATTCCATGAATTTCAGAAGAGTATGTACTCTCCTCTTTTATCCTCTGTGAGAAAAGTTGCAATTGGATGAACAAAAAACTACATCATCAGATCAGACACTTACCCTCCACCAGTGAGGACAGCAAAGACAACACTGATAATACGGCCCCCAGATGCTCCATGATATGCAACCTGGTCAAGACATCAAAAGTATTTGTTGGTTGCAGCAAAGAAAGGTCAAGATGGAGCAACTGTAGATGTGGAGATTCAAGCTGCAACTGTTGACACACATGTTATGTACTGTGAAATCTGAAATGGATATGTCATTAGGATTTGAAACTTTTGACAAGCTTCTTTGGGTTTTGACAAGAGACTTTTCTTACCAAAATCGAGCCATACCACATTGCTAGTCCATAGCTTGAGAATAATATCATGAGTGCAAACCCTAGGCCAAAACCAGATGCTAAACCCGATTTGATACCCGACACCTCCGCTTTTGCCAATGCGTGGTCATACTCAAGGATTGCCTTTGTTTCACCAGTGTATGCTGCAACCTGAAAAGATTTCAACATGCAAATTGATCAAGCGCAGGCTCCATTTAAGCCTTCTTGAATTGTGAACAGAAAGAGAAGAGTCTGGTTACATCGATCTGAGCTAATTTGCAGACAACAAAACAGAAACAGCAAAGTTTAATGTGGCATTGATGAGCTTACAAATTTGCAGACAACAAAACAGAAAAAAACCAAGTTCCATGGTGCATCAATTCACTTACTAAAATTTGCAGACAACAAACAGAAACAACAAAGCTCAATGGTACATGGATGCACTTAGTAACACTTGCAGACAAAAAACAGAAACTGCAAAGTTGAATGGTACATTGATGCATGTAGTAACATTTGCAGACAAAAAAACAGAAACTGCAAAAGTTCAATGGTGCATTGATGCATGTGGTAACATTTGCAGACAAAAAAACAGAAACTGCAAAGTTCAATGGTGCATTGATGCAGTAGTTTGTAGACAACAAAACAGAAACATCAAAGAATGCTGGATTGGTCATGTGCTTATAGTAATTTGCAGACAATGAACCAGAAAATTGTTGCCATGTGAGGCACAATCTGCAGATCATGAACAAAACAGAAAACTGTTGCCATGTGACCCCACACAATTTACAGATTGTTAACAAAACCTGGAAACTGTTGTTGGCATGTGCACAAGTATGTCAATGATCAGTCTGCAGACCATCACCAAAAACAGAAATTGTTTGTTCTGGCCATGTGAAGCAAAATGTAAAGATCTGCAGATTGACATTAGAGAGAATGGATCATGGATGTTGGTGGTTGTTGGTTTTGTGTACACTCACAGTTCGGATAGAACTGACAACTTGTTGAACAGTGTTTCCGGCTTCAGCATAGCAACGTTGTCCTTCGCTTGACAATCTGGACAACAATTTAGCCATGATAGTGGTTGCCAGGACCAGTGCAGGCAACACAGCCAGCATGACCAATGTGAGCTTCCATCCCCTTATAAAGGCAACCACAAAACCCCCAAGAAATGTGGATACCAGTTGTTGGAATTTGCCAACTTTCTCACCGATTGCTTCCTGGATAAGCACTGTGTCACCTGCCATTCTTCCTATCACCTCCCCTGTACTGGTTTCTTTGTCAAAGAATGCAATATCCTGTCTCAAGATTGCTTTCAAGTAGTTGCTTCTTATTCGAGCTGCTTGCCTCTCCCCAGTGATCATCCAACATGTGACCTCTACACAAAGTTTTGTCAAGAATCACACAAATAAGTTCAATGATCTAGATAACTCTCATACTCTTCTCAACAGCAGCAGCAAAAGTCTCAAGCTCCTAGCTGCAAAACATTTCACAAAGTTTGATCAATCATCATCACGATGTGATCAGTAACCAGGAAGAACCTTCTGATCATCAGAATTGCTAGAAGATCAGCATCCTTGTTCATGTCAACAGGCTGTGCAGACATGATGAACAGCAGCAGCTGTATAGACTAGCTCAATTGATCGTCATCACACAGGCAATCAAATTTCCAGATCTATTAAGCAAAACCAAGCTTGGACTCACCAAGATAAGATGCAACAGCAGCTCCTGCTCCTAAATAAACGTACTTGAGAGCCACCTGCAACAAGCAAACTCGAAGCAGCTCACTGAAAATCAGAGAAATTTTTCTTCTTCAGTCACCACATTCATGCATTCTTGGAGATGATGCAGTCAAATCTTACTTTAAAAGTTCTTTGTTTTCAATTTGATCACTTTCAAGCTCGTCAAGAGGTTGAGGAGATTTAGAGGCAAGAATCACTTCTTGCTTTTTTCTTTGTTTTAGATCTTCTCACTTTCAAGCAAGTTTCAAACAAGCTCAAGAAAGTTGATGAGATCTAGATTATTACCCAATCCTTGCTCCATCCCCCCCAGTCAATTCGTTGAAAGAATGGCTGAAAAATTATTTCCTTCTTCCCCTTCCTACTTTCAAATGCCCTTTAACCAACTCTACCCTTCCCACCAGCAAGGCCACCCTCTTCTTCACCTTGTTCCCTAGGTGAATTCCTTTCTTCAAAAACTTCCTCAAATCCTTTTTCTCATCAATGAGAATGCCAACCTTAGATGTGTGATAGAGGGTCAAGACTCAAGAATGAATCATTTCTATGTCCTTTGTTTTGATTTCAGCCTGATGACTTCAAGCTCTGAGAAGTTGAAGAGATTAGAGATCCTGGAAGAATAATATCAAAGGGGTGCATGATGCATGAGAACTCTTTTGTTGTCCTCATCATCAGATCGCACTACTTAGTACCTTGAATATTGCTAGCAACCTAAATCAACATTTCTCCCCCAATGTTCACAAAGAGACACTTCTGGTAGACATGTAATTCTTGAAGTTACGACAGTTCAACCCATTGACATGATCTTTGATTTGAGCTTAGACTTCCCATCTTCTTCATTTTCTTCTTCTCCTACGTACAGTAATGCTAGCTTCTCATTGTTGTCATGAACCCTGCTGGTCTAATCTACATTTTTCTAGTTCTGTGGAGGTTTTCAAATTCCAGTTCACAAGAAAGAAATTTGGCATTCCTTGTGGGGAAAAGAGTGGAAACCTCAGACAAACTAAAGTTTACCCCAATACTCCGAAATTATATAATCTCATACTATTTATGAGTTTTCTTCTGGGGATCTGAATTAGGAAAACATAGGGTTCAAAACTCTCCAAGGGAATCGTGCCAGGACCAATATTTCAATGTAATATTATTGTAGTTTTCTTAATGTTGTGAAACAGAGGAAGATCTTTGTATTTTTCCCATCGTCCAAACAAACCATTTCGTGTTTGCATAGCCTGGGAAATTCAAGTTGTTCTTGATCAATGCTCCCACAGGGAATCCCCAAAAAAATTCATGTGATAGAATTAGAGAGGAGAGAATTAGAGATTAGATGATCATGGACTTGCTGAGCGAAGCAATCTTACATTTGAGACTTGTTGAATCAACGCTTGACTGTCGTGCTGATTGTCGCCAAAGGCATTTGTGATCGCTCCAAGCACAAGAGTCATGATGGGAAGAGTTAAGCCATTCGCGACTGAGCCAATCGTCCCTACCGTCATGAGGAGGTAATCCAAGGGATCCGCGAAAGAAAATAGCTTATAAAATGCCACTACTTGTGGACGTGCTTTGGGAGGCG
>Ga0116230_10007441_pt1 | contig 10815 bp, 11 predicted proteins | sample S1TSphfallax_3_FD_88678 | JGI IMG/M metagenome (GOLD analysis project Ga0116230, IMG submission 88678) | Host-associated microbial communities from peat moss isolated from Minnesota, USA - S1T2_Fd - Sphagnum fallax MG | ecosystem: Host-associated > Plants > Peat moss > Unclassified | place...
ATGGTGGGGCGCGCATTTGGGATGCCGATTGTCTTCAGAAGCAGCGCGCCTTTGAGAACGACACTTTGCGCATGCTTGGACTTCGAGATGCGGTACAGGAAGCGCTCCATGGCATATTGCTGAAGGACCTGTTGAAACAGCGTGCTACTCGACTTCGACGTGTTTCGGAGTTTCGCTAGCACTGAGGCGACGATGTTTTTCCGATCCTTCGCGCTCATTCGATCGCCTGTAGATACGGTGCCATGGGCTTTTCGACGCGCAGCATCCGTGCGAAATGCAGCAGTTCACGGTTCTGCACTCGCTTTCGTTGTCGTGCCAGCCGCAGTGCCTCGAGCGCGACATCGAGGCGCTACAAAGAGAAGCCCGGATAGACGAAGGCCCCGCGAAGCGCCTCGGCGTCGCTCGCCGACACACCACTCGCGCGCATGTTGTCATACCAAGTCGCCTCGACTTGCGCTTTCATGTCAGTCACGATTTTCTTTGCTTCATCCCGATCAAGCAGGAACCGTGCATGCTGCGAAAGAATGTTCTTGGCGTTGGCGTATCGACCCTGATCGCCACACTCCATGACGAGATCCCGGCGCTCGGTGCTCACCGGCGCCGACGGCGTGAGATCGTACGCGGGCGAAAGACCCCAGATCTTCTCCTTGGCGAGGATCGCGTGATTGCGCGGATGATCGTCGAGATTCGAGATTAGCGAATTGAAGCAGATGCGACGAAAGAGCTCGCGGGCGTCGCGCTTCGCATCGTGCACCACCCGGCGCAGGGTCTCGACTAAAATGAGGTACGACCAATTCTTCCTCGATTCTGGGCTTTCATCGGCGCGCAACAGCGTCAAGCCACTTACCATGCGCGCGCGCGCATAGCCCTTCCCCGTTCTTTCGCGATCGAAGCGCTTCACCAGGAGCACGTCCTTGGTCCCCACGGTCTCGATCCGACTGATCGCCGTGGTCAGCCCGCATTCACGCGCGAGGCGCAGCATCGCGTGCTCGACGCGGGTGTTATTCCAGCGATCATCGTCGCGATTGAATTTCGCGATCCATAGACCGTCGCTGTCCTGCACCACGGCCTTCGGTCGCGCGCCGCCCATCGAGGTGCCGAGCAGCATCAGATCTTGAACCTGCTGCGCATGCGGGTCATTGGGGATCTGATCCTTGATGAGCGCCTCCGCGAGCGACTGAAGTTTTTCAAGATCGATTGCCTGATTGAATTTTCGTAACGGGGCGGGCGGGCGTAGGTGGCGGCCGAAGCCGAGCGCACCCGCGCGATCGTCGGGGGATTCGAGCAGGTAATCGAGTTCACCTAGTTGAACGCGCCCCGCATGTTTTTCGATGACGCGTCGGCCCCAGAAATCGGGACCTGCATCGCGCAGCGCGCCGAAGACGCCGTTTAACTGCGTGGTTTCATAGGTGCGGTCCGTGAGTCTGAGTTCCACGGGATCGAACTCCACCGACTCCGGGTTCTTCAAGTACGAACGTCCGTAGACAAATCGCCCGAGGGCATCTCCTCCCCCACGCGTGTTGAGCACGAATCGGCCGGCGGTAATGGCGGAGACATGCCCCGGCAGCGTGATGTAGACGTAGCACTCGGAGGATGACTCCTTAGAAATCATTGTCGAGGCCGGCGCTCTTGCGCGCGCGGATGTTCTCTCTCGCCATGGCTAGCGTCAGTCCTTGTTCATCATGGGTAGGGTTCGCGATCTCGCTCAAAGGCGACAGGAGATCGTACGCCCAGAGCAGGGCGACGTAGACCGCTATACCCGTCGACGCCTTCCCCCTCTCGGCGTCCCGGACCGCGCGTGGCCCTGTCCCTATCTTGCCGGCGACTTCTTGAATCGTGAGATTTCGCCGGACGCGAGCCGTGCGCAAGCCCGACCCAAGGCGCGAGAGTGCCTGTTCGACGGCGAATGGCGGGGCTTTCAGAAGCTGATTTTGGGCGACCATAGGTTCTTAAGAGCGTATTGAGACGCATAAAGTGCTCTTAAGAGCATATGCTATCCGAGGTCGCCATGCAACAAATCGGCTCTTAAGAGCATTTTACGTAAGTTAATAAGCTTTGAAGAGCATAAAACAAGCTTGATTTCTACCAGAAGCTGGGCGACGAGGCCGTGTATCCAGGAATGGGTGCTTTTGGAGCATTTCAGTCCGACCGCCCCCTCACTGTGGCAGGCCGGTTTCCCCATGCGGCGCGCAGTGCATGCCCACACTGTGATGAGGCAAGGCCGTTCTGAATCTCACCGTTCGCCGGAGCGTAACGGGAGAGGACTCCGTTGGATAGAAGCCAAACGCCCCGGGGCTGCTGGTCGAGCATCCCAAGCCGGCCTTGAAGAACCGCGCGGAGGATGAGCGGATAGTCATTTGCGCTCGCATAGATGCCGCCTGCAAGCAGCGGTTGGCAGGATTGTGGCTGGCGTAGGTTTTGCCCGGGGTCGATGAGGGCAATGTCAGGCAATCATTGATGCTGTCGGCCCCGGTCGCCGGCGCGGTACAGGTGGCACTCTGAGTCAAAGTATCCATGTTGAGTAGCCGCTGGTGAAATTCAGGAATTTGACGTGGGCGGCGCTCAGATTGACGGCGCCGCCGCGATTCTGAACGACATACATGCCGTAAATCCATTTGGATGCAGAGGCATGCTCGACCATCGCATCAGTCGGGAGGGTGTACCGCCGCTGCGTGCCACGCATGACTGGCTGGACGCGGTCGAGAACCAAGGACCGTTCCCTTCCCCCCTCACCACTGCTATCGAGCGATGACGTTCCCCGCGTAGGAGCTGGTCACGTCTGAAAAACTGCCCTCAAACGTGGCCGCGGCTGACCAACGGTTGTGCCACTTCATTTCGATCGAGGCTAAAGAGCGCTTCATCGGCGTGGGTCACCTATACTGCAGGATAATTTCATCGCTGGCAGAGGATCTCGCACAAAGATGTCCATTTCCAACGGTACTCAGCGGCGGCATCGGGTTGATGGCAGCACGGAGGTGGCCGACCCGCCCGCGGGCGCACTGATCGCGCAAGCCCCGGCCCTGCATTGACGGGACCTCAAACCCTGGCGCTGCTGCTCTGCCTGGGTCTCGCTGCCTGTGGCCGCACGTCGCCGCCCGCGGTTAATCCCACATCGCAAAACTGGTCGCAGATCATGGCGACGGCGCGCGGCCAGACGGTCCTCATGGCGATGTGGCAAGGTGATCCCGCCATCAATGCCTACCTGCGCGATTTCGTGGTGCCCAGTTTGCAGCGTGAGGCCGGCGTCACGCTCGAACTCGTACCGGGCCAGGGCGATGCCCTGGTCAGCACCCTGATGACCGAGACCGAAGCCGAGCGGGCAGCCAGCGTTTTCGACTTGGTGTGGATCAACGGTGAGACCTTCTACCAGCTGCGTCAAATCCACGCGTTGTATGGGCCATTCACGCAGGCGCTGCCGAATCAGCGCTACGTCGACTGGAACAATCCCTTCGTTGCCATGGACTTTCAGCAACCCCTCGACGGCTACGAATGTCCCTGGGGAAACGTCCAACTGTTATTGATCACCGATCGGCAGCGCGTACCGCAGCCGCCGGCCGACCCCGAGGCACTCGCGGCGTGGATTCATGCGCACCCGGGCCGCTTCACCTTCGATACCGGGTTCACCGGGATGGGCTTCTTGAAGTCCATGATGTACGCGTTCATTGAACGCCCGGATGCGCTTGCCGGTGCGTTCGATCAGGCCACCTACAACCAAGTGCGCGATCGGGTGTTCTCCTGGCTCGACGCGGTGCAGAGCGATCTGTGGCGCCACGGTCAGACGTTTCCCGCCAGTACGGCGCAGCTCGATGAGCTGTTCACCGCCGGCGAGGTGGATTTCACCATGAGCTACAACGATGGTCAGGTGGACAATCGAGTGGACAGTGGCCTGTTTCCGGCAACCACGGTGGCGTTCGTCCTGCATACGGGCACGCTGCAGAACTCCCACTATGTGGCAATCGTCAACCGCTCCAGCCACAAGGCCGCGGCCATGGTGGTCGCCAATTTCCTGATCTCCCCCGAGGCGCAGCTGCGCAAGCTCGATCCCGCCGTGTGGGGCGACGGCACCGTGCTGGACGTGGGCAAGCTCGCCAGTGACTTGCGCGAGCGGTTTACCAAGACCGCGGAGCGCAGCCATGCACCGCCCCGCAGCGCCATCCAGCCCTACGCACGCGCCGAGCCCGCGCCGCAAGTGATGATCGAGCTGTCGCGCGATTTCCGGCGGCGATATCTGCATGACTAGGCGGCTCGAGTTCGATCCTTGGGTCGTGCTGTTGCTGGTGTTGATCGCGGCTCCGCTGCTGGTTGGCCTGTGGTTCATGCTGCTCTATAGCACCGGGCTGATGGGCCTGCGGGCACACGGGTTCACCACGCGTTATTGGACCCATGTCCTGGGGGACGGAAATACCTGGTTGTCCTTGGCCTACAGCGCGGTCATCGGCGGGGCCAGCCTGGCCGCATCGCTGGCGCTGGCGCTGGCCTTACAGGCGACGCTGGGCGCACGCGTGCGGACAGGCGCACTGCATGGCTTGTTATTCCTGCCCATGGCGCTGGCTCCGCTGGCGGCTGCCCTGGTTAGCGTGGAGACCTTTGGCAATGCCGGGTTGGTCGCGAGAGTGGCCCATGCGGCGGGCTTAATCGATCGGCCGGAGGACTTTCCGAGCATACTCTATACGGTGTGCGGAGCCGGCATCCTGCTCACGCACATGATGCTGGTCACCCCATTCTTGATGCTGCTGCTCGATCGCGTCGCCCGGCACGAGTCGCTTGAGATGCTCTCGGCCGTGGCGCGTACGTTGGGCGCATCGCCATGGCAGGCGTGGCGTCGCGTCAGTCTGCCGGTGCTGGTGCGAGCGAGCGCACCCGTGCTGTGCATCTACTGGGTGGTGTTGATGGGTGCGTACGATGTGCCATTGTTGGTGGGCGCGCAATATCCGGCGATGATGTCGGTGTTGATCGAACGCCGTTTCTCACAATTCGACTTGGATCTGCGTCCCGAGGCTTATGCGCTTGCCACTCTGTACGCGGTCGTGGCCACGGGGCTCGTGGTCCGCCTGCACAGGCGCACCGCATGATTCAACGGATGATGGCGTGGATGCTGGCGGCTTGCCTGGTGTTGCCGTTGCTCGTGCTGCTGCTGATGTCGTTGGCGAGACATTGGTCCTGGCCGGCACTCCTGCCCGACGGTATCGAGGGGCGACAGTGGGTGGCACTGGTCGCCGATCGCACCGGTTTGGGTGTCATCGTGCTGCGCTCGGCCGGCATGGGCCTCGGCGTCGCGGCGTTGGCCACCGTACTCGGTTTCGTGACCAGCCGCAGCGTCGCACGGCATCGGCGTCGAGGCGCATTGATGACCTTGTTGCACGTCCCGTTCGCCGTCTCCCCGGTCGTGGTGGGGGTCAGCCTGTTGTATCTTTTCCTGCGGCTGGACCTCGCCGGCCATGTGGCCGGTGTGATGCTGGCGCAATTGATCTTCGCGTATGCGTACGCCGCCATTCTGCTGAGCGGATTTTGGACCGCGCGCGTGCAATCGCTCGCGGACGTGGCTATCACGCTGGGTGCCGACCCGCCTCAGGTCTGGCGCCGCGTCCTCGCGCCCATGGCGCGACCGCTGCTCGGGGTGTGCCTGTTTCAAACCTTCTTGATTTCCTGGTTCGACTATCCGATCACCTTGCTGATCGGCGAGAGCCGCGTCGCCACGCTCACCGTCGCTCTGTATCAATACTTCAGTTCCGGCGATACCCGCCTGGCCGCCACTTGCGGCCTCGTGTTGTTGGCGCCGCCCTTGTTCGTGCTTGCCATCCAACGGCGCTTGCTGGCCGCGAGCATCGCCACTCCGTGGGAGGCGGCCGGTGAGTGAGCGCGTTGCGCAGGCACTGCACGTGGAAAGCGTCGATGTCCGGCTCGGTACGCAGCTGATCCTCCGCGAACTCTCCTTCAGTGTGGATGCGCATAGCACGATGGCCGTCATTGGACCGTCGGGCTGCGGCAAGACGACGTTACTTCGTGCGGTTGCCGGACTCATTGCCGTGGAGCGCGGCCGCATCCGGCTTGGGTTGCAACCGGTTGGCGTCGCGGCCGCCGGCGGTCACCGCATCGTGTACCTGAATCAAGAGGCACTGCTATTTCCGCATCTCGATGTCTTCGAAAACCTCGCCTTCGGGCTGCGGGTCCGACACGTGGCGGAGCGGGAGATTCGCCGGCGGGTGGCCCTGCTCATCGCACAGCTCGAATTGAGCGGCCTCGAGTTACGTGCCCCCCATTCGTTGTCCGGCGGACAACGTCAACGCGTGGCGTTCGGCCGGGCACTCGCGGCGGACCCCGCATTGCTGCTGCTCGATGAGCCATTCAGCAATCTCGACCCGGATACGCGCGCCAGCATGCAGGAGTTGTTCAAACAGCTGGCCGCCCTGCACGGCATCACCGCACTGTTCGTGACGCACGACCTGAAGGAATCGATTCGGATCGGCCAGCGCTTTGCGCTGATCCGCGATGGACGGCTGACCACCTACGCAGATCTCGAACAGTTTTGCGCCGATCCGTCGAGCGGCGTCGAGCGCGAGGCTGAATTCTGGCGCGCGTTTTCGAGGCGAAGCGACTAGTACCTGGCCAGGGCTCTCGCCCCTGACCGTTGCAGCACACGGGATCATTCGCCAGACTGGGCGAGCGTTTGCGCGGCGAGGGAGCGCGCCGCATGCCCAAAGCGCTGACCCATGGTGAACACGAGCACTCCCAGAAATAATCCGGTCGATGCCTGCAAATGAGTGGGCGCCGCCATCATCAGAGTGAGGCAGAGGAACGCCTCGGTACGCTCGCCGAGACCCGGCGCATAGTGGAAGGATTTAACCGAGCGGTTGCGCAGCGCCGCGGCAATCGACAAGAACAGCGACATGGCAATCGCAATCACGCCGGCCAAAATCACCAGCAGGAAACGCGCCTCGGGATGACGCCACGCGAGCGCGACGATGACGCCGACCTCGACGATGCGATCGAACGTGATATCGAGTATCGCGCCGAACGGATTGGGCCCGCTGATACGCGCCAGCGCGCCATCGGTCGCATCGAGAATGCCCGAGAGCCACAACAGCGCGATTCCGGTCCACGGCCAATCGAGGGCGACGCAGCAGGCGGCACCCACGCCGATCAGCATTGCGGCCAGGGTGACGGCATTGGCCGTTACACCGGAGCGGTGGAGCAGGCGAGCAAGCGCATTGATGGCGGGATCGACGAGGGGGCGGGCGACCGTGTCGAGCATGCGGGGCGTGGCTCAGGCCGCGATGGACTGCGAGCCCGTCGCCTCGATCGGCTGTTTGAGGAGGGCCGTGAAACGCTGCTGGGCGGGCGCTCGAAAGTCATCGAGCCCGAGCGTCATGGTGGCCTTCGCGGACGCAGGGCTCGCGCGGTAGGTGCCGAACAAGCGATCCCACCAGGAAACCTGGAAGCCGAAGTTCGTGTCGTGTTCGACGGTGAGTACCGAGTGATGGATGCGGTGCATGTCCGGTGTCACGAAAACCCGCCGCAATCCGCGATCCACGGCGCCGGGCAAGTCGAGATTGGCATGGGTGAAAAGGGCGAAGCTACTCAGTGCGATTTCGAAGATCAGCACCACCTGTGGTGCGGCACCGAGCAGTATGACAGCCCCTATTTTGACGCCCATCGACAGCATGATCTCGGCGGGATGAAACCGCACGCCGGAACTCACATCGAGCGCCAGATCCGTATGGTGCATGCGATGCATGCGCCACAGCAGCGGAACACGGTGCATGACGCGATGCTGCGCATAGATCACCAGATCCAGCGCGGCGAACGCGATCACCGCAGCGAGCACCGACGGAATCGGCAGGCGCGGCAGCAGTCCCCAGTGCCGTGCCTGTGCCCACAGGGCGGCGTCCACGGCGAGCCACGGAAGCAACAGCTTGAGGCACATGACGTTGAGCAAGCCGAGTCCGAGATTGACCGGCCAGCGTTTCCGGCGCTTCGGCGCCGCCGAATGCCGCGGCCAAATCGCCTCGGCGAGGCCCAAGACCGTCAATAGCGAAAGAAAGCACGCCAGGCGCAGCATCCAGCGAGTTTACGCCGTGTGCCGCGCCATGCGCGGCACCGCATCGATCACGGCGTCGATCGTCGTGAAGCGCTCCGGATGGGTCAGCAGCAATCGGGCCATGGCGAGCGCCCCCGATTCGCAGCGCGCCCGCAGCGTGACGTCGACGATCGCCTCGAAATCTTGGACGTGGGCGAACCCCAAGATGCGGCGGATCATCTTGCAGGCGCCGAAGCCGAGCATGTCCGCCAACAGTGAATCCATGAACGCGTGTTTCGCGCGCGTCAGGGCCGCCCGGTCCGGCGCGTCCGTGAACAGGGCGGCGGGGAACGCGTCGCCCAACGCATGGGCGTCCCACAAGGCAAGGAAACGGCTGCGAAAGGTCGACCAAAAGAGCCGCACTTGGTCGAGCAGCCAGGCTTGGTGAGCCGTTCGCTCGTCGCCGTTGCGCGCATGCCCGGGCTGTGAGTACCAGCTGAGCAGAAGATTGCCGACGAACGCCCCGAGGTCGAAACCAATGGGGCCGTAAAAGGCAAATTCCGGGTCGATGACCCGGCTATCGGCAGGCGTGACCATGACCGACCCCGAATGCAGATCGCCGTGCAACAGCGCCTGCGTATCGCTCAAGAACTTGCGCCCGAAACGGGCGACGGCGGCCTTGAGCGCCGAATCGTGGCGCAGTTCAGCGGCGATGGCGTCCAGTTGCGGCGCGGTGTGCCGGTTGCGCGGACTCGCGACGTAGGGATCCTTGAAGATCAAGTCCACCGAGATGCGGATCAACGCCTCGTTTCCGGCAAATAGCGCCACCCCGGCCAGTTTCCTCTCGAACGGCACGGCAAAATCCGACGTGAAAAACGTGGCGCGCGCGGCAAATTCGGCGAGGTGGTCGGCGAGGAGTGGGTAGCGATGCCCGGCGAGCAGCCCATGGCGCAGGATGATGTGCGGTGCGAGCCGCTCCATCACCGTGCAATAGATTTCCGGGTCGTAATGGTGGATCCGCGGCAGCAACGCGCCGACATGCGGACCGACGGCGCGATAGTAATGGTTTTCGAAGGTCGCCCGCTCCGGCGTCATCGGCCACGACGGCCCCGCGGCGCGTACGTAGGGGAGCGCCTGCTTCACGCAGATCGAACCTTCGGGACCTTCCACGATGAAGACCAAATTGAGGTTGCCGTCGCCGACCTCGCGGACATGCCAGTCTTGGGAGCGGCCGCCGAGCAGCGTGCGCACCGACGGAAGCGCGTCGATGTAGTCGCAGAGACTACAGATGTCGAGGATGCGGTAAGCCTTCGCGGCGTCGCCGGGCGACGTACTCATGGGTTGGCCCCCGCGAAGTGCAGTCCCGTATCGGGCGCGTCCGGCTTTCCATAGCTCTGGAATTTGTCGAGCACGCGCTGCATCTCGGCCGCATCCAACAGGCGCACGTCGCCCAGCGAGAGCGCCGCGCAATAGTGTGCGGCGAGGTTCTCCACCTCGGCGGCGAGGGCGAGAGCCGCGCCTAACGTAGCCCCGATCGCGATGAGCCCATGATTGGCGAGCAAGCAGGCCTTGCGGTCCTCGAGCGCCGTGAGCGCCGCGTCCGGCAATTCTTGTGTGCCGAAGGTGTGGTAGGGGGCGCAGCGGATGTCGGCACCGCCCGCTACCGCCACCATGTAGTGAAACGCAGGAATGCCGCGACCGGTGCAGGCAAGCGCAGTCGCATGCCGCGAATGCGTGTGCACGACGGCCCCGGCATCAGCGCGTGCACGAAAGATATCGCGGTGGAATCGCCACTCGCTCGAAGGGCGGCGACGACCGAACCAATGGCCGTCGAGATCCATCAGTGGAATGTCGTCGGGTGTGAGGTCATCGTAGGACATGCCGGTGGGGCTCAAGAAAAATTGCCGATCATTGCGGCGCAGGCCGACGTTACCCGACGTGCCGTGCGTCAGACCGCGGCGGGCCAGCTCACGGCAGGCGGAAATCACGGCCACGCGCGGGTCCCGATCGACCGCGGCGTCGTGTGGGTAATTCATGCGGCGGCCCGTTCCGGGTACAAGCCCAACAGTCCGGCGCGGCTCGCCGCGCAGATGCCGCGTTCGGTGATGAGCGCCGTGACCAGTCGCGCGGGCGTGACGTCGAACCCGAGATTGAGCACGGGGCTGGCCTCTGGCACCACCCTGACGGTTGCGATCGCGCCCGACTCACTCATGCCGCTCATGTGCGTCAGTTCGCGAGCCGATCGCTCCTCGATCGGAATGTCAGCGCCTCGGTCGAGTGACCAGTCGATGCTGCTGAACGGCAGCGCAGCATAGAACGGCAGGCCATTGTCATGCGCTGCCAGCGCTTTCAAATACGTGCCGACCTTGTTGCAGACGTCGCCGGTTGCGGTCGTGCGGTCGCTACCGACGAGAACTAAGTCGACCTGGCCACGCTGCATCAGATGACCGCCCAGGTTGTCGGCGATCACGGTGTGCGGTATCCCGTGCGCGCCCAGTTCGAAAGCGGTGAGCGCGGCACCTTGATTGCGCGGCCGGGTTTCGTCCACCCAGACGTGCAGGTCAATGCCCGCCTCGTGAGCCATGTATAGCGGCGCGAGCGCCGTGCCCCAGTCGACGGCGGCGAGCCAGCCGGCATTACAGTGAGTCAGAATGTTGATTCTACGGCCGGCCTTTGCTGCGAGGTCGCGCACGATGCCGAGTCCGTGCCCCCCGATGGCGCGGCATTGTTCGACGGAGGTATCACAAATCAGCGCCGCCTCATGCCAGGCAGCCGCGGCGCGCTCGCCCGGCGCCAGG
>Ga0116230_10007446_pt1 | contig 10812 bp, 9 predicted proteins | sample S1TSphfallax_3_FD_88678 | JGI IMG/M metagenome (GOLD analysis project Ga0116230, IMG submission 88678) | Host-associated microbial communities from peat moss isolated from Minnesota, USA - S1T2_Fd - Sphagnum fallax MG | ecosystem: Host-associated > Plants > Peat moss > Unclassified | place: USA...
CGCACCGTCACGTGCTCCTCGTACTCCAATCCGACATGGCCGAACGCGAGGCGGCAGAAGTCGCGGATCGAGGTGGTGCGGCCTGTCGCCACAACATAGTCGTCGGGCGTGTCCTGCCGCAGCATCAGCCACATCGCCCGGACATAGTCGCGCGCGTGGCCCCAGTCGCGCCGCGCGTCGAGATTGCCAAGCGGCAGCTCGCGCGCGAGACCGAGCTTGATGCGAGCAACGCCGTCAGTGACCTTGCGGGTCACGAACTCGATCCCGCGCAGTGGGCTTTCATGGTTGAACAGGATGCCCGAAGACGCATGCATGCCGAAACTCTCGCGATGATTGACCGTCATCCAATGCGCGTAGAGCTTGGCCGCCGCATACGGCGACCGGGGATGGAACGGCGTCGTCTCGCTCTGCCGCGGCTCCTGGATCAGCCCGTACATTTCCGAGGATGAAGCCTGGTAGAATCTCGCCTCGGGCCGTGCGATGCGGATCGCCTCCAGGAGGTTGGCGGCCCCAAGGGCGGTGACTTGGCCGGTCAGCAGCGGCTGCTGCCAGGAGGAGGCGACAAAACTCTGTGCGGCGAGATTGTAGACCTCGTCCGGCTGGCAGGCACGCACGATGCGGATCAGGCTCGCCAGATCGATCATGTTGCCATCGAGCAGCTCGACCTGGTCGCGAATGCCAAGCCAGTCGAGCCGTTCGCCGACGACGTCCGAAGAGGCCGACCGGCGCATCATGCCGAACACGCGATAGCCTTGTTGCAGCATGAACTGCGACAGATAGGCGCCGTCCTGGCCGGTGATCCCAGTGATGAGGCAGCTTGGCATGAACGTCTCCAGTTCGGGCGACCGCCGCGCCACCGCGACGAAAACACATATTACCGCTAGCCGATACACAGCCCCGGCACCCGGCCGCAAGGCGGCACGTCAACCCCGCACATCTGCCCGGATCTGGAGCACGCGGTCGCGGTCTGGCGAACCGGATCAGGTCCGGCCGCGCCGACATGTCTCTTCCGACCAGTGGGGCGCCGCAGCACGCGCACCTGCGGGACGAACCGATCGGCCATGAGGTACCGGGGCATCGATGATCTGCCGAGGCCTGGAGCAGCAGCAGCCTGCCCGTCCGGCAAACGATCGTTTGCCGTCCGGTCCGCGTCTGTCCGTCAACCATCGACAAACGACGCAAACCCGGACAGACTGAAAGCCGGACCGGAAAACGGACGCTCGCAAAAATGGCGCTGGTCGGCTACGCGCGGGTCAGCACGCTCGATCAGGATGCGTCGCTCCAGCGCGACGCGCTGGCGGCGGCGGGGTGCGGCACGCTGTTCGAGGATCGGGCTTCCGGCGCGCGCACCGACCGGCCTGGGCTGGCGCAGGCGCTGGCGTTCGCACGCGACGGCGACGTGCTGGTGGTCTGGAAGCTCGACCGGCTCGGCCGCTCGCTTGCGCATCTGGTCGAGACGGTGGCCACGCTTGCCGCGCGCGGCGTCGGCTTCCGCTCGCTGACCGAGGCGATCGACACCACCACGCCGGGCGGCCGGCTGGTGTTTCATCTGTTCGCGGCCCTCGGCCAGTTCGAGCGTGACCTGATCCGCGAGCGCACCCGCGCCGGGCTCGCCGCCGCCGCCGCGCGCGGGCGCAAGGGCGGGCGCCGGAAGGTGGTGACCGAGGACAAGCTGCGCCGCGCCCGCCTGCTGATCGGCCAGGGGCTGACGGTGCGCGAGGCGGCGGCGCGGGTGCGGGTCGGCAAGACCGCGCTATACGCGGCGCTGGCCACCGGCCAGGCCGCGCCCACCACGCCCGCGCCCACCACGCCCACGCCCGCCACGCCCACGCCCGCCATGCCCGCGCTGGCGGCGTCATGACGGAGGCGCCGCCCTGCTTCGACGACGCGTTCCGGCGGCAACTGGAAGAGCTGTTCCGCTGGCGGCGGGACGTGCGCCGGTTCCGGCCGGACCCGGTGCCGCCGGCGCTGCTGGAGGCGCTGCTGGAGGTCGCCTGCCTCGCCCCCTCGGTCGGGCTGAGCCAGCCCTGGCGGTTCGTCAGCGTCGACGACCCGGGCCGCCGCGCCGCGGTGCGCGAGAATTTCCGGCGCTGCAACGACGCGGCGCTGGCAGCACAGGCGGCCGACCGGGCCGGGCTCTATGCGCGGCTGAAGCTGGCCGGGCTCGACGACGCGCCCTGCCAGCTCGCGGTGTTCGCCGAGCCGGCGCCGGCGCAGGGCCACGGGCTGGGGCGGCGGACGATGCCGGAGACGATCGCCTACTCGGTGGTGATGGCGGTGCATACGCTGTGGCTGGCCGCCCGCGCCGCCGGGCTCGGCGTCGGCTGGGTGTCCATCCTCGACCCGGAGCCGCTCGCCGCCCTGCTCGACGTGCCGGCGCACTGGCGGTTCATCGGCTATTTTTGTCTTGGCACGCCGGAGAGCGAGGCGGACGCGCCGGAGCTGGAGCGCGCCGGCTGGGAACGCCGCCAGCCCGCCGCGACCCGGCTGTGGCGCTGACCGGCCGCACGGGTGGCGGGGACTTTTGCGGGATCGGCAAAAAACCATCCACAGCCGGCCGGGGACTTTTGTGGGGCCGGGCGGGGACTCTCGCGGGGCCGGCGGACGGTCCGACAAGGCGCGCGGGCAAGAGTCCCGGGGACTTTGGCGGGACAGACTAATAGTAGACTCACTAATAGGCTTCCCTAGTACTCCCCGCAAAAGTCCCCGGCGACTTTTCGACTTGGTTTCGTCACACTTGCGAAAGCGAGGTTAACGCAACGAAGCCAGTGGCGGCGGGGTAAGGGCCAATGGGCGCCATCCACGACCTGATCGAGACGCAGGGCAAGCAGGGGGCGCTGCTGGCCGATATCGACCGGCGCGTCGTCGATGTCGCGCTGCGCTACATGGGCGACGAGGACGGCGATGTCGGCTTCGTCTACAGCGGCTGGGCGCAGGCGGCGCTGCCGCACCGGCGGCTGCCCGACGACGAGGTCTGGCAGATCCAGACGGAAAAAGTCACGCTGCTGGTCGAGCCCGGCAAGCGCATCGTCGCCGACGGCAGGCCGGTCTCGGTCGGCGTGCCGTATGGCTCGCGGGCGCGGCTGATCATGCTGTATCTGCAAACCGAGGCGCTGCGCACCGGCTCGCGCGAGGTCGAACTGGGCCGCAGCCTGCGCGGCTGGCTCGGCCGCATGGGCATTCCGCACGGCGGCAAGTCGATCAAGGAAGTGCGCGAGCAGGCCGAGCGGATCTCGCGCTGCCGGCTGACGTTTCACATCCAGCATGGCGGGCGGGCCGGGCTGATGAACCAGCACATCGTCGACACGGCGATGTTTTTGGGCGGCGACGACCCGGCGCAGGGGGTGATGTTCGTCGAGACGGCGCGGCTGTCGGAGACGTTCTTCGAACAGTTGCAGCGCCATCCGGTGCCGATCGAGGAAGCGGCGATCCGGGCGATCAACAACAACTCGATGGCGCTGGATATATATTGCTGGCTGGCCTACCGGCTGCATGTGCTGCCGGCGAGCCGGGCGATCACCTGGAAGGCGCTGCACGCGCAGTTCGGCAGCGGCTTCGGCCGGCTGGACCATTTCCGGCCGCGCTTTTTCGAGAACCTGCAACTGGCGCTGGCCGTCTATCGCGACGCCAAGGTGGAGGTCAGCGGCAAGGGGGTGGTGCTGCAACCGTCGCGCCCGCCGGTGGCGCCGAAAATCGCCTCGATCTCCCGCTAAAGTCCCCGCGCCGGGTGTCCGCGCGCCAGTCCCGCAAGAGTCCCCGCCCTCAGAGCCTCTTCGCCCACGCGACGATCCGCGCCGCGTTGCCGCGCCAGGTGAAATCCCGCGCGATCAGCGCCTGGCGGGCCGCCGCACCGAGGCGCTGGCGCAGGGCGGGGTCGGCCAGCAGGCGGGCGACCGCTTCCCACAGCGCGCCGGGCCGGTCCGGGTCGAACAGCAGGGCGGTGCGCTCGTGCGCCAGAATTTCGCGGATGTTCGGCTGATCGGGGGCGACGATGGCGCGGCCGGCGGCCATGTAGTCGAACATTTTCAGCGGCGACGCATAGGCGACGACACGCGGCTGCAAGGAAATGTCGAAGGCAGCGACCGCAGCCGGCACCTCGGCGTGGCCGATCAGACCCTCGAACTGGACACGATCGGCGATGCCGAGGGTGGCCGCGAGCGCCCGCAGGCCGGGCAGGGCAGGGCCGTCGCCGATCACGCGGAAGCGCAGCTTTGTTGCCGCATCCGCCGCCATCGCCCGGATCACCTGGTCGAGGCCGTGCCAGTCGCGGACGAAGCCGACGAAGCCGAGCACGGGAAGCGGGTTTGGCGGTGCCGGGACGACGGAAAACCGGTCGAGCACGACGCCGTTCGGCACCACCAGCACCTGCGCCGAAGCGACGCCTGCGGCAAGCAGGTGGCCGCGCAGCACCTCGCTGACCGCCAGCACCCGGTCGGCCGAGCGCCAGACATGACGCTCGCAGGCCCGCGCCAGCGCCGCCAGCGCCAGCCCGCCATGCTGGCCGCGCTCCTCGGCGAGCGGCGCGTTGACTTCCAGGAACAGCGGGATTTTTTGCCAGCGCGCCACCCAGGCGCCGGCCAGGAAGAAAAGATTGTAACGTTCGTACAGCAGGTCCGGCCGCAGCCGGCGGCTGGCCCGGTACAGGCGGACGGCGGCAAAACCATTGTAGGCGAGTTCAAGACATTCGCCGAGCACGCCGGGCAGGCGGCGGCGCAGCCATGCCACCAGCCGGCTCTCGCCGCCGAAATCGGAGGCGTCATAGAAGCCGGGACCGACGACGAGAACCTCGTGGCCGAGGGCACGAAAGGCGGCCACCAGTTCCTCGACATGCACGCTCTGCCCGTCGCGCGACTGGATGCGGTGGCTGTAGAGGATGCGCACCTGTTCTCCTGCTTCCCTCGGAAGGTCCAAGGATGGCGCCGCTGCGGCTGCTGGTGTTCTCGACGCTGTTTCCGAACGCGGCGCAGCCCAATCACGGCATTTTCGTCGAGACACGGCTGCGGCATTTGCTGGCGACCGGGGAGGCGACCGCCACCGTGCTGGCGCCGGTGCCATATTTTCCGTCCGCCGACCAGCGTTTCGGCGCCTGGGCCCGCTATGCCGGTGTGCCGCTGCGGGAGCGGCGCCACGGCCTCGACATCGACCACCCGCGTTACCTGGCGATCCCCCGGATCGGCATGTCGGCGGCGCCTGTTCTGCTGTTCTGGGCCAGCCTGCGCGCTGCCCGCCGGCTGCTGGCGGCGGGAGAAAAATTCGCGCTGATCGATGCGCATTATCTGTATCCGGACGGGGTCGCGGCGGTCTGGCTCGGGGCGGCGCTCGATCTGCCGGTGGTGCTGACCGCGCGCGGCTCGGACGTGACCCAGCTTCCAGACTTTGCCATCCCGCGCCGGCTGATCCGGGGCGCGATCGGCCGTGCCGCCGGTCTGGTCGCGGTCAGTGCGGCGCTGCGCGACCGGCTGCTGGCGCTCGGCGCCGACCCGGCGCGGACGATCGTGCTGCGCAACGGCGTCGACACCACGCTGTTCCGCCCGCCGGCCGACCGGGACGCCGTCCGCGCGGCACTCGGCATGGCGGGGCCCACGCTGCTGTCGGTCGGCGCGCTGATCCCGCGCAAGCGGCACCATCTGGCGATCGACGCACTGAAACTGCTGCCGGGGACCAGCCTGGTGATCGTGGGGGAGGGGCCGGAGCTTGCGTCGTTGCAGGCGCACATCGTGGCCGGCGGGCTCGCGGCGCGGGTGCGGCTGGCCGGCCCGGTCGCCCATGCCGAGCTGCCCGCCTGGTACGGCGCCGCCGATCTGTCCGTGCTTGCCTCGGCGCGCGAGGGCTGGGCGAACGTGCTGCTGGAATCGATGGCCTGCGGCACGCCGGTCGTTGCCTCCGACATTCCCGGCAACGCGGAGGTGATCCGCGAGGCCCCGGCCGGGCGGATCGTCGCGGCCAACACAGCAGAGGGTTTTGCGGATGCGATCGGCGCGCTGCTGGCCGGCCCGCCGGTGCGCGATGCCACCCGCGCCTACGCGGAACAATTCGGCTGGGAGGACACCAGTCGCGGCCAGCTCGCGCTGTTCCGCCGGGTGTTGACCGCGGCGCCAGTTAGCTCATGATTTTTCGCGGTCGCGCGGGAGCACCTCAATTGCCGCCTGTCGCAACCACGCCAGTGTTGCTGCCAGTCCGTCGGGCAGGGAAGTGGTCGCGCGCAGGCCGAGGCGGGCGGCGGCGGCGCTGGGGTCGCCGACCGACCGGGCGATATCACCGGCGCGGGCCGGCCCGTGCGACAGCTTCGGCGACAGCCCGCACAGCCCGGCCAAAGTCCTGGCCAGCTCGAGCACGGATATGTCCTGGCCGGTGCAGACATTCAGCACCTCGCCGCCACCGCCTCCCGCCAGCAGCCGGTCCATTGCCGCGCGAAAATGCGCGACCGCGTCGCCGACGAAGACGAAGTCGCGGGTCTGCGTGCCGTCGCCGTCGATGCTCAGCGCCGCGCCGGCCAGCAGCCGCGCCGCGAACAGCGAGACCACGCCGCTGTACGGCGAGCCCGGGTCCTGGCGCGGCCCGTAGATGTTGAACAGCCGCAGCCCCAGCGTCGGCACGCCATGCACCCGCCAGGCGACGGCGGCGTGCAGCTCGGCGGCGAGCTTGTCCGCGCCGTAGGCGGTCAGCGGCGATGCCGGCAGGGTCTCGGCCGCGACCCGCCCGCCCAGGTCGCCATAGATCGCCGCCGAGGAGGCGTAGACCACCGGCAGCCGGGCGGCCCGCGCGGCGTCGAGCACGGTGATCGTGCCGGTCAGATTGACCCGGTGCGTGCCCAGCCAGTCGGCGTTGGCGGCCGCCACCGAGGCGACGGCGGCCAGATGGAAGCAGCCGTCGAGCCCGGCCAGCGCCGCCCGCATCGTCGCCCGATCGGCCACGTCGCCCGCCACCACCTCACAGCGCGGATCGAGATTCTCCGGGTGCCCGGTGGAGAAATCGTCGAGCACGCGGGCCTTGTGGCCGGCCGCCAGCAATGCGTCGGCCAGATGCGACCCGATGAAGCCCGCCCCGCCAGTGATCAGAAATCCGCTCACGCCGTCCCGCCCGTTCGCTTGCCGTCACCCACGTCGCGCCATCTCACTCGCGCTCGCGCCCGGCCGGCCAGATGCCGGCCGAGCTGGTACAGCCCGGCCGGGTGCCAGGGCGCGCAGAGCAGCACGCCGATGCGCTGCCGCCGCTGGCCGGTCCATCCTGCCTTATAGGCGTCGTCGCCGCGTCCGAAATCGATCCGTCCGAGTCGCTCGCGCGTCAGCAGATGGCGCAGCATCCAGGCCGTCAGCACGGTGCCGGGGGCGGCGCGGTGCTCCGCCGCGTCATGCACGAGCTTGTCGAGCCGCGCGGTGCCGGCCGTGACCGTCCAGTACTGGGCGGCGACCGGCACGCCGTCGCGCCACAGCAGGCCGAGCCGCAACACCCCGGCCGCCGCCGCCACCGGCAGCAGGGCCGGGACAAAATCGGCAAACGGCTCGGCCGGCTTCCAGCTGCGCGCCTGCACCTGCTGGTAGGCGGCGATTCCGGCGGCCAGCCGGTCGTCGCCGCCGATCAGTTCGAACCTGAGCGCGGCGTCGCGCTCGGCGCGGGCCAGCCGGCGGCGGATCGTTTCGCGCAGCGCGCCGGGCCGGCCGGCAAGATAGGTTTCCCAGTCCTGCCCGGTGATGTCGGCCCACCAGACGCCGAAATGGGCGAACCGCAGCGGCAGCAGCCCGGCGGCGCGAAAACCCGCGAGCAGCGGCGCCAGGCCCGGCCAGTCCGGATCGATCGCGTCGAGCCGCAGCGTGCCGCCGCCGCGCACGGCGCGTCCGAACGCAAGCCCGGCCCGCGCCAGCGCCGCCCCGTCGGCCCCCTCCGCCACCAGCGGGCGGAAGACGCAGCTATAAGGCGCGGTCAGCCCCGAGCGCGTGCCGTCCGGATGGCGCCACAGCGGCAGCACGACCCGGAGATGCCCGTTCTCCCGGTGCAGCAGGAACACCACCGCGCCGCCGGGTGGCCGGGCGTGCGCGGCGACGACAGAAAACCAGCCGGCGCCGAGCTGGAATTCCTCCCGTTCCGCCTGCGCCAGCCAGGCCCGCGCCTCGGCCGGCAGGCCATCGACGCTGGCGACGCTCTCGCTCATCCGGGGCCGCTCATCCAGCGTCGGTCATCCGGAGGAGGGCCGGGGGCGGGGCAGGGCCCAGGCCCACGCCGCATACCAGGCGCCGCCGATCCATTCGTGCAGCGCAAAATAGCTGCGCAGCCAGGCGCCGATGCGCGGGACGAACGCGCCCGCCGTCAGGCGCGGCGCGTGCTCCGCCAGCAGCGGCGCCGGCAGCACCGACAGGCCGACCCCGCGAAACGCGATCAGCGCGCGGCGCATGTGCCAGGCATGGGTCACCAGGACGATCGAGGTGATGCCGTCCCGTCGCAGCATCGCCGCACTCAGGGTGGCGTTGTCCCAGGTGGTCGCGGCGTCCGGCTCGACCCAGCGGGCCGGCGTGGCGAAATCCGCAGCGAGGCTGCGCGCCATCAGCACCGCGATCGGCGCGCCCGCCGCATCGACGACGCCGCCGGTGACCAGGATCGGCAGGTTTTCCGCGCGCGCCAGGGCGGCCCCGCCGCGCAGCCGCTCCAGCGTCAGCGCGCCCACGGTGGTCTGCGCCGGCGCCGGCCCGTCGCTGGCGGCGTCGCCGCCGAGGATCACGATCGCCTGCGGCGGCGCGGCGCCGATCGGCGCGAGCCCGTTCTCCAGTGCCGTCAGCAGCAGGTTCGGCACGATCGGCAGCGCCAGCGCCAGCAGCACCAGCCCGCTCAGCAAACTCAGCCACAGGCCGGCGCGCGGGCGGCGGCGGGCGAGCAGGAGGCCGGCGACGGCCAGCACCGCCAGATTGACCGGCGGCACCAGCAGGATGTTGGCGGCGGCGCTGAGCACCCCGCCTTGTTGCCGCAGCCGACCCCTCTTGGAAATAGGCTCTCGCTGCCGCACCAAGGCGCATGGAAGACGGCGTCCGCATCACCCTGTCCGTGCCGGATTTTCTTGCGCTCGGCGCGGAGTGGCGGGCGTTGGAGGAGGCCAGCGAACACTCGTTCTTCCAGAGCTGGACCTGGGTCGGCTGCGAAGCCGAGGCGCGCTTTGCCGACCCGGTGCTGCTGCGCGCCGACCGCGACGGCGAAACGCTGGCGCTGGCGCTGGCCAACCGCACCCATGGCTGGCTAGGCGGCTGGCTGGGGCGGACGCTGTGGCTCGGCGAGAGCGGCGATCCGGCGCTGGACAGCATCTATGTCGAGCGCAACGGCCCGCTGCTGGCGTGCCGCGCGACGGCGCTGCTGCCGGCGCTGCTGCGGGCGCTGCTCGGTACCGGCTGGGGACGCCGGCTGCGGCTGGCCGGGGTGGATTCGGCGCATCTCGCCGCCGCCCGCGCGGCCGGCATGGTCCGGCTGCGTGCCAGCCACCCCTCGCCGTGGCTGGATTTTGCCGCGCTGGCGCCGGGCGAGGGCGGGTTTCTGGCCAGCCTCGGGGCCAACACCCGCGCCCAGCTCCGCCGCTCCGACCGCGCCTACGCCGCCGCCGGGCCGATCCGGGTGGATCGCGCCGAAACGCTGGCCGAGGCGGCGGCGTATTTGGACGCACTGGCGGCCCTGCACCAGGCGACCTGGACCGCGCGCGGCAAGCCGGGTGCCTTCGCCGCGCCGGCCTTCCTGGCGTTTCACCGCGCCCTGCTGGCCCGTGCGCTGCCGCGCGGCGAACTCGATCTGCTGCGCGTCGCGGCCGGCGACCGGGCGATCGGCTATCTCTACAATTTCCGCCATCGCGGCCGGGTGCTGGCGTACCAGTCGGGCTTCGACTACGCGACGGCTGAGCGCCGGCAAAAACCCGGCCTGACCTGCCACCACGCCGCCATCCAGGCCGCCCGCCGCGACGGCGCCAGCGCCTACGACTTCCTGGCCGGCGCGGCCCGCTACAAGACCAGCCTGGCGAATGCGACGGACACGCTGCACTGGCTGGAGGTTGTGCCGCGCCGGTCGGTGCGCGGTGTGGTGTACCGCACGGTCGAGACGATGCGGCCGGCGACGGAGGGCCTGAAAGGGAAGGGGTCATGACAGAGGCGCGGATGTCGGGAGGCTGAGGAACGGATCGCTACCGCCGGCATCTCCGTTGCTTCATCCCAGCTCCGCCGCAAACACCCGGTCCATCCGGTCCCAGGCGAAATCGCGCAGCAGCCGCTCCAGCCGGGCGAGCGTCTTGTCCAGGTTCGTGTAGTGGCGCAGCCGCGCCCGCCAGCCGGCGCCTTCGACGCGGGGTTGCGCGGGGTCGATCTCCCACGGGTGGGTGTAGAACAGCGAAGGTGCCGCGCAGGTTCGCAGCAGCAGCCGCGACAGCGGATACGGCAGCAGCCGGAAGAAGCCGCCGCCCGCGGCCGGCAGGTTGCGGCCGCACAGCCGCAGCGTGCTCAGCGGGAATTCCCACAGTTCGGTCCCGCCATGCCGGAACGGGCGGCGCGGCGCGTCCGGCTGGCCGTACAGATCGTGCCGCACCGGATAGACCGAGGAACTGTAGCGATGGCCGGTCTCGGCGAGGATGCCGGCCGCCCACGGCGTGCGCGGTCCCAGCGAAAACGTCGGCGCCCGGTAGCCGGCGACGGCGACGCCGGCCGCCTGCTCGAGCAGCGTCCTGGCCCGCACGATGTCGGCGCGGAAGTCTTCCGGCGTCAGCCGGTCGAGGCGCTGGTGGGCGTGGCCGTGGCTGGCCAGTTCGTGACCGCCGGCGACGATCCGGCGGATCAGCGCCGGATGCCGCTCGGC
>Ga0116230_10007447_pt1 | contig 10808 bp, 7 predicted proteins | sample S1TSphfallax_3_FD_88678 | JGI IMG/M metagenome (GOLD analysis project Ga0116230, IMG submission 88678) | Host-associated microbial communities from peat moss isolated from Minnesota, USA - S1T2_Fd - Sphagnum fallax MG | ecosystem: Host-associated > Plants > Peat moss > Unclassified | place: USA...
AGGCCCCAAAGTTGAGATCCCAAGTCCTGAAAACCATGTCCTGAAAATCATATCCTAAAATTTCCCAGGCCCCAAAGTTGAGATCCCAAGTTCTGAAAACCATGTCCTGAAAACCATATCCTAAAATTTCCCAGGTCTTTTTGCCTGGCCGCCCTGCCTTGCCTATCAGACAGACAGAAATTGTAGATGAAGAAAAACTCTTCGAAAAGTGACTGCCGATAACTTCCCTCAGTGGGTGTTCTCTGGAGCAAAAGTTGCCGAGCTCCGTCACAGACAGTCCGGACTGGACCCGGCCCGTCACCCCGTTCTTGACGTTGGTTATCCTGGGTCTCCGTTCCGCGCTAATGTCCTAACCTAATTTCCTCCAATAGCTTTGCCCACAGACTGGGAACAGGAAATTTCGCCCTTCGATTAGCGCCGGGCCCGGTCGCCTAAAACCCGAGCTCCGTCACGCACGGACTACGTGAATTTATATATAACATGGGAATTTCACCAATTTTTTTCCTCTCACGCGCGTTGGTCAGGGGAAACCATGGTTATACAGCAGTTCCCTTGGTTTTTAACTCAAGTAAGTGACCAGGGTGAACCAGCATCCACACTAGTGGTACCTTTTACACTTCTTTGCGGGAGGCCTCTTATGGTGCATTCACACTTGATGTTAAGTCAATGTTAAATAAAAATCTAGGTGGCATCCTACGTGGCAACCAATGTTAAATGGGTGATTAGCTTAATGTTAAGTGAATGTTAGCTTAACATAAAATTTTCATGGTAACTAAGTTAGTCCTAAATGGCTAATATGGTGTTAGTGGACTCAACCCTAGAGTCCCTAACACCAAATGTGAATGCACCTTTAGTGATCATGTTAAGAGCAACATCTCCACCGTTGCCCCGGCATTTGTCCTTGCACATGCAAAGTGATGACACTTGTAGAGGAGATGGTGCATCATCACTCCCACCCTTTTCTTGTTATTTCATTATTATTATATGTCATATGTTTTTCTTTAGAGGTGAGGAATTGATTCTTATATGTATGCATTTTGCAATGTGCCTTTTCTCTTTTGCTCATATGATTTTAGTTTTTTTTAATTTGTATTATTTGTCATTCAATTTGGCGCTTGTATGCAAGTTGATCATTGTTGGCATTATTATGCATGTGCAAGTTCTAGCAATGAAACAATGGTGAGCAAATTTATGTGATTTGATGCAACTTGAATTTGAGGTTGATGATGATGAGCAATTGATTTTTGATGTTCTATTTCACACTCGACTTAAGGGGAGAAGCAACTATGGAGGTAGTTGGATAGGTCATAATCCAAAGGTTTGGTGAGAACAAAAGTTCAAACATGATTATATATGGTGGGACTACTTTTGCGATGACCTTGTTTATAATGATCATTTTTCTAAACAATGTTACAAGATCTATTGTATCCTAAATTGTCACATTATGGATGTTATTGTCGCACATTATTTTTATTTATAGCAAAAGCATAATGCTTGCGCCATCTTAAATTTATCCTCAATTCAAAAACGCATTTTTTCAATTAGGATATTAACTTATGGTGTAATTGTTGATGTGTGCAATGAATATTGTAAGTTGAAAAAGTAGACTATAATGGAGACATTGAAAAGTTTTTAAAGAACCATGAGATAGTGTTTTGAATCTAACTAACTTTGGCAAGCAAATAGGGCTAACATTGACAAACAATTGTTAGAACAATGCAAATCATGTTTCCTTAAGGATGTTTATTAGCTTGGACTGTTTGCACTATGCATGGAAAAATTGCACAATGTCTTGATAATATGAATTCAATTACAAAAATAAGAAAAAAATCATTATTCTTGAAGTAATCGTAGATTCAAGTTTGTGGTTATGGCATTCACATTTTGGTCTTCTTAATGAGAACAATGATTTAAATGTTTTTTTTATCATAATCTTCTTACTCTTGATTTCTTACAAGGTGTTAGGGTTGATGTGACATTGGTGGTCATTGGGGATGAATATGTTTGATATTAATTGCTCATTGATGGAAATGTCCACCTTGGTCAATGTTTGTGCAAATGATTCATGAACCCCAAGGGGAAAAATGAACTTACTTTGCCACCTTGCAAAAAAATTGGATGAAGAATGTTGAACATGCATTTGGAGTGTTATAATCTTGTTTTCACATTATTGGCAATCTTTCTTGGCAATGGGAGGAAAATATCATTTTAGATATCTTAATGGTGTATATGTTGTTTCACAACATGATTCTAAACAATGAAAATAGTGAAAAGTTAAAACCCTTTGAACTTAATAAATACCTTCAAATGAGGACTAAGTTTTGTCACTCTTAAACAAGGCACAGAACACACACAAAAACATTGAACTAGATTCAGTGATTGAAAAATGACCTCACTTGTGGGCACTCAAAGGCAATAGTCATACATGAAAATAAAGCTTGATGGTTTTCTTTTTACTTTTCCATTATTTAATGTTTGAATGATTTTTTTTTCAATTTTTTTCTAGGTTTTGGATGTCTATAATGTCGAGAGATTCATGATTTGTTGTAGGTGCAATGATGCCATGTGTTTCAAAATAATGGTGTTATGGTGGTCATTGATGCATGTCAAGTTGTAAGGGCAATTTGTGGAGTTGATGGGCTAGATGTTGAAAATAAAAGATGAACTCACAACTTTTCCAACTCATCATTTTGACATAGCTAAAAAATATTATTTTGCCTTTGGTGAAGTAAGTTGCCCATCTAGTAGCATGAATAAACCCATGATGGTTGTTTCTTCAAGAATTGTTGACCTTTTAAAAATTGTAAGAACCATGTTTTATGTTGCATGCACTTGAGTTTAAATCACACTTTCATTATTTTTGTTCATTTTGTCTACCTTTTTTTCCTTTATAACACCTTGGTGTCATTTTGTAGGTGTGCTAGGCACAACATCCACAATATTGACATTGAGCTTGTTTGACAAAACATAATGTTTACACCCTTGCCCATTAGTGTTACTTAAAGGGTTTAACATTTTTGGTGGTGATGATTTTTTAAAATTGTCATGCATGTTTGCCCACTTGGGCATGTCTGTTAACATGAACCAATAATTAATGAAGGCAAATCTAATGTGCTTTAAGTGCTTCAACTTGTAGATGTTTTTTACATAGTGTTCTCTTTAGAGCTCCTAAATTCATTCAATGCAACCACGAACTTTTAACATTCACAAAACTTGGCAAAGTCGTGTTTTATGATCCCCCATTTTGGTTATAGTGTACTTGTTAGTTTCTCAACACCACAAGCATGAATGTTTTGTTATAATCTTCACATACCTTGTCCTAAAATGTGTTATTTTTCTAACCATACCCCATTTTTGGGTCTTGGTTAATGTGTAGGAAGATATAGCCAAATTATTGCCCAATAATTGGTTCACCAAAAGTGGGAATACACCAACCCCTAACATTCTTTAAACTAAGCCTTTATTAATGTTTTTCACATGCAACATGATTATTTCCCCATCCCCAATTAAAGACATTTAAAATTGAACAATATGAAGGTGAAACATTATTTACATGCCATCACAATGGATTCAATTTCGGACAAATGTCACAAAATGGCAAATATTCACCATAAAAAACCAATTATGGAAATCCAATTCACCGCAAAAAATTGTTTGAATCCAATTATTGTGAAAACAATACATTATTTAGAAACCATACTTATGGATGATTGCGACTTGAACAACATTTGAAGATTGAAAACAAAAAAACATTGGCAACTATCATTTGGGCTAATCATTATGATTGAGTAAACAAAAGTATATATTTTCTTTTATTTTTTCCCTTTGGAGATCATTATATCCTATGCATAGGATGGGTCCCAACAAATGTTGGGCAAGTATCAAACAACTAGTTGAACATAACAATTAATTTTTAAAAAATATATCAACTTGGCATTAGGATAAAACAAATTGTCCATCACTAATTAGGCATGTATGATTAACACATGGATTTAGTGTGTTAAAATATGGGCTTGAAGGTTTTATTTTGTGTTAATGATCATTTTGATGTTTATTGTAATTGAATGTTTGTTCAAAATGTTATGTGTTAAAAAATTTAATGGTTGGAAATTAGATTGGGGATGAAATTGTTTAGGAATAGGTGTTTGATTAAGTTTTTGTTGAACTAGACCATTTGAAATTGCACCCATTTATGATTAGTTTTGGGATTTTTTTCGTTTGGTGACATGGTTTAATCATGTGATTTTAAATTTTAGGCCTTAGGCACATAAAATTGCAAAAAATTGACAACAAAAGAATCCATTTTGTTCACAATGTACCTTGAAATACATTCCCACAACTTGCACATCAATAATTTATATCATTTTAAATTGAAAGGACTTTGTTGAATTCTATGAACTATTTATTTTTTGTGAGGAAATGGAAACCTATGCAATTGAGCACTACCTAGATGTAACATATTTTTCTAATTATTGGTTAAAGTGCAATAAATGGGCATATTCACAATCAAGGTACCATTTTTTTATCACAAGATTCAAGGACTTTGTTTTTGCTATCTTCCAAATATAGAATTTAAATGGAATAAATTTAAGTGAAAGATATTGGATAATTCAAATTATAATAATTTTCATAATGATGGTGATTTTTCACATGTGTATGTAACTATGCATAAATATTTTGGTAAAAAAACATGCAAAAAATGAATACATAAGCTTTTATATACAACTTAACATGTTTTCTTGCATGAAAATTTCCTACATGTTTTGTCAACACTTGGGGCCACAAATTCTACACCTAATGAATACAAAAAATAACCAAAAAAATAATCATTTTCCTTGTTGCCCTTTAAAACTAGATTTTATAGCCTTCAAATTTCTTATATCATATATTATTTAATCAAATGCATTATATGAACATTGTCAAACATAGATGTATGCATTACTTATCCATGAAAAAAATTTGAAGTCAATTGCATTATTTAATACATTCTTTTTTATTCCTTTAAAATGAAAATTGTAATTAAAACAAGGATTCAAATTATTTAAAATGACTCAAAAGGACATTTATATCATATCCGATTTATTTTTAAATTTTTTAATAGATTACCATGACATCATTCAAAAGGACAGTTATAATCATATACTAATCCTTTATAATCATGAAATAATAAATGTAATAAAAATCCAAAATAGTCCTTTGCAGTCCTTTTTCCATTAAACCATCCTTTTGGGTACCCTACTTGTGAATATGCCCAAACATAGATTCATATTACTTGTATGAGTTGAATGGACACCCCCTAGTGTTTGGAGGTTGTGATTAAGAAGGCACATAGGGTTAAGATGAAGGCACCATGTTGTTATTCCATAACATACTAAAGGTGGACCACTAGAATATTTCATTGCAACAAATTTCAATGTGCTTAAAAAACAATAGAGTGGGGTTTTAGTTCAATGCCATGAAGACCGAGAAAATCAACAACCTACCCCAGCAATACAAGAGATAAGGTAGTCCCAATCCACCACAACAACATTGCAAGAACAACAAATCCCATCTTGCCATAGTAACAAAAAATAATTCAAGGAAAAATAAAACATTGCCTAATGCATCTAGATGTGGCAAATGGACATATCAACAAATAAAAGATGCCATGAATGTAGTGGAACAAAAACATACCTTTTTGGGGTGAAAGCACACTATGAGGGGGCCAAAAATGTTGTCAGATTGTACTATTTTCTAGGGGTGTCCATGTTTGAACTTCAACCATGGTAATTTTGGAACATATTTTTCCAATTTTTTTGCATAATATGGTAGACCATAACACAAATAATTCAATTCAAAAAAAAAATCCAACTTATATTGTGTGATTCCAAAATATATTTCTGGCAAAAGAATGTAAATCACTATGTATTAAAAAATGCAAATATATTTTAAAAATAATTGAAATGATTTTTAATATTTATGAAATTTCTAATATTTTGGAATAAGTTTGTGAGCTGTGTGAAGAGTTTAATAATTATCATATCACAAATGGGTGTTTTTGGGGGGTAATGACCATAAGTATGTGGTAAATTAACATTTTGACAAACTATCACTTTCAAATGGAAGATGACAAGATGTGAGGCGGGTCATTTTCTACAATTTTATTTCAAACATTTTTTGGTTGACTAATTCAAACCCAAACCTAGTGTATTCCAAAAATAAAATAAGTTTTATTATATTGCATATACCATAAATATACCCATTATTCTTTGAATTTAATCTTTAAATTTTTTTTCAAATAATATTAGATATCATTAACTTTGTGAAAATCAAAATATCAAGCCCAAACACCAAAAATGAAACCTAAAATTAAATGCAACATGTTTTGCAAAAATATACATTATATACATGTCGCAAAAGTGCCCAAAATGGCCCCATGTAGTGTGTTTTCAACTTTTGAAAAAATCTAATAGGTATTGAAACATCCTTTTAATTTTGCTATCATATCATCTCAATGGTAAAACTAGAACAATGAAAGTGGGTCTATAAGGTATGTTAATGAAACAAGAAGATGAAATAATAGTCACCTAAATTTTGAACATGCAAAATGTGGGTTTATCCATCACCTTAAATAGCTCAAGTTGAAGGTAGTTAAAGTTACAAAAACTAGGTCCACACCATTCTGTAATGGTGTTCTAGGAAGTAGTTGGTGGTATTGGTTCAAATAGAAACATCCAAAAATTAACATACGAGTTGCAAAAAGGTTGAATGTTTATAGTGCGCAAGGGCTAACTAACCAAGCATCCCATACTTTCTACCTCAACTTGGAAAAATTGTACACACTACACAAGTACCCACTAATCCACATCTAAAATTCAAATGAGACAAAGGTTCCAATTGGGCATCAATTTAGTGTTCAAGTTTTGGTTAGGTGAAGCTCACATGACGTTTACAACACCATCCCCAAGTCTTGGGAATGGTTAACTCTAAATTGTGTTATTAATGCAACAAGGGCAACCTTGTTTGCTTTTTACATTTTTTAGGGTTCGAGATTATGTAGACCAAGAACATGCATGGACATGTAGACAAAAAACATGGATGATTGCATATCTCTTTGAAGAACAATTTCTTTTCTAGTAGATTTATACCAAGGAAAATTTCTCAAAAAAATTGTCATTATTTATCTTAAATGGGCATGGGTTGCATGTCACAATATAAACACTTGAACAAACATCTGAAATCAATTTCGACATGGTAACCTTACATTCTCATATGTCACATACATTATAGCCATTAGATGTAGTGTGTTTCAAAACATTCAAATGACAAAAATGCATTCAAAAGGACGTAAGAATCTATTATGGCAAAAAACAACTATCTTGAATTAAATAAGATCACATTGGCAAGATGGGTGGACAAGGCTTCGGAACATTCCTTAAAAAAGGAAAATATTAATTCAAGGTTTAAGGTTTTTGTAATATGGCCATTGAATCTTGTTGCCATGGTTGGAAAATTTGGTTCAAATGAGTTGTTCATTCTAGCAAAAGAAGCGGACCATGAAAGTGGTTTTTTACATGCAACAAATTAGGATAGTGATTTTTGGGGATGAAGTTGAAGTTACCATGGACTTGTTGGATATTATAAAGACAACACATAAAAATATTTTAACATAGTTGAATGTTCCTTTTCACACACACCTTGTTATTATGTAGTAATGCCACATAGTTCTACCACCCATGTAAGCAATTGGAAACATGATCAACTAGTGGTGAACTTGGAGGATTTTAGTATTGTATTAAACAACCTACATATTCCACATTAGGCCCAAGAACCTACTACATTAGTTGACCTACTATCATTACCAAGACTGTTGAAAAAGAAAATCCATGGCAAGGAACCACTAGTAGATTATTTCACCTCATGTGGTCGCATCAACTGATATTTAACAATGTTAAAATAAAAGGCAATGGACAAAAAAATTGTAGATAAAATCAAAGAATTGAAAACAAATGAAAGGGAGGTGAAGATGTCAAACATGGTTCACCTTACACTTACACAAGAGAAGTGAACAACTCAAAGGCACATTGAAAAGCAAAATAGAACTAGATTTAGCCCATGGTATATTGGTGTAATTAGGGTTGTTGGAAAAAGCTTCCACAACAATTTCGAAGCAAGGTTTTGAATGTTTCATCCTTTAGTTTATAATGGGTTCAACCTAGGAATCACATCTAAACATCAACAAATTGCTAAACAACAAAGGATGGAAAAATGCAACTTGCTAGACATGTTCCAACAAGGTTGGAACCATGTGCTTTATAAGAACATATGAAAGAGATGGGGAGGGGTTTGTGGTGGGTTTTGGAGCATAATCCTAATGACAATCGGTGATATAGGACTTTCAAAAGGGTTGGATGGAAAGGTTTTTAGTGGGTTTTGCAACATGATAATGATCTAGTAATGAAAAAAAATAGAAAGAGAATTATAACAACATGAAATTAACAAGTGTAGGAAGAGGAAGAAGTGGGAGGGAAGATTGAGGGCAACTTTTCAAGCTTTGAGTTGATTTGTGTATAGTGTAGAGGTTAATAATAGCATGTGCGCATTAACAACATGCACCACACCAAATCCTAGCAAGATGGAACCTTGGAGTAGTGGTATTAACACTAAGAGAGATGAAGAAATGTTGCATTGGGAAGAAAACTAGAAAGAGGTCAAAGCTTGGAAAAAGATAGTTGCATTTGTAGTAGCATGAAATCAATAGGTGTAGGAAGAGGAAGTGGAGAGAAGATCAAGGGGGGCAACATTTGAAAGAGCTTGCAACTTTGACTCAAACTTTGTATAATGCAAGAGGTTAATAACATCAACAACATGTGTGTAACAATAACAATATGTGCACAACACTAGCATTATATGTCACTTGCGCTATCTTTTTCTTTCATTAAACTATTATTATTAGGCTTGCAATACTTGCATCCTATTTAATACCAATTGTAAAAATACGAATCCACTAGCTATAATATCTACATGCTAGGTCCTAAAAACTACACTAAACATGGGACCCAACCTTGTAATACTTGCAAATCACAAAATACATCTTATGTTAAAAAAAAACCCATCCATGTAATACCTTCAAATCACAAAATATAACTTACATTGGAAAAGGGGACCCATCCATGCAATACCTGCATATCAAATAAAACCTACACTAGAAAAGGGACCCATTTATGCAATACTTGCATATCAAATGGAACCTACATTAGAAAAGGGAGCCCATCAATGCAATACCTACATATCAAATGTAACCTACATTGGAAAAAAAAACCCATCCATGCAATATCTGCATATCAAATGCAACCTACATTGGAAAAGGGAGGCCATTAATGCAATACCTACATATCGAATGCAATTTACGTTGGAAAAAGGGACCATCCATGCAATACCTACATGTCAAATACACTTAAAAAAGGGAACCATGCATATAATACCTGCAAGTCAAATAACATAAAACCTACATTGTAGGAGGGACCCAATGGTGCAATACCCATAATCGACCCTTCAATGCAATTTGGAGTTAAAATTCCTCTCTTGCAATACCTCCATGTAGCCTTGAAACCCACATAACCCCTAATACTTCATCATGCAATAGCCACATTCCATAATAAAACCATTGTATGTATTTAGATCATGAATTTAGTATCTGCATTTGAGACTCTTTAATGTATGTGGGACTTTTAACTAGGATAAAAAAGAGACCCATATGGATACCACATAATTTTTGATTTAACAATCTTTTCCAATAATTAAGAAATGTGGGGGTTGGAAGAAAAAACATACCTTTAAATTAAAGAAACAAGGTGATCATTCATCTTGCAAAGCTACCCAACCTAGATCCAAACACAATTCCAAAATCAATGCAAAACTTAAACAAATATAGTGATATATTAATTAAAACTATAAACAATTCTAGTGATAGAAAAAACCTATAAATTGTACATTTTCAATAAAAAGAAAACCCTACTTACAAGTCCTTACATGTATAATTATGGATGAGATAGTCATGAATTAAAAAATCACAATTAATTTTTTCAAAGAATTCAAATGAGTGAAGGTAAAAATTCGTACTTTGAGTTTTCCAAACCTGAAAAATTGTCTCCAATCACTTTGAAAAGAAAAGAAATGGGTTGGATTTACTCAATATATGTGGTCGTCTTTGTTTCCCTTTAAAAGTATCCTAACTTAGGGTTTAATTATTTTACGAAAAACATTGTGCAATAGTTATAAATGTTTTGCACATTCACTTAACCTTAAATGCTCTTTGATTAATTTTGTGATAAAAAATAAAATAAAATATTATTGCAAACCATGGAACTAAATTAATTAACTACATTGTGTAAAAGAAAAAATAAATAAAGAAAAGTGGAGGCTCAAGGTGTAGGAGTGTCACTTAACCCTAAATTCACTTTGACTGATTTTGTGGTAGAGAATAAAATCAATTTTCACTATGAACCATGGAGTAAATTAATTAATTACATTGTGTACCAAAAAAAAAATGGAGCAAAATGGAGGCTCGAGGTGCAATAGTGATAACGAGAGGCATGTTTTACAATACCTGCATGAGGGGGGGAGAGAATATGCATTAATTAATGTCAAGCACTCGAATGCAATACTCGAACATCTAATTATGTGCATCAAGGTGGTGAATGCAAAGATTGCAGTTGGACGATTTATTACGAAATTCCAATACTTACATATGAGTATATTGTAGACACCTTATGCATTGGGGTGATTAATGCTTTCTTGAAATGCAATACTTGCATAGGGTTTCCCTA
>Ga0116230_10007450_pt1 | contig 10807 bp, 8 predicted proteins | sample S1TSphfallax_3_FD_88678 | JGI IMG/M metagenome (GOLD analysis project Ga0116230, IMG submission 88678) | Host-associated microbial communities from peat moss isolated from Minnesota, USA - S1T2_Fd - Sphagnum fallax MG | ecosystem: Host-associated > Plants > Peat moss > Unclassified | place: USA...
ATCGGTCTGCCATGCGGACAACTGGTAGGAAATTCAGTTTTCGATAATTCTTTTAGCAGCCACTCCATTTTTTGGGATTCTAAGGGCGTATTGACCTTGATGGCGGAGTGGCAGGCGATGGAGGCGGCGATGCGTCCGCGGAGTGTGGCGAGGTCGCGGCGGTGGGTGTTCCCCTGGCTTTCGCCGCGGCCAGCTTGTCCTGCTTGCTCGATCACTTCGGCGAGCATCCGCTCGAGTTCGCGGCCTTCGAGGCCGACGGGAGCGGCTTTGACGGCGAGGGTGCGCGGGCCGAAGGGCTCGGCTTCGAAGCCGTTTTTGTCCAGTTCGTCCGAGATTTCGGCAAAGACGGCCATTTGCCAGGGTTGCAGGTCGATCAGCAGCGGCATGAGAAGGCGCTGGCGCTGGATGGCTTCGACGTCGCGGCTGGCGAGGATTTTCTCGAAGAGGACGCGCTCGTGGGCGACGTGCTGGTCCACAATCCAGAGGCCGTCGTCGTCGACGGCGAGGATGAAGCTGTCGCGGAGCTGGCCGAGGGGTTTGAGCGAGGCGAGCGCGTTGAGATTGGCCTGTTCGCGCTCGGCTTCGATCTTGGCTGTCGCAGTTTGGGTTGCGTTTGCGGTTTGGGCCGGGTCCGTAGCGTCGGCGCAGGAGGGGATTTGTGCGTCGATCGCGGGAGAGAAGAGCGCGGCGGCGGCGGATTGCCAGATTTGCCGGCTGGGATCGAAGCGGCCGGAACTCTCGTGGGGTAGAAATGGCAGATTTCCCGGTACTGGGGTCGGCGCGGGCGCGGTGAGCTGGAAGGACGAGTCCGCGGGGTAGGCTTCGTCGGAGTCGGGCGCGGGCGTGGCGTTGGCGGGGATGCCCTCCTGCTGGCCGGGGAGGCGCGAGGCGGCTGGAGGCATCAGGGAGGGCGAAGCGGCGGCGGCGTTTTCGAGCGCGGCGAGGAAGGCGGCGGCAGGGCGGGACTGCATCAGCGCCGAGCGCAGGCTGTCGCGAACGAAGTCGTGGATCAGATTCTGCTGGCGGAAGCGCACCTCGGTTTTTGCTGGGTGGACGTTGACGTCCACTTCCTCGGGGGGCATTTCGAGAAAGAGCAAGACCACGGGGAAGCTGGTGGGCGGGATGACGTTGCGGTAGGCCTCAGAGATCGCGTGGAGCAGCAGCCGGTCGCGAATGAGCCGTTTGTTGACAAAGATATAGATGGAGTTGCGATTGAGTTTTTGGAGTTCGGGTTTGGAGAAAAAGCCGCTGAGTCGAAGGAAGCCGGGTTCGCGGACCGGGTCTTCGGGGTTTTTCTTCCATGGCGGCGGTTCGGGCAGGCCGGCGCGCTCGATGGGGGATTCGGCGGCTACGGGCAGCAGTTGTGCGAGTGTTTCCGCGCCGAATATTTGATAGATGCGCTCGGCTGGCCGGGTGACGGGCGGGGCCTGGAGCAGGGTGTGCGTGGCCGAGAGCAGCTCGAAGTGCTTTTCCGGATGGACGAGCGCGTAATGGGTGACGAGGGCGACGACGTGGGAGAGTTCGGTGGACTCGGCGCGCAGGAATTTGCGCCGGGCCGGGGTGTTGAAGAAGAGATCCTGGACGGAGATCGAGGTGCCGGCGGGGAGGGCGGCGTCTTCCACCTGGAGGATTTTGCCGCCGGCGATTTCGATGCGGGTGCCGGCGACGCCTTCCGATTCCGCCGTGTCGAGAAGGACGCGGGCAACGGAGGCGATCGACGGCAGGGCCTCGCCGCGAAAGCCGAGGGTGGCGATCGAGAGCAGGTCGTCGGCGGAGCGGAGTTTGGAGGTGGCGTGGCGCTCGAAGGCGAGCAGCGCGTCGTCGCGGTTCATGCCGTGGCCGTTGTCGGTGATGCGGATGAGCTTGCGTCCACCGGCTTCGACTTCGATGCGGATGCGGGTGGCTTGGGCGTCGAGGGCGTTTTCCAGCAGTTCTTTGACGACCGAGGCCGGACGGTCGACGACCTCGCCGGCGGCGATCTGGTTGGCCACCTGGTCGGAGAGAATGCGGATGCGTCCCATAGCTGTTCAGAATACCGCAGGAACCGGAGCGGTCGGGATTGGATCGACCGTTCCCCTACTCTGCCGAAACCGTTTCCGGACGGCGCAGTCTTAGGCGGACGGCGAGTTTTTGGGGCCAGTCGCGCTCCATGCAGGGGCGTTCGAGCACGATGTAGTAGATCAGCCCAGAGGCGAAGACGATGGCGACAACCAGGGCGGAGAGTAGCCAAGCCTCGGCGAGGGAAAGGGCGTGCGAGCGCGCAGTGTCTGCGGCCAGACTCGCGGCCAGGGGACGGAAGAGCCGCGTCGCCTGGGTCAGCACCAGATTGTGCGTCAAATAGATGCTGTAGCACATGCCGCCGATGGTGGCGATGGCAGGGTTTCGAAAAAAGGCGCGAAGGACAGGCCCTTTGAAGGCGCCGGCATATAAAACCACGCAGGCGAGCGGAAGCCAGAAGTGCCACCATCGGCTGTTCCACCAGAAGACCCAGACCCAAAGGGGGAGGCAGACCACATCCCAGAGCCAGTGGGAGCGGATTTTCTCCCAGCCTACGACGTAGAGGTCGCAGAGCAGGAAGCCGGCGAGGAAATATTGGAAGGAAGCGAGGATGCTGAAATACGGGCGGCCCTCCCCGGTGATGTAAATTTGCTGGAGCAGGCCGGCGGCGACGATAAGCGCGATGAAGCCCAGGCGGCGAAGCAGGTTGGACCGGCGAAACGAGAAGAGCAGCCAGGCCAGGAACGGGGCCAGGCAATAGAACTGGATTTCGACCTCCAGCGACCAGACGGGCAGGCTGATCGTGCTGGGATAGCCGTAAACCAGGCTGTGCATGTAGCCGAGGGTGGCCGCGAGATGTGGCGCGACCGCGCGAGCGGACTGATGTAAGACGGCGATCAGAATTCCGGCGCGGATGAGGACGATGGCGATATAGGGCGGCTCAAGGCGCGTGAGGCGGCGGTAGAAGTAGGTGCCGAGGCGCATGATGGGCGCGCCGGTGAGCCGGTGGCGGGCGAACGGCAAGCCGAGGATGAAGCCGCTAATGACAAAAAACAACTGCACGCCGCGCCAGCCATTGTTGGTGATAGGCGCCAGCAGGCGGTAGATGGATTTGCCGTTGGCCTGCTCTTGTACCTGAATGCTGATGTGGTAGAGAACAACCGAGAGAATGGCGACGAAGCGCAGGCCGTCGACCTCGGGAACGTAGGCGCGTCCTGAGGTCTGGCGGCGGAGCGTGGCTAGGGCGAATGGGTTCTTCAAAGTTCTGCGGAGTTCCTGGGCGGCCGGGAACCCGTACGGCAAAGTCGTCCGGCGCGGCGTTCGATTGAGCGTAGGCTACCATAGCGGCGGGCGCGGTTCGCAATCGCCGCCGCGCGCTGCGCAATCGGTGTGGCGCGCTGCGCAATCACCGCTTCGCGCCGCGCAATGCTTGCGTTTCACTGCGCAATCGGCGCGAGGCCGACGCCGCCGTGCTTTCAGAAGCCGAAAAATTCCTGGCGCAGGGCGTCTTCGTAGGCCTTCTTGGCGGTCTTGGCTTTGGAGCGGGCGGCGTCTTCGAGGAAGGCCGCATTTTCCCAGGCGTCGACCTGGGCCACCGAGTGGTTGACCGAGGCCAGAGCCTCTTCCGAGCGGATGACGGCGACCCATTCGTCGACCGCCTCTTTGTACTTGGCTTGCATTGCGTCCAGAGTCGCAGTATCGATGGCCATGTCTCCGTTGCCCCCAGCGACTGAGTGTAGGCGGGGATTGTGAATGGGTGATGTATCGTGCGCCAGTTTCGCGAAACGGCATTGAGCAGCTCATTTGCCGGCATCGCTTCGAGGTGCCGCAAGCGGAACGTGGACACACTCATTTCTTCTGAATGAGACACAGGCCACCCGCCAGATTTCGCAAGTGGCCCGACCTGACCGGTCGCGCCTAACCGAAATCTGCGACGAAAGCCCAGATGATCGTCTCGCGCCTTAGACGCCGACGGGGGTGGGGGCTGTGACGGCGGTGGGATTGAAGAAGGTGCGGTTGATGCGGTCGCCGAGTTTGTGGAGGCGGAGGAAGTTGGTGCTGCCCGATTTGGTGCCGGTGCCGGCGATCAGGGCGATGATTTCGCCTTTCTTGATGTAGTGGTGCTGTTCGAGCAGGGTTTCGGCGAGTTCGACCATGGCTTCCGTCGTTTGCACCTTGGCGCAGTGGATGGGCGTGACGCCCCAGAGGAGGTTGAGGCGGTTGATGGTGATTTCGACGGAGCTGAAGGCGTAGATGGGGGCGGCGGGCTGGTATTTGCTGAGTTTGATGGCGGTGGCGCCGGACTCGGTGAAGATGGCGATGCCTTTGAGTTCGAGGTCTTCGGCGGCGTGGGCGGTGGCTTCGCAGATGGTTTCGGCGACGGAGAGGGTTTTGTGGCGCGGGCGGGCGGTGTAGGTGCCTTCGGCTTTGGCCTGGGCGATGTTGTCTTCGGCCTCGGCGACGATGCGGGCCATCATTTTGACGGCTTCGACGGGGTAGGCGCCCATGGCCGATTCGCCGGAGAGCATGACGGCGTCCGAGCCGTCGTAGATGGCGTTGGCGACGTCGGAGACTTCGGCGCGGGTGGGGCGGGGGTTGTCGATCATGGATTCGAGCATCTGGGTGGCGGTGATGACCGGTTTGCGATAGTCGGCGGAGCGGCGGATGATGAGTTTCTGGAGGGCTGGGACTTTTTCGGGTGGGACTTCGACGCCGAGGTCGCCGCGGGCGACCATGATGCCGTCGGCGACTTGGAGGATGGCTTCGAGGTGCTCGATGGCTTGGGGTTTTTCGAGCTTGGCGACGATCCAGGTTTGTCCGCCGTAGGCGGCGACGCGGTTGCGGACGAGGTTGATGTCTTCCGCGGTGCGGACGAAGGAGACGGCGATGGCGTCGACGCCGGCGCGGAGGGCGAATTCGAGATCGATGTCGTCTTTTTCGGTGAGGGACGGGACGCGAACGGCGATGCCGGGGAGATTGATGCCCTTGTTTTCGCCGAGTTTGCCGCCGTTGACGATCTCGCAGACGACGTCGTCGCCGTCGACCTCGTGGACGCGGAGCTCGATGAGGCCGTCCGAGAGCAGGATGCGGGAGCCTTGCTCGACGTTTTCCGCCAGAGTCTTGAAGGTGGTGCCGACGAGCGTGGCGGTGCCCTCGATTTCGCGCGGGGTGATGGTGATTTTTTCACCGGCGACGAGCATGACGGGCTTGTGATCGACCAGCTTGGAGGTGCGGATCTTGGGCCCTTGCAGGTCGCCGAGGATACAGAGCGGCTTGCGCTCTTCGCGGCTGACCTTGCGGATCATGTGGATGAGGGCTTGCTTTTCTTCGTGGGTGCCGTGGGAGAAGTTGAGGCGGACGACATCGAGGCCGGCTTTGACGAGCTGGCGGAAGACAGGCTCCGTGTTGGACGCGGGGCCCAGGGTGGCGACGATCTTGGCGCGGCGGGAGAGGAAAGAGTCGTTGAAGCTGAGGTCGGCGGTGGACATCGGAAAGTCTCCAGTTGCGTTGAGCGGGTCTGGGTAAGAAAGCAAAACGAGTGCGCTTCGGTTCCGGACGGCCAAGAGGGCGAGTTCCGGTGGGATGGAGCGCGGCCGCGATTCTCCGAACGGTGGCTTGGAAAATCGTTTCACCCGGTTGAATTTTTGGGCGTCGGCCCGCTCCATTGTACAGGAGCGTGGGGCGGTGTTGGGGTGAGCCGGCCGGGCGTGGGAAGGGGAAAGAGTTAGCGGTCAGGGGTCAGTGGTCAGTGGTTAGTGGTTCGGGGGGTGGGCGCGCTGGAGAAGTGGGGTGGAGTTCGTCAGAAGCGGATGGCACGGCGTTCGCGGTGCAGGACTCCGTTGAGTTGGGCTCCAAGCAGGACGCTGAAGGAGGTGATGTAGAGCCAGACCAAAGTAGCGATGGCGGTGCCGAGGGAGCCGTAAATGATGGAGTAGTCGGCGATGCGGGTGACGTAGACGCCGTAGGCGAGGGTGACGGGAAACCAGAGAAGGGTGGCGGTGACGGCACCGGGCAGGACGTGGCGCCAGCTCTCGCGGCTGTGTGTGCCGAAATGGTAGACGGCGCCGAGAACCGCGGTGCTGGTAAGCAGAGCGAGCGACCAGCGGACCATCCGCCAGAGGAGGATGACGACGAAGCGGAGTTCATGCTGGGAGTTTTCGATCATCCAGTGTTCGATGAACTGGCCGAAGACAAGGATGAAGGTGGCGATGGCGAGCGGGACGAGGGCGATGGGCACCAGGAGCAGGGCGCGGATGCGAAGTTGCCAGGCGTTCCAGTCGCGTTCAGGGAGTTGGTAGGCGCGGCGGAAGCCTTCCATGAGGGTGAGCATGACGCCGAGGGCGGCGAAGACGCTGAGCGAGGTGGCGGAGAGCAGGACCTGGAGGGAAAAAGCGCGCTGGGTTTGGAAGTAGGACTGGAGCAGGCTCATGGTATCGGCGGGGAGAAACTGCTCGGAGGAGGTGCGCAGGGCGTCGAGGAGGGTGTTGCCGGCGGGAACCAGGGCGAGGAGGGTGGTGAGAACGAGAAAGGCGGGGAAAAGCATGAGCATGCCGGAGTAGGCGGTGGCTTTGGCGGTATCGAGGACGTTGTTCTGCATGGACTGCCAGATGGCGGCGCGGAGGGAGCGGGCGAAAGAGGCGATGCGGGCCTGGGCCATTGCTGGCAGGGTAACTCAGGGGTGGGGGGATTGACGAATTTTGTCGGTATCAGCGGTGGGGAAGAAAGAGCGACAGGGCGGCCGCGACTAGGGCGGTGGCTGGGGCGAGGAGAAGGTTGACCAGGAGGCGGCCGAGGATGAAGATGACGACGAATCCGAAGCGGCCGATGGCGTCGAAGGTGTCCAGGGCGTTGTAGGGGAGCAGGTTGCGGACGAAGCGGCTGGCGTCGAGGGGTGGGATGGGGATGAGGTTGAAGATGACCAGGGCCAGGTTGATCTGAATGGTGAGAGAGGCGAGCAGGGTGAGGGCCTGGATGGCGGTGAAGCTGTCCAGTAAGGCGGGGGCCTGGCTGCTGGCGGCGGCGTCGCGCCCGCCGGGGACGGCGAGGATGAGGAGGACGAGGAAGAGGAATCCGGCGACGGCCAGGAGCAGATTGGCAATGGGACCGGCTACCGTGATGAGATTGTCGTCGCGGGTGATTTTCTGGAGGTTGCGGGTGAGGACGGGAACGGGTTTGCCCCAGCCGAAAAGAACGCCCGAGCCGCCCCAGCCCAGTAGGGGCGCGACGATCATGAACAGCGGGTAGACGATGGTTCCGACGAGGTCGATGTGGCGGGCGGGGTTCAAGGAGATGCGGCCTTCCAGGCGTCCGGTCTGGTCGCCGAGGCGGGCGGCCATCCAGGCATGGGCGCACTCGTGGACGGAGAGCGAGAAGACGAGGATGACGAATTGGTAGAGGGCGAGGAGCAGGGCGATGGGGGAAAGTTCCAAGCGTAGACTCCGACTTTGGGACGGCGCACATCCTCGCCGCTTGACGCTACTCGCGGTTGGCTAGCTCGATCACGCTTGGCTCGGTCAATAGGCGACGTAGTGCTGGTGTCGCAGCAGGAGGTTTGTCCAGTGCGGCCAAGAAGGCTCGCCACTGTTCGGGAGGGAGCTTGAATTCGGTTTGCTCCGCAAGTTCAGACTCGGCTACCGCGCAGGCACTCTCGACGATGAATTCGGTCACTGACTTTCCTGTGGCATTTGCACCTCTCCTTAGAAGTTCTTCCTGGGAATTAGAGATGCGGAAATTTAGCCGCCTGGTTTTGGGTGCGCGCTCAGTTGCTGGCATTGGGAACCTCGTTCGTACATACAGCGTACGTCAAAGCTGCTTGAAGGAGAAGAGAGAGCAGGTTCCGGTAAAAGATTGTCAGGCCAGGATATGTGTATCCTTGGATGAAATCATCCTCATTAAATTTTCATCTCCTTCATTATGAGGAGCTTAGAGCCTAGCATGTGTATTGATAATATTAACTGAATTATTGATGTATTGAAGAAAGCGATCGCCGCCCTTGCGCTGCCGCCGCAAGCCTCATAATATGAGGGAGTTGATGTAGATCGGTTGGTGGCCTATGCCTAAGGGGCAATCGACGGCGTTCGAAAAAAGCGGAGAGTCTGGGGACAGGGTCCCCCGCGATTTACGCTACCGCCAGCAATTTTTTCCGGATGCGGATCGGCTCGTGTTCGACACCGGCGAGAAGGGCTTCGTGCCTGTGCCGATTATCTTGAGGAAGCTTTTTCGTTTTTTGAGCACTCCCGAGACCCGTGTTCTCCTTTATCTATACTTGAGAGCCAGCCGCTACGGAATCTGCTATCCGTCAATTGAAGAAATCGTGCATGAGCTGGGGCTCGCGAGCAAGAAAAACCTGCTTCCCCACATCGCTGGGCTCGAGGAGAAAAAGTTCATTTCGATCAGGACGAACGGCAGCAGGACTTTTTATCTGGTCCACGATCCGCGGGTAGCAATCAATCACTTGCTGGCAGAGCGCCGCATCACGAATGAGGATCTTTTCGAGATCAACGACCTTTACGCCGATCTGAATCAATCGCCAGCCGGTAAGCGGGAGGATGCCAGCCGATGAGCATGCTTGGAAACATCTCGCAAATTGAAAAGCTCACGGCCCGACACGAGGTGGTTGGGTTCAAGTGCGGTCAGCATTCGCTCGATTATTTTCTTCGCAAACACGCCTTGAAGAATAGGCTCGACGATCTTTCTCAGACATACGTGGTGCATAGGCAGTGGGTTGTGCTCGGCTACTACACGCTTGTCTACAGCACGGTTTCCCTCGAAGATGCAGCGCCATCGATTGTGGAAGGGATCACCAGTTCCTATCCAGTGCCTGTAATGCTGTTGGCGCGCTGGGCCGTCGACAAACGCGAACAGGGGCATGGCATTGGACGGTCATTGCTCAAGGACGCGTTCTTGCGCACCCAGCAGGCTGCGGAAATCGGTGGCCTTCGCGCGATGTTGGTGGATGCCATTGACGATCGAATGGCGCGTTCTTACGAGAAAATGGGATTCTCATCTTGTCCCGTGGGCACCCGGAAGCTCATGCTCTCGATAGACGACATTCGAGTGGGTTTGCACCCGCAGCAATAGCGATCGTTCCTGTCAGCTTTCCTGGCCGGCGGCTGTGCCTTGGGGGCCTACGATGGCACCGTCCTGGAGTTGGGTTCCGGCGAGGACTACGGTGTGGGCTCCGACGCGGGCGCGGGCGCCGATGCGGGTGGGTTCAAAGACGATCTGATCGTAGTCGTCTTTTTTGTGGGTGTGGGAGTAGATGCGGGCGTAGTTGCCGATGACGCATCCCTGGCCGAGGGTGATTTGGGAGCGGTCGTCGAGCAGGGCGCGCTGGCGGACGATGACGCCGTCTTCGATCGAGAGGTTGTAGCCGTAGGTGAGTTCGACGCCGTGGTCGATGCGGACGCGCTTGCCCATTTTGGCGAAGAGGTGGCGGCCGAGCATGGAGCGGAAGCGGCAGCCGAGCCAGTGGTTGAGGCCGATGGGGGAGCGGTCGAACATGATCCAGAAGAAGAGCAGGGGCTTGCTGCGGGCGAAGCGGTCGCGGTCGACGTCGGGGTAGTGTTCTGCCTCGAGGGTGGTGTTGGCGGGGTCGAGCGAGAGCTGGAGGACGTTGAGGGGCAGCTCGCTGGTGAGGGTGAAGTTGAGCTTGCCGCCGTGGGGACGGCCGAGGTAGAGCTGGAAGAGCTGGTCGCGTACGATTTCGGCGCGGCGCTCGGCGGCCTGGTGCTTGGAGAACTCTTCGTCGAGGAAGCCGATCCAGCGGCGATAGACTTCTTCGGCCTCGGGCAGGGGCTGGGCGATCGGGGTTTGGGTGCGCGGCTGCGGGGCGATAGCGGATTCGGCCATACACATACGACGATACACCGGGAGGGAAGGATGCGGCGGAGGGAAGTTGCCGGGAGGGGCATGGCGGGACGTGGCGCGGTGGGAGTAGGAGGGGAACGCGAGGAATTGTTTCCAAACAACCTTGCAATTCTTTTGGAGAGTGAAAGAATTGCAAGGTAAAAGTTGAGAAATCGGAGTTTTACCTTGTAATTCTTTCACGACATGTCATGATTGCTAGGTATGAGGCGGGAGTGGGAGCAGAAACGGTTGCTGGAGGTGCTGCGGCAGTTTCCTGCCGTGGCGCTGCTGGGGCCCCGGCAGGTGGGCAAGACGACGCTGGCGCTGGATTTGGCGGACGAGCTTGGCGAGGGGTCGGTGTATCTGGACCTGGAGCTGCCGTCGGACCGGGCGAAGCTGGAGGATGCGGAGCTTTACCTGGGACGGCATGAAGAGAAGCTGGTGATTCTGGATGAGATTCACCGGCTGCCGGGGATATTCGAGACGCTGCGCGGGTTGATCGACCAGCGGAGGCGGAAGGGCCGGCGAAGCTGCCATTTTCTGCTGTTGGGTTCGGCGTCGATGGAGCTGATGCAGCAGTCGGCGGAGACGCTGGCGGGGCGAATTGCGTATGAGGAGCTGCGGCCATTTTCGGCAGCCGAGGTTGCCGGGGAGGGCGGCATGAATCCGTTGTGGCTGCGGGGGGGCTTTCCGGATAGCTATCTTGCGGCTACGGACGCGGCCAGCTTTGCGTGGCGGATGGCGTTCCTGGCGACGTATTTGGAGCGGGATATTCCGGCTCTGGGACCGCGGATTGCGGCCGAGACGCTGCGGCGGTTCTGGCAGATGCTGGCGCACAATCAGGGGCAGATGCTGAACGGGGCGCAGATTGCGGGTTCGCTGGGGGTGAGCGGGGCGACGGTGGGGCGGTATCTGGATCTGATGGTGGATTTGCTGCTGGTGCGGCGGTTGCAGCCGTGGG
>Ga0116230_10007453_pt1 | contig 10804 bp, 9 predicted proteins | sample S1TSphfallax_3_FD_88678 | JGI IMG/M metagenome (GOLD analysis project Ga0116230, IMG submission 88678) | Host-associated microbial communities from peat moss isolated from Minnesota, USA - S1T2_Fd - Sphagnum fallax MG | ecosystem: Host-associated > Plants > Peat moss > Unclassified | place: USA...
AATCCAGGGAAAAGAACTCATCATTGTTCGATGGCTCCTGTACGCCTTTAGAAAAATTGGCCCGCAACTTGGTCCCCTGCGCCAGTCCACTCCCCGGCACAAACGGATACCAAGCCAGACCAATGCGCGGCTCAGCCTGCACTCCGAAAACATAGTTCTTTTCAACGCCCCCGCCGAGCGAATAGAACAGCCTGTTCTTGATGTCACCATTCAGACCGAGGTCAATGTCATAGTTGCGACGGTCAGTCGTTTCATATTCCAGATACTCGGGATAGTTGAATACTCCACGCTCATCCTCAGCACGAAATAGCAACAGACCAGTCAGGTGCTTGGTGATGTTGTAATTCGACTGCCACTGGCCTAAATCACGATCACCCACCGTGCCGGTTGGCGCAGGATATGTCCCGCCAGCATAGTTGAGGATCGCCTGACCGGCAACCGCATATCCATTGGCACCGCGAATGGTCACATACTTGCCATAGTAATCAGGACCAAACGGATCATTTTCCAAAATGCCAGCGGCATACCACTGGTTGGTCTGGTCGTGGCGGCGCGTGGCCGAGTAGCGAAAAACATTGTGCCACTTATAGTTGGTCTGCCAGTCGATTGACTCACTGAGAAAAAGATTTTGGTCGCTCTCTTTGCTGTCATTGGGAAGGGCATAAAAGTCCCACGCCCCCGGCAGTCCCGTGGCGGAGACGCCATAGTGCGCTGTGCTGCGCAGTGTCAGTCCGCCCTTCACCTGATAACCCACATTGGCCGCCAGCGTCACACCGTGGAACTGATCCATCGGCAGCGCGTTGGAAGAGTCAAGCCGTGATGCAGCGGCAAAATAATCCAGCTTTTGGATGGCACCGCCAATGTTCGCGTCATCACGCCATGTATGGAAATTTCCTGCTTCGCCGGAATAGTTGAAAATCGGACGCGGCGTAATTCCCTTCGGAGTGGTAAAGCTGATTACACCCGCAGCCGCATCCGAGCCATACAACACACTGTCTGCGTCGCGGTTCTCCTCCACCTGCGCTATGCCTGTGGTGGAGACGGGGCCGAAATCAAAAACACCACCAATGTCCTCTGCGGGCGCACCATCAAACAGCACCTTATTGGCATCTGAATTACCACCGCGAATAAAGATGGAAGTAACGCCGCCATGCTGTCCGGTCTGCACCACATCCAGGCCCGGCACCAGCCGCTGTTCATCCACCAAATCCATGCGCGTGGCGAAGTCCGTGTCTGGAATAACGCTGGCAGCAGAACTGACCTGTGCATCAGGAGTAGGTTCCCCCGTTGCAGTCACCACAATCTGCTGGCTGGCAACCGCGGGCAGTAACGCGATATTACGGTCAACAATATCAAGCGCACCGGAGTAGAACTCGCCGCCAAACGTGGCTTTGAAACTTTGTGCGACCACTAAGACCGCAAACCGCCCCTGCAGACCACTGGATACTTCATAGTGACCATCAGGGCCCGTCAAGCTGAACGCGAGCACCTTTGGCCCCTGCATCAGCTCTACCCGCGCGTTGGCAACAGCCGCACCCAGCGAGTCCGTCACTTTGCCGCGCACCACAACAGCATGTAATGGATAAAAAAAGAAAAATAATATTGTGAAGGCAAGCGATGTTCGTAAGAAAGTATTTCTACGAAGCACCGCACTCTTGGCCACGCGCGATGGCGCGCCAGCATTGGCGTAAGTCATTATGGCTCCTTCGTCCCCCTCGGGACGGGATGATGTTGAGCAACAGACCGGTCTCCTGACTTACGCGCTGGCCCAGGCAAATTTCGCTAAACTTCGCCTTTAGCCTCTGGCGGGACCACCTTCCCGAAGCATTCACTTCAGTGGTGCTGGATATTTCTCCCACCGATGGACAGCATACTGCTGTCTGACGCGATTACAGTTGCGGGGCAGTGGCGGGTTTTCACCGCGCTTCCCGAACATCTATTGCGCTACGGACACTGTTGACGATCTGAAAATTCAGACCGCAGAATTCCGCTGATATCAACCAGCGGCTATACGCTTTATATTCGACATCGCCGTTGAAGTCAAAGCACCTTGCGTGTAAATCTTCATGTTGTCCGATTAACAGTTCACTGCTACTCTGTCCGCATGACTCTTCTAATGCTTGTCATTGGCTTGCTGGCTGGCGCACTCTCCGGCGTCATTGGAATTGGCGGCGGCATATTGATTGTCCCTGCCCTGGTCTATATCGCCCACATGTCACAACTGCGGGCGCAGGGCACATCACTCGGTGTGATGCTCGCCCCTGTCGGTCTGCTTGCCTTTATTGAGTATTACCGTGCAGGCAATGTTGACCTTAAAGTTGCCGCTCTTGTCTGTGCCGGCTTTCTAATTGGCGGATATTTTGGAGGCTCACTGGCGCAGCACGTACCTGAGATTTTACTCAGACGCAGCTTCGCTGTACTCATCGTCGGTGTCGGTCTAAAAATGCTGTTCTCCCGATAAGACTAATAATTAGCAACTAAGGCACCAACAACAGCTTCCCTGTCGTCGCACGCGACTCCAACTCAGTATGCGCCCTTCCTGCCTCAGCCAGCGGATACACATGCTCAACGCGCAACTTCAGTTTTCCTTCCGCCACCCAATTGAAAATGTCTCGCGCCCGCCATTCCAGTTCCTCGCGTGTCAGCGTATAACTCACCAGCGTTGGCCGCGTAATGTAGAGCGATCCCATCGCAGACAACTGAATCAAATCAAACGGAGGCACTGCACCGCTCGATCCACCAAACAATACCAGCATTCCACGCGGCTTTAGACACTTCAGTGACGAATCAAACGTGGTCTTGCCCACTGAGTCATACACCACATCCACACCTGCGCCGTCCGTCAGCCGCTTTGTCTCCGCCAAAAAATCCTGCTGCATATACAGGATGACCTCATCCGCGCCAGCTCCATGCGCCAACTCGGCCTTGGCCTCAGTGGAGACAGTCGTTATCACCCGCGCACCACACAGCTTCGCAATCTGAATCAGCAGCAACCCAACACCGCCAGCACCAGCATGAATCAGCGCCGCGTCACCAGCCTTCAACGGATAGGTCGACTTCGCAAGATAATGTGCCGTCATACCTTGCAGCATCGCAGCAGCAGCCTGATGATGCGTTATGCCTACAGGCACGTGCAGCAGCACCCTCGCTGGCACAGCGGCATATTCCGCGTATGCCCCCAATACGCCACACCATGCAACTTCATCTCCTACTGCAAAGCCGGTAACGCCATCACCCACCGCCTCCACCACGCCAGAAGCTTCCTGCCCCAGCACAAACGGCAGCGGCAATTTATACCGCCCCTCACGCTGATACACATCAATAAAGTTCACACCGCTGGCATGGATGCGCACCAGCACCTGCCCAGCAGCCGCCACAGGGCGTGCTACAGCTCTCGCTTCCAGCACATCCGCTGTGCCTGTTTCTGTTATCTGGATTGCCTGCATTGTCTCTGTCGCCATAATTTTACAAGTCTGAAATCACTCGCTCTTCACTCGAACGCGACCGCACCAGCCGGTCAATCGTGTAGGGAGCACGTAGCGTCGGCGCATGGTAATGACGGGCTTGCAACTCGCCCAGCAGCCCAATCCCAATCATCTGCACTCCGCCCAGCAGCAGCACTGCGCCAATCACAAATATGGGCCCGTGCATCTCCATCACTTGCTGATTGGCAAGCACTTTCAGCGCCAGCAGCCATATCGCAATACCGCTACCGCTCATCATTCCCAGCAGCCCCAGCGTTCCAAAAAAATGCAGCGGGCGCGACATATACTTCAACAGAAATCTCACCGTAATCAGGTCGAACAGCACATGCAGTGTCCGCCCCACACCATAGTGGCTCTTGCCATATTCGCGGTTTACATTGCGGATCGGTATTTCACAAATACTCGCGCCATACCACGATGCCAGCGCGGGAATAAACCGGTGCATCTCACCATACAGCGGTATGTTCTGGATCACTTCCCGCCGATATGCCTTGAATGTCGTACCAAAATCATGGATCTCCACTCCACTCAACTGGGCCATCATCCAGTTGGCAACATGCGATGGAATCCTTCGCAGTATCAAATTGTCCACACGTTTTTCGCGCCAGCCGCTGACCACGTCATAGCCTTCTTCCAGTTTTGCTAGAAACGCAGGAATCTCTGCCGGGTCATGCTGCAAATCGCCATCCATCGCCAGTATGTATTCACCCTGCGCATGGTCAAAACCCGCAGCCAGCGCCGAGGTCTGCCCAAAGTTACGGCGCAATTTCACGATCAGCACTCGGCTGTCCACCGCAGCAATTTCTTCCAGCAGACGGTACGTCCGGTCCCGCGAGCCATCATCCACAAACACCATCTCAAACGAATCGCCGATGTGCTCCATCACCGCTTTCAACCGGTCATAGAGCGCGGTCACATTTTCTTCTTCATCGTGGAACGGAACAACAATTGAATATTTTGGCATGGTTTAGTTTGTTTCAACCTAACTGCATCCGTATTAGATACAGTTGCAAAGTAAATAGTTGTGCAATACTGCCCTTTTTTGCCCTAAGAAATCTAGCTCATGCTGCGTACAGGGCGTATCAATTATGTTAACTGAAATGTGCTCTTCGAGATGGACTTTCCATTCCGCAAACATCAACATTAGTACATGTTGCCTAGACAGCCTTATACTGAAGTTCCCTATGTCGCTGAACCCTTTCCCCCCAAAGGAGAAGTAGTCGTGGTGCCTTGGTATAGACAACGCATGATGATGACGGTGTACGGCCTTGTTGTCTTTGTATTAGTTGCCTACTTGATCTTGGTCATGTACCAGCGCAGCCATGCCAGTGAAGGCACCGTGACCATTACCGAAGGTGATACCTCGGTCCTCTCTGCTTCAAACAATCCGCCGAGCAAATCTCCCAACAACAGCGTCACTTCATCTTCAGCGGATACACAAATGACCGCCCCCTCCTCTTCACAATCTCTCTCCACAGTGGAGGCAGCCACTGATGCCCCAACCGCAGACAGCCGCCCTGCCGTACCACCCGATGGCAAGGCATACTCTGGCAGCGGCCATCTTGAACTCTACCGCGAGGGCAATATCACCTATCAATACAACACAGACACTGGCGCAAGCTGCGTCATGTATGCATCACTGCGCGAGTGGCGTAATCCCCTCGTCTATCGCCATAGCTGCCGCTAGCCTTATTCGCTTCCCTCCAAATCTAAAATTCCCCGCGCGACGAACTTTGCGTCCCTCCTGTATATTTGCTATTCAGAAATCTCCGCAAATTTGCAGGACGGCAAATGCATTTTTCTCTCGCTCTGTTTTTTTTCGCTGGCAACCGGCTCGCCCATCTCAACGGAGTCGATCTGCTGATTCTGGCGCTCTACTTCGCCATGGTCGTATTCATCGGCTTCTATAACAGGGACTCCGCCAACACCAGCGAAGAATTTTTCCTCGCCGGGCGCGAGATGACCGCCTGGATCGCTGGCCTTAGCTTCGTCTCCGCCAATCTCGGTTCGCTGGAGCTGATGGGCTGGGCGGGCGCGGCCTACCAGTACGGCATTCTGGCCACCCACTGGTATTGGATCGGTGCCATCCCCGCCATGCTTTTTCTCGGCATCGTCATGATGCCCTTCTACTACATCTCCAAAACCCACTCCGTCCCCGGCTATCTGCAACTGCGCTTCGGTGAAGGTGCACGCGGTGTCTCCGCTGTCAGCTTCGCCTTTATGACCGTCCTCATGTCCGGCGTAAACATGTACGCCATGGCCACCGTCATGGAGATTGTCCTCGGCTGGAACATCAATTTCAGCATCTGGGTCGGTGCCATCACCGTCGGCCTCTACGTCGTCCTCGGCGGCCTGCGTTCCGCCATCATCAATGAGGTCCTCCAATTTGTTTTGATCTGGGCTGGCGCGGCGCTCATCCCCATCCTCGGACTCATCCAGGCTGGCGGCTGGACCAACCTCAAAGCCCAAATCGTCGCCCACATGGGCAGCGGCTACGTCCACCTCTGGAGCACCACCGGCTCTGCCACTTCCAACCCCATGGGCGTCCAGTGGATCGGCCTCACCTTTGGCCTCGGCTTTATCATCAGCTTCGGCTACTGGACCACCGACTTCCTCGTCGTCCAGCGCGTCCTCTCCGCCAACAGTCTGCGCTCCGCCAAGCTCGCCCCCATCATCGGCGCCGCGTTCAAAATGTTCGTCCCCCTCATCGTCATTCTGCCGGGCCTGCTCGGCCTCGTCGTCCTCACCAATTCTGACGGCAGCCTCATGCATCTGGTCGGCGCCAATGTCGCCACCGCCGGCCAGCACACCTATAACGAAGTCCTGCCTCTCATGATGGTCCGCTATCTCGGCCCCGGACTGCTCGGCATGGGCATCACAGCGCTGGTCGCGGGATTCATGAGCGGCATGGCGGGCAATGTCAGCGCCTTCTCCACCGTCTGGACCTATGACATCTATGGTGCCTACTTCAACAAGAAAGCCACCGACAAACACTATGTGGCGATGGGTCGCTGGTGTACCGTCGTCGGCATGATCGTTTCCATCGGCACCGCCTATCTCGTCGCCAGCGCCGCCAGCATTATGGACTACGTTCAGGCGCTCTTCAGCTTCTTTATCGCGCCGCTGTTCGGCACCGTCATCCTCGGCATGTTGTGGAAGCGCGCCACCAGGGCTGGCGGATTCTGGGGACTGCTCGCGGGCACGGCCTCCTCCATCGGCATGTGGGCCTGGGTCAAGGCCGACCCCATGAATATCCGCTTCATGATCCTACAGCCAGATGCCACCGCCGAGGTCATCAATAAAGTCCAGGCCATGTCTGAAAATATCTATCGCGCCATGTGGTCTTGGAGCATCTGTGTCGTCGTCACCGTGGTTGTCAGTCTGCTCACCAAGCCAAAAACACTGGCAGAGCTGGATGGCCTCGTCTACGGCGCAACCAAAATTCCCAGCGAAGGCGATTACCCCGTCTACCAGCGTCCAATTTTCTGGGCCATCGTAGTCGGCGTCGGCCTCATCACGCTCAACTTCATCTTCTGGTAACGGAGCAAACATTATGCCAAGACACCAAACACTCTCCATCTGGTTTTTCGTCGGCATTCTCACTCTCGCCTATGGCCTCGTTCTCTTCGTCACCGGCACCTATGAGTTCTCGCACCCGCTAGGAGCAGCAGTCCAACTCGCCAACCTCCACGCCACCTTCTGGTGGGGACTGTTGATGACCGTCTTCGGTGCCTTCTACACCCTCCGCTTTCGCCCCGGCAGGACGTGAACTCCACGCTCTCCCCAGCGCGACATTACAATCATTCTTAAGCATTCATTAGGAGCAATTTTTCATGAGCAAAAAAATGACCTTCGGCGTCATCGTCGGCAACCGCGGATTCTTTCCCGACCACCTCGCCAAGACGGGCCGCGAAGAAATTATCGCCGCCCTTGAACTCGCCGGAATCACTCCCATCGTTCTTACCGATGCAGACACCAAGTACGGCGCAGTAGAAACCTACACCGACGCAAAAAAATGTGCCGAGCTTTTCAAAAAACATGCTACCGAGATTGACGGCATCATCGTCACCCTGCCCAACTTCGGCGAAGAACGCGGCATCGCCGATGCCCTGCGCCTCTCCGATCTGCGCGTCCCCATCCTCATCCAGGCCACGCCAGACCACTCCGGCAAAATGACCATCGCCTACCGCCGCGACAGCTTCTGCGGAAAAATGTCCATCTGCAACAATCTCCAGCAATACCGCATCCCCTATTCCCTCACCCGCCTGCATACTGAGGCTCCAGACTCCCCCGAATTCAAGGCCGATCTCGCCTGGTTCGCCGGTGTCTGTCGCATCGTCAAAGGACTCAAGAACCTTCGCATTGGCGCCATAGGCGCACGTCCCACCGCCTTCAACACCGTTCGCTACTCTGAAAAACTCCTCGAAGGCTCCGGCATCACCGTGGAGACACTCGACCTCTCTGAAGTTATGGGCCGCATGAATCGCCTGAAGGACAATGACGACCTCGTGCAGGAAAAATTCACTTCCATCAAGAAATACATCACCACCTCCGGCATTCCCGAACCAGCGCTTATCAAAATGGCCAAGCTCTCTGCCGTCATTGATGGTTGGATGCAGGCCTCTGACCTCACTGTCAGCGCCATCCAGTGTTGGACCTCAATGGAGGAATTTATCGGCATCGTCCCCTGCACTGTGATGAGCATGATGAGCGAAAGTCTCTTCTCCAGCGCCTGCGAAACCGATGTCGCCGGCACTGTCAGTATGTATGCCCTCGCACTTGCCTCAGAAACTCCCAGCGCCCTGCTCGATTGGAACAACAACTACGGCGACGACCCAGACAAGGCCGTCTGTTTCCACTGCTCCAACCTGCCCAAGCATTTCTTCAATCAGGTGAAGATGGACTTCCAGCAAATCATCGCCGGCACCGTCGGTAAAGAGAGCACCTATGGCACTCTCGATGGCCGCGTAAAGTCCGGCGCCATGAGCTTCGCCCGCTTCTCCACCGATGACCACCACGGCGGCATCCGCGGCTATGTCGGCGAGGGCGAGTTCACCAATGACCCGCTCGAAACCTTCGGCGGAGCTGGCGTTGTCCGCATCCCGGAGATGCAAAAACTGCTGCACTATATCTGCGAACAAGGCTTCGAGCACCACGTCGCCGCTAACTTCTCTAACGTCGCTGCTGCCGTAAATGAAGCCGCCGTCAAATACCTCAACTGGCCAATGTACTGGCACAAAGGCTAAATCCAATGCTTCTCGGCTTAGATGTCGGCACCGGCGGTACACGCGCCATCTTGATTGACCGCGACGGCAATGTACTCGGCTCGCATTCCGCCGACCACGCGCCCATCTCGTCCCCCCATACCGGCTGGGCCGAGCAGTCACCCGATGATTGGTGGCGCGCCGCCCAGCTTGCCATTCGCGGAGCGCTCACCGCCGTTGGCCGCCCTGCCAGCGAGATTCAAGCCATCGGCCTCACCGGCCAAATGCACGGGGCCGTCATGCTCGACGCATCCGGTGCAGTCCTCCGCCCCGCGTTGATCTGGTGCGACCAGCGCACCCAGCCGCAGTGCGATTGGCTAACCGAAAAAATCGGCTATGACCGCCTCATCGAACTCACCTGTAATCCTGCACTCCCAAACTTCACCCTCACCAAGCTCCTTTGGGTGCGCGAACATCAGCCGGAAATTTTCGCCCAGATCGCACACATCATGTGCCCGAAAGATTATGTCCGCTACCGCCTCACCGGCGAGTTCGCCATCGACGTGCAGGAAGCCTCCGGCACACTCCTGCTTGATGTCACCCATCGCCGCTGGTCCGCTGAAGTCGCCGAGGCCGCAGGCATTCCCCTATCGTGGCTCCCCAAAGTTTTTGAAGGCCCTGAAATTTGTGCCCGCATCAGCGCCGACGGAGCAGCCGCAACCGGACTCACCGCCGGAACTCCCGTTGCCGCTGGCGCTGGCGATCAGGGTGCAGGTGCCGTCGGCATGGGCATCATCTCACCCGGCGCCGTCAGTGCTACCATTGGCACCTCCGGCGTGGTCTTCGCCTCCACGGACTCGCCCGTCAAAGACGCAAAAGGCCGCCTGCACACCTTCTGCCACTCCGCACCGGGTCGTTGGCACGTCATGGGAGTCACTAACGCCGCTGGCCTCTCACTCCGCTGGTTTCGCGACACCTTTGCCCCCAACTCCGACTATGACACTCTCTCCGCTGAAGCCGCTACCGCTCCTGCCGGTTGCAACGGTCTCCTCTGGGCACCCTATCTCTTCGGCGAGCGCACCCCGCATCTTGACCCCAACGCCCGCGCCGCTTTTGTCGGCATCACCGCCAGCCACACCCGCGCCCATTTTCTCCGCGCCGTGCTCGAAGGCGTCGCCTTCAGTCTGCGCGATACCTTCGAGCTGCTCCGCGCCATGGGCATCCCTCAAGGCCGCATCCGTCTTGGCGGAGGCGGCGCGCGCGGTCCCCTCTGGCGCCAGATTCAGGCCGATGTCTATGCCCACGATGTTGAATTATTAGAGGCCGAAGAGGGGGGGGCCTTCGGCGCTGCCCTACTTGCCGGTACTGGTATTGGCATCTGGCCGTCTGTCGACGCCGCCTGCGAAGCCACCCTCCGCGTCCGCGAAACCATCCATCCCCAGCCACAAGACGCCGCCGCCATCACCGCTGCTTACACCCAATACCGCCAGATCTACCCCGCCCTATGCCAAATCACCGGCTGAATCAGACTCAGAGCATCGGTGTGTTGAAATCAGCGATAAACTGCACCCCAGGCACATATAGTTTCATCAGTTGTTGGTCATTCGTGAGAAATAAATCAATTCCAGCAGACGCAGCACATGCCAGATGGATCGCATCTGCAATTTTTGCTTTCCCTTTCGTCCTAAGAGTGCTGAAAGGAATTACCGCTTCATCGTCAAAAGGCAGAAAAGAAAAACCCATGTCCTTTAATTTTTCCCGAACAACGGTAAGCTCATTGGGGCCACGTGATTTAGCGATGCCCGCCATCACTTCGCCCAGGGCAAAGTGACTCGTGAAAAGCAAGTCACCCCGATCATAGGCTCGCCGCAATAGGTAAATGGTGCGTTCGGCATATGTTGGATGTGCCTCCAACATGTAGATGATCAACATTGTGTCCCAATAAATCCGGCTCACGCAACATCCTCATCTTCTGACCGTACCCATTTCAAGAAAGCCTCACCACCGCCGAATTCTGCAAAATCATCTTTGTACAGTCCAAGTAGCGTTGCTGCAAGCCGTCTGGCCTTTTCTTCATTTGTCTCTGCAATTGCAACTTCCCCATGGCGCGATGCA
>Ga0116230_10007454_pt1 | contig 10804 bp, 11 predicted proteins | sample S1TSphfallax_3_FD_88678 | JGI IMG/M metagenome (GOLD analysis project Ga0116230, IMG submission 88678) | Host-associated microbial communities from peat moss isolated from Minnesota, USA - S1T2_Fd - Sphagnum fallax MG | ecosystem: Host-associated > Plants > Peat moss > Unclassified | place...
TAAACGCCGCCGCGCACGAACATGCCGCAGCTTTCCATGTAAACGGAGCGCACGGCGAAACTGAAAATCATCACGCCCAGCACATACCAGGCGGCCGACTTGCCAATGGCTTGCTCGGCAATGCCGCCGGCGTAAAACATGGACGAAGCCAGATCGCTCAAGACGATGGCAGCGCCCCGCCAATAGCTGATGAACGAAAGCGCAACCGTGGTGGCAACCACTACCTTCGCGGTAGAGGCGATTTTAGAGGTGGTCTCCATTATGATTTTGCTGAGAGTAAGTTACTCAGATTGTAAACCGAACCCGGTTCGGATTCGTGTTCTGGCATCCTGAAACAATGCGCTGGTTCTTGTTTTTGGCAGCATTGGCGGCCTATGCCCAGGGATTTCACGCCGAACCTGAAAAAATCATTCAAGGCGAAGCCATTAAAGTGACAGCCAGTGCTGACATTGCCAGCGCGCGCATGCATGGCGAAACCATTCCGCTGTTCACTCAGGACAGCGGCGAACGAATGGGCCTGATGCCCGTGCCGGTGCTGACCAAACCCGGCGAATACAATCTGGAATTCCTGGACGCCACGGGCGATGTGGCTCACAAAATCCCCATCACCGTCTTAGACGCTCATTATCATCGCGACAATATTTCCATCGCGCCCGCCATTGCTGCTTTGCAGCCTTCCCCCGGCGAACAGAAAACCGTCGGCGACTTTCAGAAAATCGATTCTGAAACCCGTTACTGGACTGAGCCGTTTCACCCGCCGCTGCCCGGTTGCGTCACGTCACCCTTTGGTTCCGCGCGCCTGCATAACGGCAAACTGACGGGCAGTTTTCATGCCGGCCTGGACCAGCGCGGCGCGGCCGCCACTCCCATTCACCCCATCACGGCGGGCGTGGTCAAACTGGTTGAGAAATACAACCTGCGCGGCGGCACCGTCGCCATTGATCACGGACAGGGAGTGGAAAGCATCTATCTGCATATGTCCGCCTTCAGTGCTAAAGAAGGGCAGCATGTGACTCCCAGCGATACCATAGGCTACGTGGGTTCAACCGGCCGCTCCACCGGGCCGCATGTTCACTGGACACTTTATGTGCATGGCGAAGCGATGAATCCCGCTCAATGGATGTCGCTGAAGGCTTGCACCGGACCCCCGCATTAAAAGCAGTAAATGCACATTGGTATAGATTTTGGAACCACCAACAGTTCTCTTGCCGCCGCCGATGCGCAAGGGAACGTGACGCTGACCACCTTCCCCTGGCGCGATGCACTGACTGAATCTTTTCGCTCACTGCTGTATCTGGAGCGCTGGAAAGAAGGCACGCGCAGCACCATCAAATCGTGGGGCGGGCCGTCCGGTATTGAACGCTATCTGAATGCCGACGACAAGGGCCGGCTCATTCAATCGCTGAAGTCTTTCCTCACCAGCCATAGCCTGATCTCCACCGAAATTTTCGGCCGCCAGTTTCAGTTGGAAGAACTGATTGCCCGCATCTTGCGCGAAATTCGCCAGGCGGCCGAAGCGCAATTGGGCAAGCCGGTGCATAAAGCCGTCGCCGGACGGCCGGTGCGTTTTGTGGGTGCCGAATCGCCTGCTGACGACGAATACGCCGAATCGCGCCTGCGTAAAGCGTTTCTGAAAGCTGGTTTTGAGGAAGTCACGTTCGAACTGGAGCCCGTGGGCGCGGCTTGCCATTACGAATCCACGCTGGACCATGACGAACTGATTATGATTGGCGATTTCGGCGGCGGCACCAGCGATTTTTCCTTGCTGCGCGTGGGGCCGTCCCGACGACGGGGACAGCACCGCGTGCTGGGTAACGAAGGAGTCGCGCTGGCCGGCGATTCCTTCGACGCCAAAATTATTCGCCACCTGGTTTCACCGGCTTTGGGCGCGGGCACCATGCTCAATTCGCACGGAAAAATGCTGCCCGTGCCCAACTGGGTTTATTTCAAGCTGGAGCGCTGGCATCATCTTTCCTTTTTGAAATCGCGCGAGACGCTGACCATGCTGCAAAGCGTGGCCACGCAGGCGGTCGCGCCCGCGCAGATTCGCGCGCTCCTTTGGCTGGTGGAGCATGATCTGGGCTATCCGCTGCACCAGGCCGTGCAGCAGTTGAAAGCCAAGCTGTCTTCGGAAACGAAAGCCGAATTTCGCTTCGAAGACGGCGACGTGGAAATGCGCGAACAGGTAAGCCGCGCGCGTTTTGAATCGTGGATTCAAGAGGAACTGGCCGCCATTGAAAGCGGCGTGGACCAATTGCTGAAGAAGACAGGCGTGAATCCGGCTGATGTGGATAAAGTCTTTCTTACCGGCGGGTCCAGTTTTGTTCCGGCCGTGCGCCGCATTTTTACGTCGCGCTTTGGCGAAGCGAAAATTGAAACCGGCGGCGAGTTCACCTCTGTCGCGCGCGGATTGGCCTTGCGGGCGCGCGATCTGGCGTAAGCCAACTGAAACACTGCCCTGCTACAAGATATGTATGCCACGCTATGCCGCCATTGACATAGGCAGCAATTCCATTCGCATGATGGCGGCTGAAGTCAGCCACGGCGAAACTCATGTTCTGGTTCAGGACCGCCAGGTGGTGCGCCTGGGTGAGAGCGTTTTTCGCACCGGAAAAGTAAGCGCCGAAGCTTTGGCCGTGCTGAAAACCACGCTGGAACGCATGGCCGCTTCTTATAAAGGCTTGGATGTGGTGGGCGTGCGCGCGGTGGCCACCAGCGCGGTTCGCGACGCGGGCAATCAGCAGGAATTTCTGAGCTGCGCCAGTGCCGCGCTCGGCACCAGCGTGGAAATTATCTCCGGACCGGAGGAAGCGCGGCTCATTCATCTGGGCGTAGAGGCGCGCTGGCCCCGCGCCAAGGAGCGCACGCTGATTATCGACGTTGGCGGAGGAAGCGCGGAACTGATTATCTGCCAGAACGGCCAGTTGATTGACGCAGTCTCGCGTCCGCTGGGCGCGGTTCGGCTCAACGAAGTTTTTCTGAAGAACGATCCGACGCTGCCCGAGGAACGCCATCGCCTGGACGCCTACATTGAAGAAAAACTGGAGCCGTTTCTGAAGCTTCACGAGATGGAAAAGTTTGACCGCGTGATTGTCACTTCCGCCACCGCCGCCGCCATTGTCTGCGCCGCGAATCAGATTCCGCGCTCCCGCCGTGATGAAGCCGAACGCATGTGCGCCTCACTGACGCAAGTGCGCGAGCTTTATCAGACGCTGATTGCCAGCAATCTGGAAGCGCGCCGCAAGCTGACTGGCATTGGTCCACGCCGCGCCGAAATTGTTACTCCGGGAACAGCCGTGTTTCTGAAAGCGCTGGAGCTTTTCGGCCAGCGTTCCGTTTATTATTGCGGCGCGGGCGTTCGCGACGGCATTGTTGCCGATCTGGCGGCGCGCGGCGTGGGCAGGGAACTGGTGCAATTGACGCGGGAACGCCGCGCCGTTGTGGAAGCCATGGCCAAGCGCTATGAAGTGTCCATGAAGCATGTGCGGCATGTGGCCTTTCTGGCGCATCGCTTGTTTGAGATTCTGCAGCCCGTCCACCGTCTGCCGCCCGATGCCGGCAAGCTGCTGGAAGCCGCCTCCATTCTGCATGACATCGGCCACTTCGTCAGCAACACCGGCCACCACAAACATTCCGCCTACCTGGTGGCCAACTCCGACATGCCCGGCTTCACCGACAAGGAACGCCTGAACATTGCGGCTCTCTGCCGCTTTCACCGCAAGTCCATGCCTCAGCCGCGGCACACCCATTTTCAGGCGCTGGACGTGGAAGCGCGCCGCTGGGTGATTTGCCTGGCGGCTATCCTGCGCATGGCCGATTCGCTGGACCGGGGCCACTCGCAAAAAGTCAGAAACCTGACCAGCACCTTGCGCGACGGAGCCATTTGGTTCTGCGTAGACGCGGAGGCTGATGCCGATCTGGAGATTTGGTCAGCCTCGGAAGCGGCGAAGGTTTTCAGCGAACTCTATTCGCTGCCGCTGCAATTTCAGCTCAAGAAAACTTCAAAACCTTCTTAACGCCGCGCGCCACGGTTTTCCAGTTGTCGCGGATGTCGCCCAAATGCCGTCTGCCGGCATTGGTGATGCTATACAGTTTCGCCTTCCGTCCGCTCTCGGTGGTGCTCCAGGACCCGCTAATTAGCTTTTCGCGCTCCATGCGGTGCAGGGCTGGGTAAAGCGAGCCTTCTTCAATTTTCAGAAGCCCCTCCGACGCCAGCTTGACATGCGCCGTAATGCCAAAGCCGTGATTTGGTCCGTGGTCCAGAGTTTTGAGAATGAGCAGTTCCAGACTGCCTTGTAGATTGTCGGCGCGCTTGGGCATTCAGAAGTCTTCCCTAGCAGACTAGGGGGGACTCGTCCAGAGTACTGTGATCTTTACAGTTTTGTCAATTTGCGGCGCGCGCGGAGGGCGGCTGTCATCGCCCGATGGCAGCGTAAACAGAGCGTCCGAATATTGGACAAGTCGCACTCGCCGCCGCCTTCCACTACCGGGACAATGTGGTCCGCATCCCAGAGCGATTTGCGGTTTGTGCCCCACTCCGCCTGGAGTTTCATCCTGGCTGTACCGCGCGATCTTTTTAAATGCAGCAAAGCCGCCTGGCAATCTACATGACAGACCGCGCAAACACCCCGGTCACGTTCAAAGACGCGCTCACGAATATGTGCCGGACTGGTGCGCAACTTCCACTCCTCGACGCAAAAATCCGAGCAAAAAGTGAATCGCCCCGCCGGTACCTCCAGGCTGCACCAGCGGCAAAGGTTGCGGCCGCCCGGACCCTTCTCAAGCAAAGTCCGGTCGGCCCATCCTCCCGCCATTCTGCGCCGCGTGCTCACTCAAACAGCATAAGACTTGGCTCTGCGCCGCGCCAGGTATCCCGCGGCCAGCATTCCCAATCCAGCCAGGGCCAGACTCGCCGGTTCCGGCGTCGTTACTGCGTCAATGGTAGCCGTGCCAATGGTGGCGCCCGTCAGGTTCGGGATTCCGTAAATGGAACTCAGCGCCCCCGCCAGCGTCGGGTCCAGCGTCAGCACGTCGCCCGCGCCGATATCGAAGAACGTCGTGGTGCTGCCGGTGGCACTGTTCACGTTCCCGGTAATGGTGTCGGTGGACAAGTTAATCGTGAAATCGCTGATATCGGTCGTGATGCCGGCGTCGGTGAAAGCCAGTCCTCCCGAGTGAGTAATGTCTGTTGTCGTGTCGCCGCCTGTTATGGGGAAGACGGCGGTAAGCCCGTTCACCGTAGCCGGAGCCACGGGAGCAATGCTGAAGCCGAGACCAACCAAGGCACCTACGGTTGCGGAATCCAAAGCCACCGTTGTTGTTCCTCCATAGATAGTCTCTGCGTGGGCGGAAGCCGCGCACGCTAGTAATACCACTAAAAATGCATTCCTGATCATTTACAACTCCTCCATGGAGTTATATGCGTCTTTCAAAAATCCGGGTTCATGAAAATGTGCGACCTGGACTAAGTCGTTTTATCGTTAGTGAAATCGAGTTAAAAATGCCAAAAGGGTTGGAAACGGCGGAATAAGAAATTGAAGCGGAGGCGAAACACCAACATCTCTGAACTGGTACAAGTTTCAACCACAGATCAAAGGAGATCATTCCAAATGAAAAAACTGCTTCCCATTTTCGCCCTGCTCGCGCTGTTCTCATTCAGCGCCGCTGCCGCCGACATCGTCGATACGGCTATTGCAGCCGGTGACTTTAAGACTCTCGTGGCTGCCGTGAAAGCCGCGGGCCTGGTGGACACCCTGAAGGGCGCTGGCCCTTTCACCGTCTTCGCGCCCACAGACGAAGCTTTCGCCAAATTGCCGGCCGGCACCGTGGACGCATTGTTAAAAGACCCGGAAAAACTCAAGACCATTCTTCTCTATCATGTGGTTTCCGGCAAAGTTATGGCCGCTGATGTCATGAAGATGAAGTCCGCCAAGACAATGGAAGGCGGCACTATCAGAATTCACGAAATGGGCGGCAAGGTGATGGTGAACAACGCGACCGTTTCCAAGACCGACATCATTTGCGATAACGGCGTCATCCATGTCATCGACACGGTGCTGATGCCAAAAGCCAAGATGAAGATGTAGCTATTTGTCTAAGCTGAGTGGATGCTCGTGACCGCGGGCATTCACTAACTCTAAGCCGACAATCTGCCCGTCGTCCACAATCAGCGCCTGGTCGAAGTTATTCACCGTTGGGCAGACATGCCTCGGAATGAGGTAGAGTTTCTCTCCAATGGGCGGGGCCATGGTTCCCGCGGCTACCTCAAAAGGCAGATGTTCTTCACTCGGTTTCAACGGTGTCAGCCCAGGATGACCAATCACCGCGCAGTTAGGAACGCCAGAGTCTACTCCCACCGCTTTATGCCCCGCGTCACAAGTGATCACTCCAGCTTTCGGATGGCTGATAACTGTCGCCATCACCACTGCCGCGGGCACATAGCCGAAATCGGGTAACTGCTTCAGACTCGAGAGATCGTTATAAACAACTGTTCCCGGAGAAATGCGCTGCACAAATGGAGCGCCCTTGAATCCTGGATAGAGATACCCATACGGCGCGGCTGGAGTGCCAGACGTAACTACTTCTTCAATCGCCACTCCTGCCTTTTCAAAGGCCGCCACAATCGCCATCAGCCGGTCGTACCCGTCAAAAGCAAGTTTGCGCCGCTCTTGCTGATCAATCATGGAGACATGCCCGTCGTACCAGTGCAGCCCGCGAAAATTCGCGCCCGCCGCTCGCGACAGACCAATCATCTCCTGAACCTGATCCACCTCCATGCCGGTCCGGTTCATTCCCGAGTTCAAATCCAGATACACGCCGACGCTGCCGCCAATCCAGTTTTCCAATTGCGCCGACGCCTCAACCAGCACCGAAACACGGGTCTTTGGATATTCCTTGGCAATCTCAATGACGCGCAGCGCATTCGCCCCCACCATGGAGAAAGCCACCAGCACGTCTTCCGCCCCGGCTTCACACGCCATCTTTAGTTCCAGCGTGGTGGAGCACTTGAATTGCCTCAGACCGTCGCGTATGTAGCCCTTCACCACCGCCGAAAGCTTGGCGGTCTTGATATGCGGACGCCAGCGGTTCGCGTCGCCGCCCACCATGTTGATGGTGGCTTGAATATTGTGGTGCAGCTTTTCGGGATAAATCAGCAAGGCGGGCGTAATCACGCGGCTGGTGTCAATAACTTCATATTCGGTCAGGCTCCAGGAAGACATCGCCCTATTCTGCCATTCGCATGGTAAGCATGGTGGTGGATGGTCACGCTTCAGCAGCAGTTCGGTCAAATCGATAACTATCTGTTTGACCAGATCCTTCGTGGACGCATCGCGCCGGGAATGAAGATTCTGGATGCCGGGTGCGGCGAAGGCCGCAATCTGGTTTATCTGCTGCGCGAAGGCTATGAAGTGTTTGGCGTGGACCACGACCCGGAAGCGATCGCCTATGTGCGCCGCCTGGCCGGGCATCTGGCGCCAGCCTTGTCACGTGAAAATTTTCAAACCGCGATGCTCGAAAACATTCCCCATCCGGATGCGTTTTTCGACGCGGTTATTTGCAACGCCGTCCTGCATTTCGCCCAGGACGACCGCCATTTCAACGCCATGCTGCGCGGCATCTGGCGCGTTCTGAAACCCGGCGGAGTCTTCTTCTGCCGTCTTGCGTCTTCCATCGGTATGGAGAAAAAGGTGAAGCGCCTGTCCGGCCGCCGTTATCTTCTTCCGGATCAGTCGGAGCGCTATCTGGTGGATGAAGCCTGTCTGGAAACACTAACCAGGGAACTGCAAGCCGAGTTACTGGATCCAATCAAAACCACCATCGTGCAGAATCAGCGCTGTATGACCACCTGGATGTTAATGAAGCGATAATAGAAGCCAGGCATGAGTTTCCTCGACAATCTCGAAAATAATCTGAAGAGCCTCGAATCGCGCGAGGAGAAAGATCCTGCCGAATATGAGCGCCGCGAACAAAAGCGCAATCTCGCCCGCGCCACCGCGCCCTGGGCCGCTCAACTGAAGGCCGCGCCTTTCACTCAGGCGCTGTTTGAACACGCAACGCTGGCCGGTCATCGCTTGCGCACCAAAGTCTATATGTCGTGGTTTGACGATGTGCTCACCCTTCAGGCCAAAGAACGAAAACTGGAACTTCGCCCTACCCCCAACGGCATTGTGGCCGCGTTCATTGAAGCAGACCGCGAGGAAACTCTACAGATGCTGGATCTGAAAGGTGATGCGGCTGCTTTGATTCAGCAATGGCTGGGGTAAAGGGCAGAAGCCGGACTGCCATGTCACAGCGTTTGCGGCATGCGATTTTCTTTTTGGCATTTCTCCCGTTTTGCGCCCAGGCATCACCAGGGAGTAAGACTCTGAGCGAGCTAACTGCGGCTCAACTGAGTGACGGACAATCAGCGGTTCTGGATGAACTGAACCCCAAGAGTCCGCAGGGTAAGCCGACGCCGCTCGACTGGGGAGATCCGCGGGTCAAAATACTTTTCAATCGCGGCTGGGCATTAGCTGGCGAATGGGCTGCGAGATTTTTCGACGCGCACCCTCAGCCGTCGGACTTGGAGTTGGAGCATGTGTTCGATTCTTTCGGGCTTGCCCCTCATGGCGTCAAGTCGCAGTATGGCGACTTTACTGAGTACAATCATTATTGCTTTTCAGGCCGCGCGACGAAGGTGGGCGACGGAGTCTATGTTGTTGAGTCGAGTTATTTCCGGGATTCAGAGAGTGGAACATTCATCGTTGTGGCGCGGAACCGTGATGGTCACTTTCATGCAGTCTGGAACATCAAGGATCTGGCTCAGAAGCACTACGCCACGCGGGACGAGATCGGCCGTTGGTATTACCTTGTGAGGCGATCCTACTATGACGGCCCGCTGAATGTAGACACTATAAAGCCGCTGCCTTTGACCGCGAACGGGAAAGTTCGTTTCCTGGTGGACGCGTATCAATCGGCCGACGGTGGAACCACCATGGCTGAACTGAGCATTTGGGAGTGGAACGGCGTTCAGGTGAAGGCGCTTTTAATTGAACCTTATCAGCACGTGGCGGACTCCTTCGACATCCGTATTCACGACAGCATAATTCAGGTAGCGACGAAGGAACACACCGATGCCATTTTTACCTGCGGCCAGTGCGAAGAACCGAAAGGGATTTGGCGCATCCGCGTTTCCCAAGACGGAGTGCGTGACCTCGGTCACTCGTTCCTGACGCCGGAGATCCACTGGGCTGATCAGTTGCTTTCCACCATAACGGCTGGACGCGATGCAAGCAGCCAGGCAACTCCCGCCGTCATCAGTACACTCAAGAAAAATCAGGCGGGTTGGGGAATGCTCGATAGCGTTCGTGTCATCCGCAGAGGAGAGCGAGGGATGTTTCAAGTTAAAACCGACGAAGCGACACTGCGCTTGAGTTACATCAGGCACAACCGCGGACCCTACTTCACCAGCGCTAAGTTTGATTCCTTTTTTTAAGTTGCAGCATGAGGCTCGTGAAGGCTCATTTTTCCAGATAAAAATTCCCGGCGAACAGCGCGTCAATGCCCGATGAATAAAAACTGCGCACCGCGTCGCGCGGCGTGCAAACCAGCGGATCTCCAAACAAATTGAAGCTGGTGTTGTAGAGCACGGGAAGCCCGGTCTTCTTGCCCGTCTCCATCAGCAAAGCATGGTAAAGCGGATTTTCCTCTTTGTTCACAGAATGAACGCGAATGACATCCTGATTGAGAACCGCCGCGCTGAATGTTTTCATGTGCGCCGGCTTTACCCGTCCGGCCGTCGCCAGATAGCGCGCATTCGGGCCTACATCGAAAAACTCATCCGCCAGTTCTTCCGGCACCGACGCCGCGAACTTGCGGTACTTTTCGCGATGCTTGATGAACACATTCAAGTTTTCCGTGGAGTAAGGATTCAGCGGAGAAGCCAGAATGCTGCGGTTGCCCAGCGCGCGCGGCCCAAATTCCATCCGCCCCTGCATCCAGGCCACAATCTTGTTGTCAGCCAAAGCTTCCATGGCCTGCTGAATCAATTCTCCCTCCGTCAGCAAATAGCGAAAGCGCAGCTTGCAATTTTCCAGCACCGGCTTAATTTGCGGCGCTGAATACGCAGGGCCCAGGCACAGAGTAGTGAAAGGCACGCGCGCCTCCTCACCCAGAAAGTTATGCCAGGCGTGCAAAGCCGCGCCCAGCGCCGTTCCCGCGTTTCCCGCCACCGGCTGCACAAACACGTTTTCGAAACGCGCTTCCAGCGATTGCACCAGCAGCGCATTCATCGCCAAGCCGCCAGCGATGCAAACTGTTTTCGCCGAGCCGAACATGGCCGCGACCGTTTCCTGCACTTCCACTTGCAGGCTGGCCGCTAAATTCGCCTTCTCCACCTGGGTCAATTTCTCTTTGCTGATCAGGCCCGTCTCTTCATAAAAGCGAGCACTGAATCCGCCCTGCCCCGGACGGTCCGAATCAAAATAAGAACGGTCGACATGCGGCCAGCCCGGATGCGCCTTATGCAGGATTTTGTGGAAGGTATCGCGATATTCTGGCTCGCCCGAAGCGGACATCCATTGCACCTTATGTTCGTCAGCCCGCGCTTCATAACCCAGCAGTTCTGTCACGCGGTTGAACAAATCGCCCAGCGAATCGGGAAAATATAATTCGCGAACCGGGGTCAGTTGATTCCGCCGCCCATCAAACAAAACCGCCGAGCGAAAATCTCCCGCGCGATCCACGCTCAGAACGGCCGCCGATTCAAAACCCGACGCATAGTAAGCGGAAGCGGCATGCGCATGGTGATGCTCCACCACCACAA
>Ga0116230_10007455_pt1 | contig 10804 bp, 8 predicted proteins | sample S1TSphfallax_3_FD_88678 | JGI IMG/M metagenome (GOLD analysis project Ga0116230, IMG submission 88678) | Host-associated microbial communities from peat moss isolated from Minnesota, USA - S1T2_Fd - Sphagnum fallax MG | ecosystem: Host-associated > Plants > Peat moss > Unclassified | place: USA...
GGTGGATCTGCCGCCCGACATGCAGCGCGCTATTGCCGCTCAGGCCGAGGCCGAACGCGAGCGCCGCGCCAAAGTCATTGCCGCCGAAGGCGAATTCCAGGCAGCCGCCAAACTCGCCGAAGCGGCCGAAGTTTTGAACCGTCAGCCGGCCGCCATTACGCTGCGCTATTTGCAGACGCTGATTGAGATTGGCGTCGAAAAAAATACCACGATTGTGTTCCCTCTGCCGATGGATCTGCTGGGCGGACTGGGGCTGAAGTTTGCCCCGGGAGCTAGCCCGAGCGTCAAAGTTGCCGAGTAAAATACTCCGTCAACGCTGTCAGAACGGGACGAATGTAACCGTGTTCTGCCAATCCTCAGGCGTGTTTGACTCCCAAATCAGAATGATTGTCTCAATGACCGGACCCAGCGGAGCGTTCTGGGGAATGACAAGCAGCACTCCGGGGCTTTCGTGCCCTTGAGACAAGAACGTGGCGAGATGACGGATCATGGTCCTGCGATCATGCGTTATCAAAATCCGACCTTCCGAGGCGGCAAGAGCCAGCACTTCCAGATCGTCCATCCCATGCAACCCGGATTGTTGCGCGGTCTTGAAATCCAGACGTGGCTCCTTGCGAAGCACGGCTGAAACGATCATCATGTTTAGGTCATTGTCAGCCTGGAAGCGAATGCTCACGAATGGTCAAAAATACGCTCTCGCAACTGCATCAGCCGCGCATATGCTTCCGGCTTACGTTCGCTGAGGGGCGGCACCAGAGCGCGAATCTGCTGGTTGCCTTCGTAAATGTTTTCGTCCACCTCGCCTTGATTCGCAAGGTAAAAAGTAATGGCGCCGTAGACCTCTTCCAGCGTAAGCGCGGGAAAGTGCTGCTGGATGGTTTCCGCACTTTCGCCTCCATTAAAACCGGCAACAAGCGAATCCAGCGACACTCGCTTGCCTGCCACGTAATAGCCGCCGTTTCGCCGTTCAACGTACTCGCGCATCATGAAGCCCATTATACGGCCCAACTCATGGAAGCCCTGGCCGGATAAACCACATCCCCCGCGGCCCAAACAGCTCCGCCGAAGGCGAATCTCAGACAGCGGCGGCGCCTATTTCAGCTCCTCCAGGTGAGCCAGCATGCTCTTGCCCCAGTCGGCTTCACCCGAATCAAAGCCGATCTGTTCCCATAACCACTTCCCGTTGCTGCCCACCAGCCAGTTGCGCGGAATGGAGTTCACGTCGATTTTATTCGACAACAGCGCGTAAGCGGGAAGCACCGGAAACGTGTAGCCCTTCTTCTTGACGAACGGTTCAATCATGCCCTGGTCCTCATCGAAGTTCAGCGTGATAATGGCGATATCGGACCGCTCCCTGGTCTCCTCATAGAGCTTCTGCAATCTCGGCAGCTCCGACTGGCAGGGTCCGCACCAGGTGGCCCAGACGTTAATCAAAACTTTCTTGCCCTCAAGCGATGCCAGTTTCCAGGTCTTGCCCTGCAAGTCAGTCAGCTCAAACGCGGGCAGATCCTTCTCCGGCTTTTCCCAGCGGCCTTCCGCCAGCACCGGCTGGGCCGCGGAGTCGCGCTGGCTCCAGACAGCGAAGGCAGATTCCGAACCCTGCGCCATGCTCCATAAATGTTTTGCATCCGCCAGCAGGAAATCGTCCAGCTTGCCGTAGCGCGGTTTGGGCGGCTCGCGCGTGAACAGGGCCTTTTGATAAAAGGCCAGCGCATCCGTCGTGCGTCCTTCCAGTTCCGCCAGCAGGGCGCGCGAATTCCAGTACGGCGACAGCAGCTCAGTCTGCCCCGGTGCCGGCGCTTCCACCGCCGCTTTTAACTGTTCGGCGGCCGTCTTATCGGAAGCGAAATGGCACGCGCGCAAATACAAAAGGTTGAATTCGACATCATCGGCGGCCAAGTTCTTGGCCGCGTCTTCCACCTCCTTTGGCTTGGCGTAATCGCTGACTTCAAACGTCACCTGTTCACGCGGAGATTTCCTGATTTGCCGGGCCTCATTCAAAAGTGCCAGCGCGCGCTGGGCTTCAATCTGATGCTGCAAGAACACACCAGCCACGTATTGCCGGCTCCAGGATGACGGGCCCCCGTACAAATCACTCTCTTTCAAAAATTCGTCGGCACGCCGGACAATTTCATCCGCCGGCGTGTCATTCAGCGTGGCGCTCCACTCCACAAGGCTGTAACCCAAATAGTGCTCCTGCGGAAAGCGCCGTCCAATCTCCTGAAATTCGGCCAGCGCGATGCGCGCATATTGCTGCCAATCCGCCGCCGATGCCCCATCGGCCGGTTTTGGATGCTGATCGTTCCAGCGATCATAAACAAGAGTGGCCGCCTGGTCCGATTGCGGGAACTCTTTCAAAATACGGTCTTCCGCGGCGGCAATCCGCGCCTCCGGCGCGCCGCTTTGCTTATATCCATCCTTCAAAAAATCAAGCCATTCCGCCGACGGCTGAATGGGCAACTTTTCCAGACGGTCCAAATCCTCCGCCACGCGCCGCCGTTCTTTCTCATGCTCGGAAACCGGCATCGTTGCGAATTCAAGCGACCAGACTTCCGCATAAGAACGAAGCAAATCGGCGTCTTGCGAAACAGCCAGACGCGCGCGCAAATTGCGGGCCACGCTTTTCTTCAGGTCGTCTGAACCAAGCTGCTTCAAATACCGCAAGCCGCGCGCATCGGCGGACGACGGGCACATCTGATAAAACTGGGCGACGTCTTCCGCCGCTTTGTCCTTATCGGCGTACTTGCCCGCCCGCTCGTGCAGGCCGGCCTGCTGCAGATAGACAGGCGCGTAATTGGGAAATTTTTCCGCCGCTTCATTCAGCAACTGAAGAGCCCGCGGCGTGTCTTTCCCGGCAATCAGAATTTCATCGGTCAGGAATTGCACTGCGGTTTCCGGGTGGTCGGCCGCGGCCTTATCGCGCAGCGCGAAAAACTTCTCCGGCTGGGCGTAATGCAGATTCATCAGATAGTTGCTGACTGGCCTGTAGTCGCCCGGGTCCAGAAGGATCAGTTTCCGGTAAGCGGCCTCTCTCAGCGCCAGCGTCCGTTCGAACGTGGCGCCTTCAAGCTGGCGGTCAAACTCGCGCTCGGCCGACTGCACCGCGCGCGACGATTCGCAGCTCAATCCGTCGGCACGCGATAACCCGGCACCGAAACAAAGAAGAAATAGCAGCGGCAGCACTCGTCCAGACGCAATTGGCATATACGTATGGTATCCGTTCCACCGCCTAACTCAGATAAGCCGTGGCTGAATAAACAACACCAACCAGCGCCAAAACAGCGCCGCCAATATAAATGGCCTTCATCTTAGTCAGAATAGCCAGCGATGAAAGCACAATAGCCACCTCCAGAAAAACTTCGCCGACGTGAAACCGCTTCGATTTCGCCTCGGCGTCGTCGCGTTCCTGAGCCAGTGCCTTGGCTTCTTTCTGAATCTCCTCCATCTGCTTGTCGTACTTCTGGCCGTCCTTCACATACTTGCCGATGGCATCGGAGGGGGCCTTCATCTGGGTCAGGAAATCCTGGCTCATCTGCGCGGAATAGCGGCGGATGTTCTTGGCCTGATAAAAGGCCCACTGGTCGGAACTTTCCTGCTGCTTCAGCAGCGTTTCCGTCGTGAAGTGCTGTCCCAGCACCGAAACCATGGCCAGCAGCGCGGCGATGATAGCCATGGTTCCAGCCACCACTTTGTCAAACGGTTCCTTGGCGTGGTGGACGTGTTCCTCTATTTCTTCATGTTCAGCCATTTAGAAACAAGCTATCACCACCGCCGTTTTGTTAGAACGTAAATCGGCCGGTTAACTGAATGGCGCGCGGTCCGCCGCCCTCGGCGCTCTGCATGGTGGTGATCTGGCCGAAGCCGGAAACGCCCACCGTCAGGTTCGCCGGCGCCACATAGTTGGGGTGGTTGGTGGCGTTGGCCACTTGTGCGCCGAATTCGAAGCGGGCGGAATCGGTGATAGCGATCCGCTTAAGCAGAGACAGCGAGATAGCGACGGTGCCCGGACCGACCACGCTGCCCTGCTGAGAATCTCCGAAGCGGCCGATATCGTTGGCCGGATCGACGAATGCATTGGGGTTGATCCACGAAGCCAGGCTTTGGCCGGCATACGGATTGACGCCCGGCACCGTATCGGCGCGGCCGCCATTGTAGTTGAACAGGTTATAACCGGTGCCCGACGGATCATTCAGCGTGCTGACGGTCATGAACGGTCCGCTTTGCACCAGCGCGATGCCGCTCAAGGTCCAGCCGCCGACAACCCGGCTGACATAGGGATTGGAACCGTTCAGGAACATCTTCCCCTTGCCGAAAGGCAGTTCATAGAGGAAAGTGATCAGCACACGGTGACGCCGGGTGAATGGCACGTTTCCATAATCAAGGCTTGGGTTATAAGGATCGCTCAGCGTTCCTCCGAATTCGTTGGCCGACTGGAAACTGGCCGTGCTGCCCGCCGTTGCGCCGTAAATGTTGGTGAGACTCCGGGAATAAACATAACTCGCCTCAAGCTGGAAGCTGGAGGTGCGCTTGCTTACTGAAAAAGTCCCGGTGTCGTAGTTGGCATAGCCGTCGTTCGTCTGATACGCGATATAAGACAGAGCCGGGAATGGAACCTGTGTCGGGTCATAGCCGGTGGTGTTGGCGTGCTGCTGATTCAGGTTGATGGTGGTTCCCAGGTTGCTGCCGTGGTTCCCGTCGTAGGACGCGCGGAAGCCAAAGCCTTTGCCGAGATCGCGTTCCAGCGTAAGGTCCCACTCGTCGATGATGGGGTCTTTGTAGTGAATGTTGGAGGCCAGATCGAAGAAGTAGGTTCCCGGCTGGGCTATGTTCGAGGGGAACGAGTAAGGCGCCTGATAAATGGGCAGTCCGTTGCTCCCGATGGAGTTAGTAAAGGTCGATACGTCGCTGGCTTCGACCGCCCAGCCATCGATAACCTGCGAGGTGAGCAAGGTCTCAATGAAGCGTCCATAGCCGCCGCGCAGAACGGTCTTGTTGCTGCCGCCGATGCGGTAGGCAAAACCAATGCGGGGAGCAAAGTCTTTCTTGGAGGAGAAGCGCAAACTGGCGGGCACACCGGCCTGGGCGGCGGTCAGAATAGGAGTGGGGTAAAGGGTTTCGACGAATCCCGGATTGACCTGAGCAAAGGTGGACTGGTTGGGCAGAATCACCGCGCCGTTCACTGTCTGGCCATTGACGGTGCTCGTGTAAGCCGGGTCGAAGTTAGCCAAATTATTTTGATGATCTCGGAACATCGGATGATATTCCCAGCGCAGGCCGTAATTCAGAGTCAGCGATTGCGAGACTTTAAAATCGTCCTGGGCGAAAAAAGCATAATGCTTCGCATAGGCGTCCGTCGTGGGATTTTGCACGGTCGCGATGGTGGTTGCGTCAGGATAGCCTAGCAGGAATCCGGCCAGCGGCGCGGCCGAACCGCTGCCCAGGAAGCTCCCGGTTGTGGAGTTATTGAATGAGTAGCTCCCCAGCCGGTAGTTGGCGAACACATCGGTAAACAGGCTGCTGAGATATCGGAAATCGCCGCCGAATTTATAGGTGTGTTTGCCCTTCGTGTAAGTCAGGTTATCCAGAAACTGAGTCGTGGCCTGGCGCGGATTGGTGTCGTTCACCGGGCTGTAGATACCCATGAATCCCGTGATGTTGATGCTGGGAAGATCTGCCGTCGGGGGGATGGACGGGAAACCTTGCAGGCCCAGCGAATTCACCACGTCCTGGGTGTTCACATTGATGCTGGGAGCGCTGTGAATGCGGCTGAACCCGCCGCGCGCTTCGTTCACCAGTGACGGGCCAATCACCCAGTTATAAGCGACCGCGAGAGCGCTATCCACCTCGGGCTGGCTGGTGTCGCCTATATATGGGGACCCAATGTTGCCGTTGGGATCGTATGGGGGATTTTCAACCCTTCGGTTCTTGTAAGTGTACCTGGCATAGACCAGGTGCTTGGGAGTAATCAGTTCGTCCACGCGAATATCGCCTTGCGCGCTGTTGATGGGGTTGCTGAAAGTATCCAGATAGTTGTTGGACACCAGCGTGGGGTCGCCATAGTTGGGCAGCGGATAATACTTGTTCAAAACAGCCAGCGCGAAAGGATTCAATTGGGATGCGGGAATGATGTTACCCGGATAATTGCCGCCCAGTGCGTTGCTCATGGTCGGATCATTTTGCGGCAGCGTAAAGGCGGAGAGGTCGCCGTTGCGCATCGCGGCGGTGGGAACCGATATCAGTTGCGAACTCTGCTTGGGAAGCCGCAGATATTCCAGACTGCCGAAGAAGAACGTCTTGTTGCGGCCGTTATAGAGTTTGGGAATAATCACCGGCCCCCCCACGAACGCGCCGAAGTTATTCATCTTGATCAGCGGCGCAACGTGGCTGAACGTGTCGCTGGCGTCGAAATCGCTGTTCTGCAGGTTTTCAAACAAGCCGCCATGAAAGGTATTGGTGCCGGACTTGGAAATGGTGGTGATGTCGGCCACGCCACCGTACTCGGCCGGGTTCATGGTTTCGCTGATGCGGATTTCTTCAATGGCATTAAAGGAAGGAAACAGTTCGCCCAGCGCTCCAATGGTGCCGGGACCCACTGAACTGATACCGTCGATGCTGACCGAGATCTGGCCGGGCGTCGTGCCGGCGACCGAGATATTGCCGCTGGTGTCCGTCTGCACTCCGGGCTGCGCTGTCAGCGTCGAGAAGGCGCTGGTGGAGCCGCTGGCGCGCGTCGTAATCGCAACCGGCAGGTCGGTTAACTCGCGGCTCCCCTTGGTCTCGGCCACGTTTGAGACATCCGTCTGAATAGTGCTGGTGGCCTGCACATCCACCGTGGTCGCTTGCGTTGCCACCTGCAGATCAATATCAACGCGCTTCGTTTCTTTTGCGGTCAATTCAAAGGGGTCAAGGTCTGAGCTGTGAAAACCGGCCGCCTGGATGCTGAGCTTATAGGTGCCCACGTCGATGTTCACGAATTCATAAGATCCATTGGCGCCGCTGACCGTGGAGCGGCTGGCCCCCGTGCCCGTGTTCACAAGCTGGACCATGGCTTTAGGAACCACGCTGCCCGACGGATCTTTCACGGTGCCCAGCACCGTTCCAAATGTTGACTGGCCGTAGGCCGCAAGAGACAGTGTCGCCGCGCAAATGGCAGCTAGGCAGTATGACTTCATATTCTGCCCTCCTTCTATCGAGTTATAAGAATTTTGCGGTAACCAGACGTGGGTTGCTGAGAAGTGTAATATGTTTGCGTCTTTACATCAAGACAGGGTGGTACCAGTTATGCCAGGTCTCAGGGAAGAACAACGATGCCGGCGTAAGTGACGTCGGTATTCAGGTCGTATGTCTTCTCGTACTTGAGAGTCGCCGCATCGTAGACTTCAATATCGAAGCCCGCTCCATAGATGTACAGCTTTTTTCCGTTGGAGGAGATGCCCAGCGTGAAGCGCGTGCGGCACGGCACTGGCGCTTTCTTTGTGACCTGGTCGTTATCCAGATCAAATGCCCAAAACTCACAGGACTTGGTTCCGTGAATGCCCGTGATGGCGACTGTGTAAGCGGCTTTCTTATCGGGAGTTACTTGAAACTCGGACATGCCATTCGGCGAGGGACCAATGGGACTGAAGTCGATCTGACGTGTGCTGAGGTCGAAACGCGCCAGGCCAAACACCTTGCTATGAACAATCGGGTCTTCCGAGTTAAAGAGCGAAATATGTTGTCCGGGTTCGTTCAGCAGATCGAGATCGGGCCCAAAACCTCCTCCGAAATGCACGTTCTGCATTCCCGGAAACTCCGGCTTCGCCAGATCGATCTTGTCCACTTCTTTAAAGTCGCTGGACTGCAAAATAGTGATATTTTCGCCGAATTTATAGATATATTTGCCGTCGGGAGAGATTTGAAAAGCAGCGCCCGCATAGTCGAAATCACGCGCGTCGGATACTTCTTTGGGAACCTCGAACGTCTTTACAATCTTCTGCTGCTGCAGATCGATGATGGTGTACATCGGCTTGTGTACTTCAAACCGGTTGAGATCCAGGTCAATCTCCTTGGTTACCGTGTAATAGAACCTCCCGCTCGGATCGGCCGCTCCGCCCCAGAACCTGTATTGCTTGGTGGGCGTATTCAGCACAAAATGATTGATCACTTTGCGCGTGGCCACGTCGATTACCTCAATGCCATTGTGGTCAATGGTGGTGACGTAAATCAGCTTCCGGTCGGGCGAAAGCTTGATGGACATGGGCGTGCCCGTTTCCAGCGGTATCTTGTCCACTATCTGGCCTTTGCCCTCGTCGAAAACGAGAACAGAGGCCGGATAAGCGGGCAGATAGAGGGTGCCTGCGCCGGCTAAACCGGCGAACACGGTAAATAAGACAGCAAGTCTGCGCATGACTGGTTTTATGAAATGGGTTCCGCGGGATAAGTCTATGGGAAAATCAGGTCCAGATTGCGCCAGTCTTTGGTGGCGGCGGCGCACTTGCTCGCCCAGTCCGGCGAGTTATTCAGGTGATCCGGCACTTGCGCCGGCCAGTAACAACTGACAAAGCAATCGTAGATATCTCGCTCAACCGGCTGGCAAAGTCCCGCCGTTCCGCCCGCTGAATCCACTTCCCAGCCGGGTGAAAACATCAGCGCGCATCCCGTCGGGACGTGCGGACGAGTTTGAGTGGGCCTCGGGTCCTGGAGGGCCACGACGTCGAGGGCAACGGCATCCGGAACAGCATCCGCTGTCTGAGCCGCGACATAACCGCTAATGCGTGCTGCCTTTTTATTCAAGGCTCGCATGTGTTTCATGCTGACTTCCTTTCCGCAAACTGCATTAAAAATTCGGGATTCTTGGCGGCAATCGCGCCATAAATTTCCAGACAGGTGTTGGTCCAGTCACGAATCCAGTCACAATAATGAAGATTCGGATGACCGGTGTCTCCATATCTCACAAACGCTTCGTGATGGCAGCCGCCGGCGCACAATGGGCGCGCCCAGCAGGTGTGGCAATCGTACTTGGAATCAATGTGGCCGCGGCTCAGAAAATCCGTCTGCTTGGCCAGGTCGATGCCGGTCGAGATATGACCCAGGGCATGCTCATCCGAATCCACAAACCGATGGCACGGCGCTATATCTCCGGAAGGCCCGACACCCATCAGTCCCAGACCGGCACCGCATGGGTGAGATTTATTGACGCCCTGGCATAACTCGGCCAAGGTATCGCTGACATTCGAGAAGCCGTGAGCCTCGCCGCGCAGCGCGTACTCCAGATATTCCTTTGCCAGCATGTGGAACTGATCCAGAACGCTGTCCATGCCGCTGCCGTTAATCGCGTAAAGCTGATTGGGAGAAGTGGTGACTGGCGCGAAGCCCACTTCGTGAAAACCAAGATCCTGTTTCAGATGCTTGAAAATGCGCACCACGTCGGTCACTCCGGCGGTCAAGGTGACGCGCGCGGTAATCGGGCGGGTTTTGTGGTTTTGAATCAGCTCACGAACTTTCGGAGCGATGATGTCATAGCTGCCTTTGCCGTTGGAAAAGACACGCAACTGGTCGTGCATTTCCTTGGGACCGTCCATGCTGACGGTGACACCAATGCGGTTCTCGGACAGAAACTCGATAATGGCCGGAGTCAGCAAAGTGGCGTTGGTGGTCAGGCTGAAATCAATGTGACAGCCATGTTCAGCCGCTTTCTCCGTGGCATAACTCACCACCTGCTTCAGCAGCGGGAAGTTCATCAGAGTTTCGCCGCCAAAGAAAGTGATATGGATATTGCGCCGGCCCTCAGCCTGGGATAAAAGGAAATCCACGGACGCCTTGGCGGTCGGCAAATCCATGAACTTCGGCTTGCCTTCGGGAGTCGCCACTTTATCCGCGCCGAATTCATAGCAGTACTGGCACGAGAGATTGCACTGGTTGGTCAGGTTCATCACCAGCGTCTGAAGCGGAAACTTGGCCGGAGGACTTTGCGGACGCTGCGCCGCGCTGTCCTCCGAAATAATCACATTGGCGTGGAACATCTCCTCCACCAGGCCTTCCGCATCCTCCAGAGCCATGCCCTGATCCACAAGCCCGCTAATCAGCTTTTCATGCGGCGTGGAAGTCTCCACGCACTTCAGCAGTTTTTCAACTGCTTCGTCCACCTGAAAAATAGCCCCGGCCGGAACCAGGTAAAGAAAGCGCTCGCCTTCCGCCTGAAACGGATGAAACTCACCCAAACGGTAGGTCTTCTCCATAACTGTTGTCATTGGCCCACCTCTGGCTGATCCCACTGCATATATTGAGGAACGGTGACAACCAGATAAGACTTGGCCACCAGCGGCCGCCCGTCTTTGCCTTTCTCTGATTTCGCGGTGGCGACTACCCAGACATCGCCGTAGTTATTGCGGCTGAACTGCCGCTTGGGGTTCGGCCCATCTTCCGATGGCTTGAACAGTCCGGTGGGACTCAGTGTTCCCACAAACTTCTTGTCATCATCCCCATACGATGCAATAAATTCCTCCATGGACCAACTGACGTCCACCGGACCCAGTTCCACGTCGTCCGCCGTGTGCAACTTGCCGTCCTCGCCGCGCTGGTAACCGACAGCTTCAAACTGCTGATAACCTTTCGGGTGACGCTCGCTTCCCAGGCGCGCCATGGCGGATCCCGGAACAACTCGGATGTAAGCCACCTGGTCATAAACCGCGATGGCTCTGGGAAGGACAGTGCGGTGGAAAACGATATCGCGCTTGCCGGATAGGGCGTCAGGTGCAACGCTGACTTCAACAACCACCTCGGATCGGGTATTCGACACAACGCGGTTCACGGTAACTCCGGAACC
>Ga0116230_10007458_pt1 | contig 10802 bp, 5 predicted proteins | sample S1TSphfallax_3_FD_88678 | JGI IMG/M metagenome (GOLD analysis project Ga0116230, IMG submission 88678) | Host-associated microbial communities from peat moss isolated from Minnesota, USA - S1T2_Fd - Sphagnum fallax MG | ecosystem: Host-associated > Plants > Peat moss > Unclassified | place: USA...
AAAATTATAATGAATTTCGAATTAAAAATCAGTGATAATTAATTATTTAATAAATAAATAAATTTAGTTGCTGATTTAAAAAAAAACTAATCACCACATTATTTAATAAATGATGATAATATGGTTTTTTTTAAATTATACAACTATACAATAAAAATAATTGATGACTAATTACTATTAGTAATTAAGGTAAGTAGTTAGACTTAGGTTAGGTAGATTATTGATTTAAGTCTAGGCCTAACTAAGCTTAAACTAACTTGTACAACTAGATTACAACTAGGGTAAACAACAAATGATACTCTATCACCAAACATTTTCAAATTTTCCCTCACTTGTGTAGGAGTTGTGAATGTTTAGAGCCTTGGTTGGAAAGGAAAATAAGCACCAAATTAAGCCCCCAAGACACCATCAGAAAGGTCTTGAGGTGTAGATGCTTAAAATTTCTTCATATTGTTCATTTAAACCTGATTTGCATGAGTTATGATCAAAAGAAGGGGCAAGAATCAAATTGAAAATCTAATTCTTGACCACAAATCCTTTAAACAAAAAGGGTCAAATGAGGTCCAATTGGGGCATGCGATACATTGTTGGAAATATCTTTTTGAGGGCTATAAGAGATTGCCATCATATTTTCAAAACAAACCCATTTTGAAGAAAATATGAGTGTCCAAAGTTTTGGGACATTAAAAGTTTTAGTTTTTCATTCAACTTACATTAATTGCCCTCTTTTCTTGGTTGTGTAAGTTGACTTCATCTTGAACTTTTGCTTATGGGTTCTTCCTATTCCCATCCCGGAGCTCTAGCACGCCCTCCTACCCTAAAGTGCTATGAGTTAGGGAATGTGCCCCAATTATCTTCTTTTTCTGTTGTTTCATTTTGGGACCCACCTTTGGGTCTCTTGAGGAGTTTGGGGTGTGTCAAAAAAAGAAATCAAAACAAGTTTGATTAACTAGAAAAATTTATGTAGAATTGCTTGTTTCATGCACACTTACAACATTAAGAAATTAGTATTTTTGAGCAAGAACAAAAAAGTAGGGAGTTGGAAGAAGAATTAGAAGCAAAACTGAACTTTTTAACGAAAACCACTATTTCTACAATAATAACCGGTACCACAAGTTATTGTTATTTCAAATTTAGAAGAAAAAATGGAGGTTGGACATCAACTTGTTGTCTAGGAACATGCACAACCAGTTCTTGAATCAAGACCTATGGAGGAGAAAAAGCTGCAACAACTTATGAACAATGGAAAAGTATTTTTCTAAGAAGTCTTTGAAGAGGGACCTATTTCCAACATTATTCCTCAACGCCCAAGATTAAGAATAAGAACAATGATGATGTGAAATGGTAAAGCATGTGTAGAAAAACAGGTTGAGAAACATGTTAAGAAGAAACCAGTGTCCAAGGCGAAGGTGAGCCAAAAGATGTTGCAATGGATGAAGATGGATCCAATGAATTCAAATGGGCTAGACGAGCTGGTTTTGAAAGCCTATTCAACTTGTAGTGGAAAATGCAAGAAAATACTTATTATGAAACTTCCTACGAACGTGGCAAGCAATGAAAGATGGAAGAATTTTAGGGCAAGTATGTGGTCAAGAAATTCTCATTGATCAAGTACTAATTCATGAGCAAATTGGAATTTCCAAGGAAGGAGCAATAGATGTTGTTAATGCAATTTTTGAAGAAGCCAAAACCACCTTGAAAAGAATTATAGGACCACATGCTTTTGTGGATAATGAGTAGTGAAGGGTAGTGCGCATGAAAGAGGAATTTCATGCACGATTTGTGGCTATTTTGCAAATTCTATATCAGAGAGGGAAAGGTTAGCTTATTTTAACAATCAGATTGCCATTACTTTTGACCTAGCCAACAAGGGGCAACCTATTAACTAGTGTTCTATAATGTTAACCTAGTTATTAGTTGAACTAACTCGTTGGACTGAACGTTAGAAAAAGGCAACCACTAACTCAATTTCTAACAAAACAAAAGCAAATAATTACTATTCAAGGCTTATCTTAAACATTTTGTTTAATAACTAGTTCCCTTTATCCAAAATGCCTTCACCAAGAACAACTCCATAAAATTTTGTATCATTAACCAACCAAAAGCTCCATGTTACACAACAATGATAGGTTTCACATGAACATGTTACCAAGGAGCAATTCTTGAAAGGTAGAAGACTAGCATGTTTGACTATAGCATCACCTTTACCCACACTTCAGTCCCATCGATTGAAAATGCATATAAAACCGCCTACACGAAGGGACAGGTTAAGCCTTGAACCTATTACCTCACCACCAAGAAAGAAGTCCAAAACTACTTTTGGATCATTGGTTAATGATTTAGAAGAGGATGAGGAATGAACTTGTTCAAATGAGATTGGAGGTAAGGGAGGAGAAAAGCTTGATGCAACAACCATGTAAGGTAACATTGAGTAAGAACCTAAACCTAACCTGGATCAGGTAATTGACAACATTCAAATTAAAACTTTTATATTTACTAAACATGTAGTTTCAATAATAAAACATGTAGCTGTAATTACAAAACATTTCAACTATTCAACGTGCACAAATAGAAAACCCACAAATTTTTATATTTCAACTTGTCCCAATTTCTAGTCATTCCATACAAACTTTGAGACAAATTAACATGTTTTTAGAACAAGTTGCTCAAAATGCCACAACTTGGTCAAGAACATTGCAAGAACTATCAAACCTTAGAGTTTAGTTTCAACAAGTCAAGGAAAATTTGTTTGCGACCCATAACTGCCTGCAAACTTGTAGTTTAGAATTAGAAACAATGGAAAGAACTTTGAAGAATTGTGACAAATAACTAGTCACAATCAAAGGACAATTGAATACGCTCAAGCATGAAAACTAGAACCTTTCCAATAAGTTGAATGAAGTAGAACAAATTGTTAAGAAAATTGAAAATTTGCAACATGAGTATGCTAAGCTCAACCAATTTAGTTGGAAGACCAATAATGATTTGACTTGTCTCCAAGTTGATTTAGAATGGATGACGAGAGATTATGCCAAAATGGAAAAGTACAATTTGGAACAACAAGGTACCATAATTGGTTTGGAACGAACATGTGAAGATCTCAAGGAGCAATAAATAGTTGGCCACATAGAATTTGACAAGGAGAAGTAAACTCTTACTACTCAAATTTAAAACTAGAAGGGTCAATATGAGACAACCAAAATACAATTGAACAAACTTAACCCCATTCTACCTATTAGAATGAACAACATGTTGAAGGAGTTTGAAGAGTTATTGTTGGACAATACCTTACTCAAAGTGCAAAACCAAGCATTGGGAGATAGAAATCCCAAATGGAAGGAGTGGCGGCAAATTGTTCAAGAGTTCCCAAAGGAGTAGATTCATGACAGTGTGGAGTTGTTTCACTATGATGAATAGAATTAACTACAAGCTTACCAAATTGTTTTCTCTAATTTTAAATATGAACCCCCAAGTTTTTTGTGTCTATGGAAAATGGAACTAATAGCAAAGTTTCAACAACACCATTTGTGGTACAACCTATTCCTAAACTAATTAGTCCACTAAAAGGTGGAATAGGTTTAGAAATCATACCCTTACCTATTCAGACTTTTACTATACATGTTCCAATAACCATTGTTGTCAATTAACTTGTGGAAGGTGGTAAAATATCAACTTGTTAGTCTTTCATATATTGTATTAGACAATAGATTAGAGTCTTTGGAATTCTTATATACTAGTGTAGCTTTTACCCCACACTAAATAGGTATAGGTCAAGAGGTTATTTTGATATCAAATACCTCACATGCCTTAAATGTATACACAACACCCATAGTGACCTTTGAAGACATAACTAATTGATAGAAAACTTCAACGCCAATCAATCTTCAAATCTTGAATCAAGTTGAACTTGTGGGGGCAACATGTGTTAAACTTGTTAAAGAAGTCATAAATCAACCAATTACAGAAGGCTAAATCTAACCTAGACCTTTGAGCTAACATTTTGAGGATGAAATGTAGATTTCAAAAGGGGATAATGTTACCCAGATTTGGTAATAGACGACTCAATAAGTTGATAGTATAAGCAGGTTATTAAACCTAACGTGTGTCATAACATGTTATTTAAACTAATCTATAATATTAACCTAACCGATTATTAAACCTGGTAGGTAATGACTCGGTTAAGAAGATAGTTTGATAGGTTAGTTAACATGTAATATGTAGAACCTGTACTTGACATAATTGGTAGTTGGACATGTAGTTAGACAGGGTGTATTTTATTTTTAATTTTGGACTCTTAGTCTAAAAACTAGCTAATGATTGTTTACAATGGTTAGTTATGATTGTTGTATTTTGAACTGGCTAGTATAAGACTAGGAAGATAGACCTATTGAAGCACTTTTGGATCTCATTCATGATTACGTGTTTCCATTTTTGAATTATGGAACATGGATCATTATTCTTTCAGCCTATTTCCTTCAAGTTTGAGCAATTTGTGTACATGTTAGTTTAAGGTTTGTAATAGTTTAAGTTTTATTTTGTGTGTTGTATGTACATGTTGATGCCTTAAGGAACTTGTTGCTGAAAAAATCCGGAGGTGCGTTAACCTTAATGGGAATATAAAAAAATTCATTAACACCCTTGTGCAAAGTCTAGCCACTTTTCATCAATGAATTGCCATTGCATTGAATTTGCAACATGTCAAACCAACCCATCACCACTTCTATTACTCACATGCCAAATCATTAATGATGTTTATATTGGTGTGTTCTACATCCTTCTAAGCCTTGGGATAAGGGGGAAATGCCTTAAGATCTTTTGGGGGACAAGTGATTTCCCCGCCACCTTGAATCGTGTTATCCCACATTTTTGACAACTTTGTTCCATTTCATATTGCCCATGATACAACACGTGCCTTGGGCAAGCATAGATAACATCATAGGCTAGCCCAAGTTTTTTTTAAGTGGATGATGCTTGGTACTCATCTTAGGAAAAATATTGGGTTAGGGGATAATGTTCATCTCCAAAAAGTGTAGCATTTCATTGATGAAAACATTGCTTGTGTCATGAGTGCGACAACAATTCAAGATAAACATAATAATAGTTAAGGAGTTGCTCTTTCATATAGTGGCACTTGTGATTCTTCATCAAACATTGAATGGTTTAGTTCAAATGGTGGCCCACCTAACACAATTGACAAAAACATAACCCAATTTTGGATAGCAAAAATGCAAAGTTACTTATCTTGTAATTGTGGGTGTGATGTTTGGTCCCTTTGCAAATTTGGGTATAGTATTTGACTTTTGCCCACTATCACCAATCCCATCATTAGGGCGAGGGCAATAATTTTTCATTGAAATCACATGCTTCATGACCTTTCAAAACTCATGTTATTGCATCATTTCTAGGTTATCCATTAAATAACTATAAGCCAATTCTCACAACAATCTGAAGTGCAGATCCTCTCCCATGATTTTAGTATCTTCTTCAAACTTTTTTGATTCGTTCTCACCATCTAACCCAACACCTAAAGTCCCTTTTACATCATCCATGTTTTTATTCCCATAAGTTTCTATATGTCCTTGGCATTGGTCCTTCATCTAATCCTATTTCTTCAACCTCTTTCTATGTTCATCATGCACCATGTCCCTAACAACAAAAGTGTCACAAATGAGGCTACCAATGTCCACATCTGCATCCATTTCCACATGGAAACTTGACTCTCTAGCTTTCCATGTAGCTACATGCACATTCAAACTGGTGCACCACTTTTCATCACTTGAATCGTAAGGATATCCTCGCTAATTGCCCACATAACTGCCAAGGGTGAACTTCCATTTTTCTAGCTTCGGACAAATAAATGTTTATAGCTCAAGAATGACATTATGGGCATCACATTTTCCCTTGTAACAATAGACTAATGTTTTTCCTCTAAAGTTGGTCCAAAAACTAGGGTGAATTTAGGTTAAAGTTGTTTGTACTTCAACCTGTGCTCAATTGTATGGATGCCTCTCATAAGTACAAAATTGTTTAAGAATTGTTTCCTTCTTCAAAGGTCATGCACTGTGGCAAATTGGGCATGGGCATTGACATCGATGCAACCTTGTAACATTGGCTCGTGCTTCATCTCTACACCATAGCTTTATGTCTCTTACTCAAATTCTTTGAAGGTCTCGTAGATTTAATTGTTGTTATCGATGGTTGGTAGCCATATTTAGCTTTATATGGGGCTAGGACAATATTGGTGATGTGACAAGCACCATATACCTCATCAATATGGACCTAGAAAAACATTGTTATAATAATGTTTCTTTGCTATTGTATACATGTTGATGAAAAACAATTTGCACATCATGGACCATAAATAAAAATATGTTTTGGTAGGGAAAAATAAATAAAATCTATAGGCCTGCCAAATCAAAGTAGGGCACATTTGTTTCGGTCTAGGAACTTTTTAATTTAAGGCAATTTGTGTGTAGTCATAATCAAATGAGTCAAAAAGCATGTTGGCTGATTGCCAAAACTCAATAAAATTGTAATCTTGTTAGATATATTTTTGTGGTGCCACTTTAATGCCATGTTAATCATGGAATGTTGTGCTAAATGACTAATATGAGTGTTGAAAAATTCAAATTCAAAATTCAAAATATATATATTTGGGTTTTGGTTTTAATAAAGGACCTTTGAACTTGAACAACAATTCCATCAAAAGCAATCAATTTTGTAAATTACTAAGCAAAAGGCTTTTTTTATAAAGGAATTTTGATGAGAAAAAACTTGAGATGATGTTAATTGATTATCCACACTCCAAAAAATGCTCACAATTTGATAGCTATGAAATTAAGTTAAAAATAAATAAATAATCTACTGAACATAATTTTTAAATATAAATTAAATACCTTTATATGCCATGAATACAAGTTAATATATGTTTAATATACCTTGAAGTAACCAAGTTGTAACTAATTTTGCTATTAAATGAATATAAAGGCATTTTTGGATGAAAAAATAATAATTTGGTCAATATGGATGGATGTGCAATTTTGTAGTTGTACCATATTCACAAAAATAGTAGTAAATTTAAAAGGATGGTGACAAGGTATAAAAATGATAAAACATAGGTGCAAATGATAGATAGTTGCATGTAGTCGCAAATTCAATGGTCACATAATACAAGATTTATAGTAGTGTTGCCATTAGTTTTTTCTTTTACAAAGCTTTCTAGTGGTGTGGAAATAACCTCATTTTCACTCCCAACCTCTCCTTCCCAAGCCAACTTTTAACATGCTTGAAAGAACTTGACCTAGGCACACTAGTCCTTCAACAATAAGCTTTTACCTTCCTAAACCTTAAATGATGCAAATAAATTGGATGACCCAATTGCTTGAACACAAAACCTAGAAAACAAAAAATGCTTAAATGCATAATTCAACTTCTGGTTTATGGATGTACTTCATGAAGAGCAAAGATATCAATATTAGCAATTATCAAACTTGAAAATGGATGTGGCTATTTCAATTACTTGAAACCCAAAAATGAATCATCTATAACCCTATAATGCAAAATTCATTCTTCATTTTAGCTTGTAAAATAAAACTTAAACACAAATGGCAACATCTTGGTAGAATGAAAAGGCATTGAACACATAGTTTAGACACACTATTCCTAGTGAAAAGTGTTTGTTCATACACATTTTTTTGGAACTTCAAACACAAGTCACTAAACTATTTCACTGAGAACTCTTGTAGGTTGACCTATTCATTTGTGTCTTCAATCATAAGTCCTCGTCCTATTATTATGTAGTTTGTTACACTTTATAATACAAACACCAAAAACCCACATGAGCTTGAAGAAGAAAAGTTAAAGTAAAAGCACCAACACCTCATAAAACAAATGTGCTTTTGAAACAATTATAGGTCATTGAAGTTACAAGAAATAGCCGAGAAATATAGTAAAACCTCAAGTTGGAAACAAACATAAAATGAAGGTCCTCAAGTTACTAGCATTGAAAAAAAACTCATTTAGATTGAAGTGAAAGAGAAAAAAAGATTTTAGAAGCTCCCAAGTAAGAAATCATCAATTCCCAAAAGTCGATTGGAGCTGAGATTTTTGAAAACATCAAGTGAGAAGAAATACAATCATAGTCTTCAAATAAAATGTAAAACAAGAAATGTAAAATAAATGAGCATGAAATGTAGAAAGAAAAAAACATACCTAATAATTATTACTCTCAAATGAAGACTTGAGCTTTCCTCATTTCTGTCATGTTGCAAAAATGCATAATGTATTTCGCCCTTGAAGCACAACACTATTTACACAATTGCCCCCAAAACCTAGTAGCTCATTAATGATGATGCTACTTGGATAGTTTAAAAAACTCCTATTAACCACAATCAAAGCCGAGCTGTGAATCCCCGCATCTTCAAAAACAAAATTGAAACTTATAACTATCAATAAATTCAAATTCAAGCTAGACTTCATGGACCTACTTTAGTGTAAAACATAGAACCTAATGCTTTGAATATTGGCACCAAATTCAAATATGAATATATTTAATCCTAAACAAACAAACTTCTAATAGTTTGAAGATTGTCCCACTTTTGGTGAAAATTGGCTCACTTATAATGTGTTTTTACCCCATGCATGTTTGTGAATACATGTGATAATTATACCATTTCTTTAGTTTTGCATATCGCAAATTGTGACTTCTCATTATCCCAAACAATGATTTGTATAGGTGAGGACTTGGACATAGAACCCAAGCTGACCGGACATGGATCAACTTCAAATGACAAAAGAAGATTCATCCTAATTGGCGCAATTTCAAGCATGCTAATCAGTGGCACCTACAATCCAACACATAGTCCTTATAGTGTAACACCATCATGCCCAATGTCAGCCCTCAAGAAGGTTTTTCCAAGGTTTGTTCAATTATCCATAGTTAATGACAACCTAGAAGGCTCTCTTAAAAACCAATGGTCCAAAGCGAAGAGAATGTGGTAGACATGAATGTTGAGAAAAAGTATGTCAATAGCCCAATTAACAATCCAACCACATGTTCCATTGTTGGGAAGGAGGTCGAAGATCCTTTTACAACAACTAAAAAACATCCATGGTAATGCACTATAAACGATAAGGGGTGAAGTGTAAGGCACCCAAGTATAAACCCTTGACCAAACCATTCACTTGCTAGTTAATTAACTAATCAACATGGAAATCAATTAAAATTTAATTATTTCATATATAATATTATTGATATTTTCATGATTTTTTAAACCCATGATTTATTGACAAATGTCATTACCTAGGCTAGGTTTTTGACCTAGCCTAGGTAGGTATGCCGCATAATCAACCTAGGCACCTATTATAGGAATTCAATAAAAGAATATTCAATCAACATACCATTGTCGACCACACACAACACCATTCATGAGGTTTGATCCATTGACCTTTGGAATGGAGGGAAACACCCTTACCATCAAGCCACCTCATTTTTGTGATAATATGTTACGTTACATTATATTTATCAAATATTTCATTTTAAACATTACGAAAACATAAACTTTGAAAAATTCATATTTTATTGAGATTTTGTTCAAATGAAATGATTCGAGTTTACTTTTTTTAAAAATTCAATAATGTACATAATTACATTTATTTCCTTTTGAAAGTTTAAAATCATTTGAACAATAAATAGATAAATATCATTATTCAATAACATTTCAATGACCATTTTTTTTGAATTTTTTTAATAAATGAAAATTTTATTCATATAATAATACTACCTATATTAAGTTACTTTCAATTATTATACGATTATTTTTCATTAATTTAAATTATTTCACCCTACATTATTTACAGCTATTTATGGCTATTCTGAATTACTTTTGGTTTTTTTTAGTTATTTCACCTTGGGCTACTTTTGGTTATTCTAAGTTACTTTTGATTATTTTAACTTATTTCACCTTTATTTGTTCTATGTTATTTTTGGCCATTGTAAAATATTTCAGTTGAGGCTATTTGCAGCTATTATAAGTTATTTTTGGCTATTGAAAGCTATTTCACCTTAAGTTACTTTTGTCTATTATAAATTATTTCACCTTATATTATTTTTGGCAATCCTAAACAATTCTAATATATGGTTATTGGTTATTATTTTATTAGGGTTATTGGTGGTTATTAATGGCCATTGGTACCTATTCTATTGATGGTTATTAATGTCTATTAGTGGTTATTCTATTAATAATTATTGGTGGCTACTATATTAATGGCCATTAGTAGTTATTCTATTGGTGGCTATTTTATTATTGGATATTGGGGCTTATTATTGGTTATTATATTAATGGCTATGAGTGGTTATTGTATTACTGGCTATTGGTGGCTATTTGTGTTATTCTATTAATGGTTATTAGTGGCTATTCTATTAATGGCTATTAGTAGCTATTCTATTGGTGGCTATTAGTAGTTATTTTATTAATGGTTATTGGTGTTTATTCTATTAATGGCTATTAGTGTTTATTCTATTAATGGCTATTAGTGTTTATTCTATTAATGACTATTGGTGTTTATTCTATTAATGGCTATTAGTGTTTATTCTATTAATGACTATTGGTGTTTATTCTATTAATGGCTATCAGTGTTTATTCTATTAATACTATTGGTGTTTATTCTATTAATACTATTGGTGTTTATTCTATTAATGGCTATTAATGTTTATTCTATTAATACTATTGGTGTTTATTCTATTAATACTATTGGTGTTTATTCTATTAATGGCTATTAGTGTTTATTCTATTAATGACTAT
>Ga0116230_10007459_pt1 | contig 10802 bp, 13 predicted proteins | sample S1TSphfallax_3_FD_88678 | JGI IMG/M metagenome (GOLD analysis project Ga0116230, IMG submission 88678) | Host-associated microbial communities from peat moss isolated from Minnesota, USA - S1T2_Fd - Sphagnum fallax MG | ecosystem: Host-associated > Plants > Peat moss > Unclassified | place...
ACCATCGATGTCGGCGGTACCGACATCCTGGCGCGCATCACCAGAGCCGCGACCCGCGAGTTGGCGCTTCAGCCCGGGATGCCGGCGTGGGCTCTCGTGAAGTCGGTCTCGCTGCGCGCGTATCCGACCTCCGCGCGCGCGTAACCAACTTCCGCGTCGGTTCACGCCGCTACTTGAGCCGCGTCCCCAGGTGCATGATGCCCACGATATGATCTTCGGCGTCGAGTTCCAGTGCGGCCTTCACGCCCGGATCGTAAGCGGCTGCACCCGTCTTCCACATGACCCCGTAACCCAAATCGTGCGCCGCCAGAAACAGATTTTCGGCCGCGGCGGCGGTGGCCACCACTTGTTCGATCTCGGGCACCTTCGTCTGCGCGCGATCGAGCACACACGCAACCACGACGATGACCGGGGAACGCGCGACCTTGTCACGCTCCGCGGCAAACTGCTCATCGGTCATGCTGGGCAATCGCACGCGCTTAGCGGTGGCGGCGGCGAGCGCGAAGCGGTCACGCAGTTGCCCATCGACGACGATGAAACGCCAGGGCCGCAGACGTCCATGATCGGGAGCCCGCGCGGCGGCTTCCAAGATCCTGGCGAGATCCTCCGCCGAGGGGCCCGGCGTGGTCAACTTCCCAGCCGACGAGCGCGTATTGATCGCTTCGATGAGTTCCATACGAGACCCTTAACGTTGAGACATAAAGCGAGAAGACGCCTCATATCGGCTATGATCGGCGCCGAGGATCGGCTCGCACCGCGCCCACTGGGGCCATTGCGACGACCGAAAACTAATTATAGCCGTTGTTTCCCAAGGAGCTTTTAATGAACCGAGTTATTTTGGCGTCCATCGGTGCCATGGTGGGCGCGACCGCACTCGCCGCCCCCGTGACTTATGTCCTCGATCCCCACCACACGTACCCCAGCTTCGAAGCCGACCATATGGGCGGACTGTCCGTCTGGCGCGGCAAGTTCACGGACACCACCGGCAAGGTGGTCTATGACAAGGATGCGAAGTCCGGCTCGATCGACATCACGGTCAACATGAATTCGATCGATTTCGGCATGGCAAAGATGGATGAGCATGCGAAGTCGCCCGATATCTTCGACGTCGCGAAGTATCCCACGGCGACCTACACGGGAAAGTTCACCAAGTGGAACGGCTCGGCGCCCACCGAAGCCCAAGGCACGTTGACTCTCCACGGAGTCAGCAAACCCGTCACGCTGGTCATCGACTCGTTCCTTTGCAAACCGAATCCGATGACCAAGAAAGAGGTCTGCGGTGCCGACGCGACGGCGACGTTCAACCGCGCCGACTTCGGCGTGAATTATGGCGACGCGTACGGTTTCAAAATGGGAGTGAAGTTGCAGATCCAGGTCGAGGGCAGTCCGGAGGGCTGAAACCTCGGACGGTCGAATCGCCCGGCGCGCGTGAGGAGCGCGCGCCGGGTAGTTTATTGACAGATTCCGGACGCCGAAAAACGTCCGAAATATTACGTCACATGAAGCGCCGCTTGGCGTCGAAAACAGTGACACAACACACCTCGCGGGACGCCGACATGAGACGTCCGTAGCGCCCTTTGCACCGCGTCGCTCGCACAATATTGCGCATCAACCCTGACGCGGGACTCTCATGACCATCAGCGACTTCGAACACGGAAAAACACGCATCATGTCCGAGGCGCGCGCCGCGCTGCGCCGCATCGGTATCGACTATCACTGTGTGATGTTCGACATCCACGCGTCTCACCCTCATCCGGAAGGCGCGACGCTGACGGTGACCGCCGAGGGTGGAACCGTCAGCGGCTGGTTTCCCGCCGATGAAATCGAAGACTCCCGTGAACGCGTCACCCGCGCGGACGTGCGGCGCAAGATCGCGAACTTGGTGGCAGGGTTACGGGAGGCGGTGACGTAGGCATGCGGGCGCGCGGGTACGACCGCAGCATCGGCTCGCGTGAAGCAGTCGGCATGGACGAGAAGTTTCAATCGAGGTCGATTGCCAAGCGCTTGAGATCCCCAAGCGAGCAGGAAGTCAGCGCACCCTCGTGGGTCGCTCGCAAAACCACGCGTGGCGCATGCCCGGCTCGAAGCGCCTCCTGCCAACGAGGCGCGCACAAGCACCAGCGATCACCCGGCTTGAGCCCCGCAAATCCGAATTGCGGGACCGGTGTCGACAGATCGTTGCCGCGAGACTTCGAGAACTCGAGAAATTCCGCAGTGACGACGGCACACACCGTGTGGCTGCCGACATCCTCCCGGCTGGTATCGCAACAGCCATCGCGAAAGAAGCCCGTCATCGGATTCAGGGAACAGACTTCGAGCCGATCACCCAGCACGTTCTTGGGTCGATCAGGCCGGTCACCGCCACCCTTGCCTATGTCATCCCGCAACATCACGATTTTTGGCACGAGCTCTCCTCACCCACGGGGTAACACAGCATAGGCGAGTTGAACGACGCCGTGCTCGAGCACATCTGCCGACTTCAACTGCAGCCTGATGACCCCCGCGAGGCCATTGCCATATTCCACGATCCCTTGCACTTGCTCGGCTCCATCGAGAGCCGGCGCCACCAAGACGAGAAGTTCGTCAACGACCTGCGCTGCCAGGAAAGCCCCGTTGGTCTTCGCTCCCCCTTCGACCACGAGGTGGGTGATGCCAAACTCGTGCGCAAGGACATCGAGCAAGCCCGGGATGTCGATCTCAGGGTCGGCGGCAACCATGTACGAGACGCCATCCGCGGCAAGCTCTGCCAAATGGCTGTCCGGGGTGTCTCGACCGACGACAACGATGACATGGTCGCCGCTCAGCTTCCCGTCCTGAAAGTGGAGCTTTGCGGAAGGATCCAGCGCCACGGCGAATGTGGCCGCATCGGTTTTTGCCATGTGGATTGGCCGCTCTACTGTCCACGGACCGGAAGGCGCGTGAGGGCCTGTCTTGCTCATCTCCGCCATGGTGACACGCCCCACCAGCCAGGCGTCGGCCTCGAGCGCGGCATGCACTTTCTCATACTGCGCGGACCAGTCGCGTCGCGTACCATCCGGACTCGCGGTGAAGCGACTGGGATGCAGCCGCCCATCGATCGACGTCACCATCAATATCGAGACACGAGGTTTCATAGGGTACGAAGCCTATCTCAAGATGAGTGACAGTAAAGGAAATTTCCGCGGAAACGCGCGTTCACACGAATTCCCGAATTACACTATAAGCCATTCAATTCGCAAAAATAACTAGCGGGATGAACGGACCTAGATGAGTTCGATCGGCATTCCCGCAGCCGCGGCAATGTTTCGCTCCATATCCTGAAGCGCCACTTCGTTTCGGCCAAGTACGATGTGGCAGCGTGCTGGCGCCCATTGCAGATTTTCGCATGCGCCGGCGGAAATGTGGTAATCCTCCAGTTCAACGATGCGCGCGGCGAGATCATATCCGGCTTCCAGCATTGGTCGATTCTCTTCGGTGGCAAGGGTTGCCGGCGCATACAGGGCGAGATCCACGTGGGTGGAACGAACGTCGTTGGGAAAGATATTGAAAATCTCGACGACCTCGAGCCCCGGTTGCGGAGAGCCGACGACGATCGCAGTATTGGGAAAAATGTAATAGACGGCCGGATCCAGCGGGGGCCAATCCGAGACCGGCAGTTGCGCGAGAGCGTCCATGGATTTGGCCAGATAAGCAACGCGCCAATGCGGCCCGAATGCATCGTATGCCATGAGGTTGGTATGGTGCGTCGTTCCCAGGGTATCGGGATGGAGCCTGGCGAAGTGATAACCCTCGCCGTAGGTATCCAACAAGTGTTTCCAGTTGCCTTTGGCGGATAATTTGCCGCGCTTCACGGCGGACATGGCCTCAAGATCGAGATGCTCAATCTGGGGCGCCATGCTGCCGAGAAAAGCATCGATATCGATCTCCTCGTCGCTCACTTCAACCTTGACGAAAATCATTCCGTAACGTTCGGCACTCGGTACGCGCAAGAGATCGAGCGTGCGTTTTTCGATGCCCTCGAACGCGGCGGCGCCGGGCTGACCGGTCAATTGTCCGTCGTGATTGTAACTCCAGGCGTGAAATGGGCAGACAATGCGGCGGACATTGCACGATGTCTCCACCAGTTTCGAACCCCGGTGCATGCACATGTTGCGAAAGGCGACGACCTTGCCCGAGCTATTGCGCATAATGATGATGGAAGGACCCGCGCCCTCGAATACCATGATGTCCCCCGGCTTCTCGAGGTCGCGCCATAGTCCCACCATCAGCGGCAGCTTCAGGAACAATTCTCGCCGCTCCGCCTCCAGTCGCAGCGGATCGCTGTAAACGCTGGCCGGAAGGGACAGCGGCTCGGCGGCGAAATCAGTCGTCATCCCCGCTGCAACATGCTCGAGCATGCGCTTCTGTATGACGCGCTCGATGTGTCGACGCCGCTCAATCAGCGAAGCCGGTGGGGATTGCGGATCATGCATGATGAAACCCGGGTTGCGGTCCGTTACCAGCGGCGACGGAGCTGTGCTCCCTTCCTGCGCAGGCGGATCGACGCATCGCGCTCCTGCGCCGTCACCGCGGGCGTGTCGGCCGGGAGATGCTGGCGTACTTCCGTGAGTTTGACCTTCATGACCGTCGGCGCAATGTCACTGGTGCTGTTAGTCCATCGCCCGTAGATCATCCCCGTTTTACGACCGACGGTATCCAACCAGTTGGGAACCCCGGGGTCCTGGCTCGCGACGACCGCACGGAATTTGCCGTCACCATCAAGCCGGGCCGTGAAGCCGTTGAGGCTCGATTGTCTATGTACCCATTCGAGCGAGCGCCAGAAGTCATCCACCAACTGGAAATTCCAGTAGCTGCAATCCTGCGGTATCTCCGTCTCGACGATGAGCGCTTCGTCGGCTTCCAGTTCAAAGAGTCCTTCGACATAGCGCTGATTGCCGAGGCCGCTGGCCGCCGAGTAATCCTTGGCCTTCACCTTGTTGACCAAACCGCTGCTGCGCATGTGTTTGACCCAGGGACCATCGAGCGACAATTTGGCAAACGTATCCGCCCATACGGCGATGTTCGACAGATTCGTGTCGAGCTGCGGAGCAGTGGGCCGTGGGCGTGCCGCCGGGAGATCGAGTCGTTCGATGGCAAAGCGGCCATCAACTTCTCCCAACCAGTCGTAGGAGCGCTGACGCACGATGAAGTACGTACTGCCTGGTTCGAGTTTCCACCAATCGCCGTCGTACCCGGCTGGCCGTGTCGGGCTCAAAATCACGTCCACCGAACCGCCCTCACCCAGACGCAGGGTGTCCACGTCCCACACGCCCTTGGACGGACCCAAAGTCCCTGTACCGTAGGGCACGGTCGTGCCGCTGCCCACTTCGAAATAGATGAGCCTAACGGTGCCGCGGTATCCCGATATCTTATAGACTCCGTCGTCTTCGATGGGGGTCAGGTAGTACGAGTCGTCGGGGTTCGGAAACCCCTGATTGAAGATCTGGTTGTACATCGGCGAGAGATCGGGATATTTCGGATCGTTATGCATCCTGCCCACGTACGCGACCGCGATCTGGGAAAATAGAAACTCGTAAAGCTCATGACGCCATTGCGCATCGTGAGCTCCGGGCGCCAGGGCGGCGGCGCGTTCACCCAGGGGTGCGAGCTGTTCAATATACCGCCGCCACTCGGCCGCCACTGTGGACACGGTGCCATCGTCCTTCTCGACATTGTTCATTTCATCGATCCTCAAGAATGATTGGGTGATCCCCATCGCGCTACAGAAATTCTGCAAAGCGCTCGATATAGGGTGCAAATGCCTGGCGGATATCGCCTTCGGTCGTACCTACCCCTTCGGCACTGTACATATTCCTGCCATGTTGTTCGAGCGGGTTGCGCTCCTCCCAGTTTTGAATTGCCGTCTTCGCCGCCGCCGACAATGACATCCCAAGAAAGTCGTACACCTTCTGCGCAGTCCCCACGCCATCGACACTGATCTCGCGCATGCTCAGGTCGAGCACTTGAACATCCGGGTTGCTGGCTCTCCACTTGACATGTTCGAGCGCTTTATGACTAAAGATTTGGGTGAGCGCAGGTCCCAGAAGGGAAGCGGTGTCATGGTCGGAATAGAGCTTTTGCATGTAGCGAACCGGATTGGCGATCGACGGCATGCATTTGCCCGGATCGCGATGCGTGGCAATGAAGCGCGGGGCCTCGAATGTGCGGATCAGTTCCGTTTCCCCACCAAGATTGAGCACGTTTTTCAGGAGCCATGGTGCGGAACGCTGCTGCCCCTGCCACTGCAGATACTGGATCTGTTTGCGAAGGTACGAATATCTGGGCGCCGTATCCGCGCCTGCCAACCAACCGGCGTACTCGGGCACGTTGAACACGTTCGAACAATAAAAATCCCGGAACGTGCATTCGCTGAGTACTTGGTCCTCCTCTGCTTCGTCAGTGAACATTGGATGGCCGGTGTTAAGGTCCGGAGAGACCTCGTTCATCCATCGCTCGTAGCTTCGGGTCTGCTCGATTCTGCGTTCTTTGCCGCCATCCGCGAGTCCGGGTATCCGGGCGAACATGTGGGCACGCCACAGTGGCAGCGTCTGGAAGTCGCCCGAAGCACTGAGCATTCGGTGCAGTTTGGTGCTGCCACTGCGAGGTAGCGACACGATGATGACGGGAGCCTTGATCTCCTCGTCGGAGATTTCCGGGTGCTCCGCCAGGTCCTTGGCGAACCACAAGCGGTTGACGAGCAGACGAAGGACGCGCTCCCGGAATGGCTGCCAGTGACGATCGCTGATTTCACCCTGTGCATTGATGCTCGAGATGAACCGAGTGTATCCCTCCATGAAATCATTCGGACCGAAATCGCGCAGACCCGTCGTCTCTTCGGCCGCCCTCAACAGTTCATTTGCATCGAACGGTTTCATGTCGGGACCCCTTCCCGTGGGAGTGCGACGGATTTGAACATAGTGCCGTCATTCCACAACGGCGGCGTCACGGCAGGATCACAGTCCTCGCACACGATCCATCGGCAAAGGCGGTCGCGTAGGCGGATCTTCAGGCTTTCCGGATAGACACCGACGGTTTGGGTATAGGCGTCGACCGCGTCAAAGCACATAGTCGCCGCCCTTCCAGTAAGCCACCGACAGATGGCGCGTCAGCGAATTCTCGGGGTCCATCTCGAGCATCGTGCAGGGTGTAAACCGTCGGTTCAGGCCCGCCAGTTGCAGTTCGTCGATATCGGCTCGCGAATTGCTCATAATGCGGGTTAGGGAATGGCCGAAATAGGCGCTGGGGTCGTCCAGGAAGCCATCCAACCCCAACTCTGTCCGCATTTGGCGTTGCTCCATTTTCTGCTGCACGCGGTACCATGGGCCTTTCGGCCGTCCCCTACGCTTGCGCTTATTCGTCGTTCGATAGAAACGTCGTTTAATGCAAAGACGTTAGGCCTCCGAATGTTCGAAGTGAAGCACATTAATTCCGGACTGCCGAAATTAAGAACGGTGAGCGGTGAATTCGTTCGGCCTTGGGAGTTGGCGATCATGATGAACGACGACAATGAAACTGTCGGTAAGAAACCGACCCGTGGGCGTCCTCGTGGCACCGCGAACGCCCAGGTGATAATGCGGCTGCTCGATGTGACGGATACGCTGCTTCAAGAGTGCAGCCATGTCGATCTGACGGAGCGCCGGGTTGCGGCGGCCGCCGGTGTCGATGATCGCATGATAAATTATTATTTCCGCGACAAGGACGGCCTCATTTTTGCTGTCATCGAGCGTTACTGTGATTCTCTAGCTGACAGCTTTGCTGCGCTCGATGCGATCGATCCGAATTCCCATGACGCCACGCGGCAGATCTACAAGATTCTGGTCTGTGCGTATTACTCAAAGCCTTGGATCGCGAGGATTTTAGCGTCAGAACTGGCCCGCAACCATTCGCCGATCAAAGAGTCGTTTACCCGAAAATATGGACTTGAAGGCCAGGTGCTCGGGCGCATCCGGGATACGTTCGAGCGCCTGAGGGATTGCGGAGTCTACCATTCCACAATCGACACCGCGCAGTCCGCCCTCGCGCTGTTCATGATGAGTCTCGCGCCCGTCCTCGTGGGTCCATTCTTCGCCAACGTCGGCGCCGACAGCGACTGGTTCAAACAAGATCGATGGCTCGATTACGTCGCCGCCCTCTTTGATGAGAGCCTGCGTCGTCGCAATCGCTGACGATATAGCAGCAATCGCTGACGATATAGCAAAAGAGTAGTCGCCAGCGCGAATCGATGACGATACAGTCATCGTCCACGCATAGATGCCCCCAAGGTAACCATGTCGAGCACCGCCGCCGCCGCATCCGAGCAGTCCAACGACTCCCATGCATTGACGCGAACCTCGAGGCTGCCCACCGCGCGCTTGGTCGCATTCTCCTTGCTTGCCGTTCCGGTCTATGCGGTCCAACTACCCCTGGCCGTGTACCTGCCGGCAATATTCGCGGAGCACTTCGGCCTGTCTCTGTCCGTACTCGGTACGATATTTCTCACCGAAAAGATTTGGGGGACGCTGTCGGATCCATTGATCGGCGCGCTGAGCGACCGCAGCCGCAACCGTTTCGGGCGCCGACGGAGTTGGATCGTTGCGGGCAGCGTGGTCTTCTTTGTCTCGGGGCTGTTGTTGTTCTTTCCGGGAGTCAGCGTCAGCGCACTTTATCTGACCTTGGTGTTGCTCCTGTTCTATCTCGGTCTGTCGATGATCCAGATTCCATTTTATGCGTGGTCTGGCGAATTGACGCGTGACTACGATGAGCGCACGAGGGTGGCAACCTATCAAACCGTTGCGCAATCGGTGGCGCTGTTGCTCGTTCTGATCCTGCCGACGATCATCGATCAGGTTCGTCCCGGAGACGCCGTTCTCAAATTAAATTCCATGGGCGCACTCGTGTTGTTGACTCTGGGTGTGGCACTGGTCTCCACCTTGTGGGCATTCCCAGAACCGCCCCCTGCCCCACCTTCGATGGCTCGAACGTCGCTTAGAGCGGCCGTTCGTCTCGTGCTGACCAACAGTCTGTTGATGCGGGTACTGGTCTCGGATTTCGCAGTCACGCTGGCGCAGAGCATTCGCGCCGCCCTGTTCGTGTTCTTCGTCAGCATCTACATGGGCCGTCCGCCCTGGGCCAGCGGCCTTTTCCTGCTGCAATTCGTGTTCGGCATCGCCGCCGGCCCCCTCTGGATGAAGATCGGTTACCGTCTCGGCAAGCATCGGGCGGCGGTCCTCGGCGAACTGATTCAAGTGGGGATCAATTTGGCGTTGCTGTGGGTCGCACCGTCTCGTCTGCCGTTGTTGATCGCACTCACGACGGCGCAAGGGCTTGCGCAAGGGTCGGGGAATCTGATGCTGCGCTCGATGGTCGCGGATGTCGCGGACCAGCATCGCCTGAAGACGGGGGAGGACCGCACAGGTCTGTTTTTTTCGGTATTCAGCATCTCGATGAAAGCGGCCATGGCCGCAGCCATCGGCATCGCGCTGCCACTGGTCGCGTGGCTGGGTTTCGATCCCAAGAGCCTTCACAACACCCCGCAGGCACTGCGAGGACTTTTACTGGTATTTGCGGTGGGTCCTGCCATCGCCCACCTGGTGTCGGCCGCGCTGGTCAGTGGATTTCCACTTGACGCCCGCGCCCATGCCGCCATTCGCCGGGAACTGGATGAGCGTGATGGGAAGGCGGACAGAGTTACTTATTCGCCTTGATGAAGGCGGAAGGCGATAGACCAAATCGCACCTTGAACAGTCTTGCCATGTGCGACTGGTCCGCGAAATTGAACTGGGAAGCCACATCGGCAGTACATCCGCCATTGAGCAACGAGTCACGGGCGAGGTCCAAGCGCATGCGCACCACGTAGTCCCAAGGCGTCGAACCGGTGGAACGTTTGAATTCGCGTGAAAAGTGCGCCGCGGACAAGCCAACCTGCGCTGCCATGAGACCCACGGTGAGCGGGTCTTCTATGTGTTCCTGCAACCATACGAGCAGCGATTTCATCTGATTTGAGGCGATTCCCCCCTTCATCTTCAACTCGGCCGCAGGATGACCGTGTCTAGAAGCCACCGCATTGATCACTGCTCGGATGATTTCCGTGGTCAGTACGGCCGAATAGTGATTTTTGTCTTCGATCACGGCAAGCAGTGCCTGTATCAGTCGGGCGAGCACCGGATCGACGATGCCGATCCCGGCGTCCAGCTCGAAATGACAGCCCGCCAGCGCATCAAGATAACGGCCGTCGATGGTGCACGATGCAAGGCGCGAATCCGTCATGCTTCTGACTGAAAAAGGACGTCCTTCAGGAATGACCCACATTGCCAGAGGGGCAAGCTGAGCAGTGATCCACTGCGATTCTTCGCGGGTTTCGAAGCCCAGATTGCTGTCGGCAAGATTCATCACAAGGTGATGGCCATTGATCATGGTCTCATCGACCTGCCAGCGGCGGCGCAATGCGCATTCGAGGTGGATACCTTCCCAGGAGAGCGGCTCCGAGGAAAGGCTGTCTCCGAAATGCGCATAGCAGAAATCTCCGCTTGGAGCAGCATTCTTCAATATTGACCCATCGTCTACGCTGTAATTTGCAACCGACATGAACAAGAACCTCGCGGACTCAAGCCATCATTTTAATACCGATCTAACTTCGAGATCATGAGATTGGACAAAGCACGTCGGATACAGCTTCTCACCGCCATCGTTGACGCGGCCGTGGCCGCGGGGTTCATCGTCTGGGATCACTTCTGCCGCGGCACATCGGTGGAATACAAGAGCGATTCATCCCCGGTCACGGCGGCGGACCAAGCGGCGGAGGCAAT
>Ga0116230_10007460_pt1 | contig 10802 bp, 11 predicted proteins | sample S1TSphfallax_3_FD_88678 | JGI IMG/M metagenome (GOLD analysis project Ga0116230, IMG submission 88678) | Host-associated microbial communities from peat moss isolated from Minnesota, USA - S1T2_Fd - Sphagnum fallax MG | ecosystem: Host-associated > Plants > Peat moss > Unclassified | place...
TAACTTAAAATAACCAATAGTAGCCCATGGTAAAATAATGTAAACTAATAAAAAATACCTTATGATAGAATAACCTATGGTCAAAAATTGGAAAGAATAGCTTATGATTTTTTTTTTAAAAAGTAATATTTGATAATAGAAAAATATCAATCATTTAAATAATGGTTCAATGGTTAATGACTTGTTTTTTAAACATGGAAATGAGAAAAGGTGAAAGGTTCAAACCTTCACAATTACACCTTAGGTTGTGGGTTAGGTTTCTAATTTAGGTTAAATAGCCTAGTGAAAGTTCTTAAGTGCCTAGTTTTGGTTTGAAATTAATTGTTAATGAATTAATTATTGATGTTTAATTATTAATGAAATTTTTATTAATGATTTAACTAATATTAAATTTGATTAACTATTGGTGAATTCAATTAATTATTAATGAATTTCCATGTTTTTAACAAATGGTCCATGTTTACAAAAGGGATAAAAAATTTCACCATGGTATATTTGTCCAATTTCATTCAAAATTTAATCAAACACATCGTTATTTAGGGTTTTTTGAATTATTGGCACACTTGCACTATAATTAAGGTTTATTGAAAAGTTCAATTATCTTATGATTTAAAATATTCATTTTAAAAACATTTTATCTAGTTTTTTTTTTAATTTTTTGAAAATACAAATTATTACTTTAATTATTGTCAAGGTTGCCCATATATTATGACCTTGAAATAAAATATGAAAATAAAAAAGATTTATCATAATGAAAAGAAATAAATAACATGAGGAACACATATATTGATATAAAAACATTTAGTACAACAAAATGTGTCCTTGTACACCAAGTGTTTTCACTTGGTCCCTCTAAACATGATCTAATGGGGATGTACTGAATTCACCGATTCACTAAACATGGACTATTAAACTACACCCACATTATGTAATAATGATTTGACAAAAGTACCCTAGTTAGGCAAGCCTAGGTTTAAGCAAAACAACATCTTTGATTGAATTACTTACGAAAAGACACACCATTATTTGATTTTTTATCTCTAAGATATATTTGACTTTCTTTTTCAAATTTTGTGTTTCTTGTAGTCATCTCCTTTCCTTCAAAGTCATATTGAACTATCTTCTCTTCATCTTTCAACTTCCTAGACAACAATTTTATTTTATTTTCAAAATTGTATACAAAAAAAGAGCTTTTGGGTAAATCATGAACTAAGCAAAAGTTGAAACTCTCTTTAGTACAAGTCAATTTATGAAACATTATTTGGTAAGAAATATTTTATGTGTAAGTTATTGCATGCACATGTGGAATAAAGGTTCTTCTTGGAAAATGTTTCATTACATCACCTTATGAAGCCTTCTATGAAGTGGTAAATATATAGTACATAAAGGAAAAATAAATAAAAATGATATTATTTGAATGGAATTGTCTCTCATCTTCCAAAGCTCACATTGCCAAGATATTTGCAATTAAACACATTTAGGATATATGTAGTCATTCCCATGGTACCATGTATATGAGTATCTTACTTGAATAGTGGAAACATGTAAGCTTTATATGTGAAAAACAAAATCGAGATCAATGTACCAATTTTTTTTTGTCTTGATCTATTTGTTGTTGGTCATGTCCATCTTCTTTGTGTGGTCTTTAATTCTATTGGGACATTGTTTGACATAGTTGAAGTGGTGAAGAGAGTATCCAACATTGAATTCGCAAAACCTTTTAATTTAGAAGGGAAAAATGGATTGATAATTTTCTACACAATTTCAGTAGACACTAATACTTAGTGAGATGAAAAGTAATTTGAATCATAAAGCATACAAGACAAAATCTGGTAGAAAATTTGTTGGAAATTAAATATGATATCATACGCATATATTGGCCTAATTGAAAATTAAGATGGGAAATAATTTAAAGTCATGGTTGATTTGCTTCACAAAACTAGTAGTTTAGGTTATAGATTTTGCAAAAAAATTGAGGTTTTTAATAATGTGCATGTTGTTGCATATATATTCATGTTAAATTTCCACAACCAAAATTGAACACACATCTTGATATATTTTTTAAGTTAGTGGGGTGAACGTATCCTTGGGTGGTAGCACTAGGAATTATCTCAAAGAATGGTTAAAGGGTAATAAACAAACAAATCATTTCATGAGCCTTGATTTTCAATGTTTTTACAATTATAAATTAGTTTTTTCTTATGTTTATCATTTGTATGCATTAATATATGGCTTGAAGTTTATTTTGAAATTCAAATTTTTTTAAAATGTTAAAAAATTGTATTCCTCATCAAAATGACTCTTTCAAAAATTGATACCTTTAACTTTGAAAATTCATAACTAAATTGCACTTATTCAAGTAATTGTGTAATAAAAACTTTAAAATAGAATGATTTTTGAATTATTTAAAAATAATAACTTCCAAGAAAATTCTCAAAACATGTTTTGAATTTATGTTTCTCAAACTTTTTCTAAATGCAATGAACATCAAAATAAACAATATTCTTAAAAATTGTCATTGCTTGTGATTTATGTGATTAAATGATTATAGATGTAGTTGAAATAAACAACAATTGTTTTTGGGTCTAATTGAAAAGGACACAATGTGTTGTAGTGTAAATCCAACCAATAAGTTTTCATCCTTTTTAATTAATTTTTTTTAATTATAAAAATTAAACAATCTCTTGCCATGTAGTTTGTTGAATCTATTTGTTTCCGAGACAATCACATGTCAACTAAGAACAAATATGTAGCCAATTTAATTAAAATTTTAAACATTAAAAAAAATTACAAAATGCTTTAAACACAAGCAACAAACCCCAAGTTTGGGCAAAAGACAAGGTGAGGTGCAAGTTTTGTTTCATTTGTTAAAAAATGCATGAATGAGCCCAAAGATGATATTCACTTGACATGAGGGAGATGATGCATGAAAGATTCTACAGTTCCAGGGTGTGAAATTAAGGTTTTCGCAACCAAAAATAAGTTTAGCGTGAGAGAAACTCATGAGAGGTCTTTCAAAAGCTGAATAAAAGCTAAGCATGAGCATGAAAATGAAAGAGAACCCACCTGAAAGGTTTTCAAAAGCTAAAAAATGCCCAAACGTGAGAAAGAAACGCATAAATGTGAAAGTTCTATGTGTGAAGTTCTTGGCATGGGAGAGGTTGAAAGTTTGAGAGGAAAGAAACTCCAAACTGAGGAGAGGTTTTCAGCAAGAGACATAAGGTTTTTGGCAGAGGAATTCAACATTTTCCAGATTCAACATTTTAAGAGGAAAGCCCGAACTGGGCAATACTTTGAAGGTGTTGACAGCATGCATAACAAAGGAAAAGGGTGTCGAAAGGGTTGTGTTACAAATTGATGAGGTTCTAACATGCCTCGAGGCAACAAATGATCATGCAATGTGAAAATATACTCCAAAGGTGACAATCTCTAATGAATGTTACAACAAGTCCCTCATTCCACTCCTCTCCTAGCCAGTAATAACCATGACAACCATGTTCTATTGTAAATAGATGAACAATTTTGGTTTTCTGGATTCAAAATGTTTCATCAAGCTCCTTCATTATTCATTGCTAACTATATTACGCACCTTGCATCTGTTCACAAACAGTTGGAATAGCTTCTTGAGCACTTTGAACTTCGATTTGACCAAAAATTTCCTGCACCTTATGAACTTGCAAATGGTCCTGCACCACATAGCCCTCTGCTGGATCCACAGATATCAACACAAGAGTGGACAACATATCTTGTGTTAACTGAAGAGGCTGTTAGTGGCAAATATACTCTTCACGTATGACTCATATCGGGGCTTTTGACAAGCTCACCAGGGTAATGGAATGGTCCTATTTGATCCAGTATAGGAATCACTAGGTGACAATTGTTCTGCTCCTCAGTGAGTAGACATACTGTGCCAAAGCAGATGGAAACTCAAGTTTACATGGAAAGGAAATCAAAACTACCAACTGTCAAGTTGAGAGTTGCAGAAGTGAGAACATAGCACAACAGGGAATAATAGCAGAAGATTGCTAATTCAAAGGATCAACAGAACTCTCCTCAAAATGAAGCATTAAAGCAAAAAGACCAGAACTTTGTGCATTGCATGTTCCAAACTCACTAGCTTTCTTACCTTCCAAATGCAGTAGAGGTTTGGCTACATAGGACAAGACACTGTATACAGTATCCACCATTCAACAGTTGTGAGTGGGGAGGGAAGCTGCAGCCAACCATTCACATGAAACAAACAGTTGTGATATTGATTTAGTGACAAAACCCCTTAGACATGCTCAAGCTGAAGGAAGGAGGACTATATGCACACACCCAAGGAAATTTCAACCTTGTAAAGAAAAGTCAAACACTTAGAACAGGAGCAACCAGACTTGCCCCACAAACAAACATTGGGCTTGGGGTGGGTGAATCCAGAAACTAGGAAAGTGAAAAGAAGACTAAAAGGAAATGCTCTTCAAGTATAATTGTTCACAGACAAAACTGAACCACAACCCTATAGCTGTACACAGGAGGAACCTGTAAAACTGAACACCTCTTACCTAGCAAAGAAGAGGAAACTGATCCAAAAGCCTAGTAAAATTTGAATAGTCTGGCCCAATCTTAATTTGGCTCTAGACAATAGTAGCATCTACAGATTTAAATGTTGCTGAGCTTCTTGACCTTGGCTAAAACCCTTCTCAGCTCGTGCCTTTTGACAGTTTTTCCTTCAACTCTCCAGCAGAGAGTGAGGTCACAACTTTTTTGCACAGTGATAGGTTGTAGTACATACCAGGATTCCTCAGATGTGCACTGAGAATCATTCAATAAACCTGTGATTCCACTGACCTCATCTGCATCAAGCTTAGATTGAGTGAAGTGAAATATGGTGTGAGAATATCACTCCTGTAAGAAGATCTAGAGTGGAGAAGGAAGGTACATAGGGGCTGATAATAGGTTCTCCGCATTAAAACTCTGAGGAGTGGGACAAAGTTAGACAAGGCGTCAAGAAATCAGTAATTATTTAAAGGGAAGGCTGGAGAGGGGAAACTTCTCAAGGAGGCAGGTCATATACTGCTAATGAAATATCAAAAGAGGGCAGGGAGGCTGATTATCAGCTCTCTGCAAAGCTCTGACGAGTGGGACAAAGTTAGACAAGGCATAAGGAAATCAGCGACATTTGAAGGGAAGGCTGGAGAGTGGAAACTTCTCAAGGAGGGGGTCACATACTGCTAATGAAATATCAAAAGAGGGCAGGGATTACTTTTGACAGGGTGGAGAAAGGCTATCCATGAGTTGTCTTGCACTAGACTGCATGTGAGATGGACACCTGGTGAACCCACTGCTATGAAAATCTCAAAATAGAGGATTGAGAAATTATTGACTGAGAAAGAGCTCCAGAGAGGCTGGTTACAGGCTTTCAGCATCTTAACTTGTTTAAGATCAAATATGCTAGAAGTACCACAGAATTGAGAGTCTGGAAAAAGGCCAGAGACATAGAATGGAAATTGACACAACTCACGACTCTACTCATGTTCTACTTGATGAGAGCTTATGATCTTGAAGCTCAGGGCATGGTTTAGGTAGAACAAAGGAGGAAGACCCTGCTACTTCTGAGCAGTTCCAATAAGGCCTTCCTGGAACCACATCAAGAGCAATGTTGATGAGGCAAATGCGTTGGAAAGGGGCCTCCTGTAAGCCCAGTAGCTCACCTGCCTGCATGATATTTTCACCAACAACATTCTGTATCCATATCCTTTCCACAAGAGGGTAGGCCTGGGGATTCCACTTGTCATCTGGATGCTCTCCAGAAAATCCTGAAAATACAATGGCCTTCTCTGTGTTGAACATCTGAATGTTTGATATTGAAACATTTGCTATGTAGCCTCCACGGCCTGTTGTCGTCTTCATCCGGATGCCTGACTTGGAATTACATATTACCACATCTTCTACCTGCAACCCTGCAAGATGTTACTCCCTGGATCTTTGCAAGAACAATCACAAGAACATGAAGTATACCTAAATAGACAGTCAAAATTTATCTGATATCAGTGGACTGCAAGCCATGGGGCTTTTCTGGTTACAACAAAAAGAACAATAAAACCACTAACCACATTTTCAGAAAAAGTGTTGAAACTCTTGCTTTCATGTCAGATGACAGAACTGTTGGCAAACCACAGACATTAGAAGACACTTCTGAGTGGTTGACAAAATCAGACATGGTGAATGCCAACCTTAATATTTGAGACTCCACCAGACATTTCACTTCCAATAGCAAACCCAGCGCCAGTTGGAGCTGATGAGAACACATGTCGAATCCAAATGTTGGAGCTTGGCCACTTGTATGCCATTCCATATTCATCCCATCCACTTTTTATGGAGAGAGCATCACCACCTGTGCTGATATTGCAGTCCTCGATACAAACATTCGTGCAAGAATCTGTCACACACATTTTGGTCATCAGAATCTGACAAACCTATTGTTTGTGTATACAAACATGAGAGCATGACAGTCCTGTCACTTATCAAAGCTCCGTATGATGATTGGAGTAGGTGAGAACCGAGAATGAGCCACAGCAAAGAAAGAATTCTGCTTTCTTCAGATTGTGCCAACAGAAAACTTTGAGTATCAAATAAACAAGATAAAAGATGTTATATCTCCAACTTGCAAGAACCTGTGGCCTCTCAATATCTTTCTGATACCCAAGATACATACCAGTAACAACACCATCTGTGTTTGGGGAGTCCCCTGGAGCCCATATAGTCAAATTTCTAATGGTGAGATTGCTGGAGACACATCCAATCACCAAGTAACATGTATCAGGAGACAGAAGCACTCATACTTAATGGGAGGACTCTTACAAAAGCAGCAAAGTGATTATATTTAAGATAGAACAAGCTCAATAGATGAAGGAAATGTCCAAGATAGAATCCGATCCAATGTCAGTTCAAGAAATCTGGGAGAAAATTCACATAGTGACAGATAAGTGTGTGTTGAAATCTTCAAGTATAGTAAAGAAGCAATCACAGACACAAGGATTCAGAAGAATAGACATTGAGGCAGCTTTAAGTCACACTACCTGCAATAGACTGGATGTAGTGTCCAGAATGGGGAATTCAGGAAAGTGAGGTTTGAAATAAGGATGTTTGTGGAGTTTATCAGTTCCACCAAGTGGCCACGTGTATAGTCCAATGTTTGATTGTGCAACATGTCCCACCACACCCATCCCTGCCCGTCAATGGTCCCATTTTCACCTGTGAATGCAGGGCAACAGAAGGCAAAACTGAGCCCCATCCATACCGCAGCCCACCGCAAAATCCCCGAATGTGTTAGTTGCAGTCATCCATGCCACCTCGAATTTCCAAATTTGTCAGATAAGGCCTCATTTGATCACATGTTTCTCCTTGTTTAAAAAGCAAGAGTCCACGAAAGATTGAATTCCTCTTGTCAATCCACTTCACCATGGATATCTCTCTTAGCTGTTAACTACAACACCTTCAGCTCAATGCTTCTTGGGTGTGTGCTTATTTGCATAATGTCAATTGGCAAGTTTGCCACATACAGACGTCCCTTCCAAATACTCTACCCTCCTTTACTAGGTCCATCATCTGTTGCACCTCTTGCTTACTGCAATATTATTACCTTCGGAGACTAAACACATTGCCAGTGAATGTCAATGCCATCAACATCAGGTTTGACACTAGCAAGTGAGGTTTTCAGAACAGAGTTCGAGATTGCCCTGATCAGCATGGTATAGCAAGGGTGATTGAGTGAAGGCTGCAGCACCCTCTATCACAAGCAACAAAAAGAGTACCATGCCTACAACAATGCCACTGTAAAATCTAGTTACATGCTCAAATCTGATGGTATGGAAAGGCAATCAGTCAATACACCACTGGATCAGCTTGCTGACTTAAGTCACCTGTGATAACAACATCTGAAAGGTTCTCTCCATGGATAACACTATTATGTCGTCCTCCTGGAAGCTCACAGCCCCGACCATATGAAGGCAAACTGTCAATGATGGGAAATGTCTGTGGGTCCTGACATGTCAAAAACATTGAGCAAGAGTCAGGCACTATGAAACTTCCATACAGATCTTTGTAAAATGTATCCAAGTGATAAAACAAACACTTCTACTGAAAGGCACATGTGAAATGCTCCACATGAAGGCACAACCTCACATAACTAAGGAAGTTCAACAGCTTCCTCTCAATAGTGACACATTTGGAAATGCTACATCACTGGGTTTGCCTGAGCTCATCCTTAAGAGTTCAAAGTCCTTCACTCTTTAAAAAAGATAATTCAGGGAGCAGAAAAGCTACAGATCTGCAAACAACAATCTGCTAACAGATATGAATTTAGCGGTTACAAAGAAAACAAGCCTCATTGAACTATTATTCCCAAAAACAAGCCTCATTGAACTATTATTCCCAGAAACAAGTTTCAGAAACAATTAGTTTGATGCTAGCATGGGAAGAAGCTGAATGTACAGACTGTTTAGCAACATTAAACAAATCATCAACAGCTCCCCAACACTGAAAGAAATACTGGTAAAAGGTGCAACATACATACCTGAGATGCTAGAATTGTAGCTCCTTGATCCAAGTACAAAGTAAGATGGCTGATTAGACTGATGCTACCTGTCAGCCACTGCCCTTGAGGGATGTACAGCTGTGCTCCTCCCTTGTCAGCAAAAGTACGGAGATAGAAGATTGCATTCTCAAAAGCATGAGTGTTCAGGAACTTGCCATCACCAACAGCACCAAATTCTGTGATAGACACAGTGTGTGGCCGGGCATCTCTGGCCCTTACACCCAGTGTACAACTTTCCTACACCAGACAACATGGATGTAATTAGCCTACAGGGAGAGATGGTGCATTTAGTAGTCGATAGCAACACTGTAAAGACTCTCTCAATGACTTATTTGCTTAGCATGTGCCAGACATAAAACCTTCCTTCAGTGCACAAAGAATTGCCAACATAGGAGGAACCAGACATGTTTCAGCCAAATCTTCTGATTGAGAACATAAGCATCATTCACACACAGGTCTAAGCCTGTGAGCCAGACCTCCCCTGTTGAAAATTCCCCACTGTGAAGATGTTGAAAAGTGAGGAATTGTGAGGGAAAACCTTCCTGCCAGGTTTCTGCCATGTTGCAGATGCCTCTGAGGGTCAAAACTACAGCACTTCTCAAGATGAGTGCTGCAAATGGATATATCTCTGAGAACCTCACAACTCCATCTGCACCTACAAGTGCCTGAATTTTAATTGCAAGACATGCTCTGTGTTTTTTCTCTAGCATGAAATTTTATCACTCTTGCTCTCAGATTGGTCTCAGAATGAACTTTCATAGAAATGTGCAATTAATAAGCTTTTTTATTGGGTTTTCTCGACTACACAGGAACAGGATGTTGAGCCAGAATACTTACATTAGTGATGTCAAAGATATCGTCCTTGCAACCTGAGTCAATGATAAAATCCGTTAAGCTATCCTCTGAAGTATGTCCATGCTGCTGTCCAGTCACAAGGAGCAGCAGCACAGAGAGCAAGAAAACCTGGGGCACTGGGTTACTACCCCTCATCTCCAACCTTCCTCCTCCTTGATGAAAAAGGGATCTCTTCCTAACATACAGGATGTTTCTCCCCACTCTCTGCACAGACACCTACCTCTCCCCAATGGCTACCTCCGCACGGATTTTCTGTGCCCTGTTTACTTGCGATTGCAGTTTCTGAGGTTAGAGGATCAAAGTTACGATAGATAGACTGCGAGCCTCCGGTCAGAAAAATGAGCGAAGAGAATGAGAAAGGGGACAGAGGAGCCAACTGCAAGCTCGTTGTTCTTTTTCCTCTACTGCAGGAGAATACAGACTTGAAGGAAGGCTTGTGGACCAGATCCGGCAGCAACTGTCCTGTCAAAACAGTGCATCCGATCAGTCTGGAGATGAGGACCTCCTTGCAATCCTGAAAGAAAACAAAAGAAAAACCCCGGCAGAAGAACTCTTCACTCCCGGAAAACAAAAACAACGACAAAAAACAGAAATCAGATTTTCCGCCGAAGTCCGATCCAGGCGCAAAAAGCACCAAAACTTTGATTACGAATAACCTCTTATTTCAACAAGCCTGTCTGTAGTAATAGTAGTTCTTCTATTACAGCCGAACGTTCCGTAACGCTGTTGTAGTGTTCGCAAGAGAAAAAAAAAACAACTCCCTTACGAGACCGACGACAGTATTATGACACTGTAACCAGCAACAATAGAACAAGAAGAGAAGAAGTGGCACATGGAAGAGAAATATTCCAGGAGCTGTTCTCCGCGCTGTTGGCAAGAGAATCCCACATATTAAGACAAGGAAACAGGGAAAGGCAAAACAAAACCAAACCAAACCAAACCTCTCTATTACAGACTGCCGCTTCTTCTCCTCTTCCTGCTGGCTGGCTGGCTGGCTGGCTTGGCTGGCTCCTCCTGCTCATCCAGCTGTTGATGGCACTGCAGAAGAACCGAATGGCAGCGGGACAGAAGAGGAGCAGCAACAGCAACAGGAGCAACAGGAGGAGCAGCAGCAGCAGCAGATCTCATAGAGCTTCGCCGGACATCATCCATCATTCATTCCGACTTCATCAGACATCATCCATCTCTCCTGGTGAGAACCATCGGAGATCATCCAATATTCATCGCAGGATCAACCCATATCATCCGTCATTCATTCATCGGAGATCATCTGACATTCATCGGAGATCATCCATCATTCCTCCGCAAAGTATGGGTTTTCCTTCGTCGCTTTTTTTTCTTTTCTCTTTTTCTTTTTCTTTTTTTCAAA
>Ga0116230_10007461_pt1 | contig 10802 bp, 7 predicted proteins | sample S1TSphfallax_3_FD_88678 | JGI IMG/M metagenome (GOLD analysis project Ga0116230, IMG submission 88678) | Host-associated microbial communities from peat moss isolated from Minnesota, USA - S1T2_Fd - Sphagnum fallax MG | ecosystem: Host-associated > Plants > Peat moss > Unclassified | place: USA...
AGAGAATACTATATGGGGGAAGGTGGTGGCTTCCCCCGAGTCCGGGCCGTGGTGAGTCTTGTGGTCCAAAGTGCCCGTGGCTTGTCCCAACACCCAAGGGTGTCCCGGAATGTGAAACTAACCCCGTGTGGTTGGTTTTTGGATGCAGATTCAAGCTTGATCTACTAGTCCCTATTCCTAGTCTAATCCCGGGACTTCTAGCACGCCCCTCTACCCCTCTATAGTGCTGGAAGTCGGGAGCGCCCTTCCGAGTCCCAATTCCGCAACTCTATATACGTGAACCCTCAAGTGGGTTCACCCCAGGACTTGGGAGTGCGTCACTATAGAATAAATAGAAAAGATTATTGTATAGACATATTAGATTTTTTAAATCATAAGATCAGAAACAACAAAACATTTAACTTTTTTAGCACATTTTTAATCTAGAATTTTGGACATAATTTAGAATATGGGTGGGGTAATGTTAAGGGAGTAGTTACTTGTGGTAATTATTAGTTAGTACATTTATATTTACTAGGTTACTATTTTAGGAATTACTAGCTAGATTAAATAGTTTTTATCACCATTTGAGTTTGAATATAACATAAGATTGTTTTTTTTGAGGTAAATCTTTTGGAAAATAGAAAGAGATGAGAGACCATTCTATCATTCTAGAACATGGAGCTTTAATGGAGTATGAGATAAATATGTTTGATCTCTGGAAAAGCTTTGTTTCCATAGTCATAGTTGTTACTTGGATGTTTTTATCATACTTTGATTACTAGATTTTAATTCTAAAACTAGCTTTAAGCAAATATGAATGAGTAGATTATGTTAGTATTAGTTTTATTGTATTTCACTCCATATTTTAGATAGGATTAAAAAATTTGTATTTAAACAATCCTAAATGGCAACTGCATTTCGATTCTAGTATATTGCCTCGATGAAAACATTGGTTTCATAATGCCAATGGTAATAGTGAGAAAATACCCATCATTGCATTATGCAGGATGAATGGCATGTGAATCAATAACAATTTTATGTTGGGTTCTAATTCTCCTGATGATTCAATTGTGTCTATAATCAAGGTCGTAGATAGAGGGGGCTTGGCAGTGGAGCAATTATTCAAATCAATCCTACTATTATTCATACGCTAAAGAAAAAGAAAATTGAAAAATAAAAATGTTGAAGTCATGGAAATATGAATTTTTTTCAGTACTAAACAAACATGAAATGTAGCAATAAAGTAGAAAAACATTTAGTTTCAGTGATGGTTCAATAAATTTTGCCTATAAAAAAAAAATGGCCCCAAGTATGTCATTTACCAAATTCAAATATAATTAAGAAAAATAAATTTATTAGTGATTAAATATGTTGATGACAACAATGTGGCTGCCAATAAAGTTGATAAATAAATATACATATAGAGGGATGCCCATACTTCATTGAAAATGAACACATAAACATCCTCAAATTTATTACTTAAATATACGGCTATTTGAGTTTAGTTATAACTTCAACTTCATTTATAAATTTCCTTTTGATGACATGTGCCATTCTCAAATAATGGGATTTGATGTTGAAAAATACGTCCTTGCTATGGTCAATGCCAATTATAGTGACAGGTAAAAATAAGATATGAAATATATAAGATTCAACAAATGAAAAAAAATAGTGGATGAAAAATATACTTTGCCCTTTATGGTCAACACCAACAATAAGGGGGAAACGCACTAAAATAAAATAAAATAAAATAAACTATAAAAAATACACTAACTATTTATGATGAAGAGTATTTATAATTTATAAATATTATTTATTAATAATGAAAGAAATAGTTATTGTAGATTTTAGGGTAGATTTTTAAATTCAAATTACTGAAATTGAAAGGAAGGAGTGATACAAATCCTATAAAACAATGGTATATGGGAAAATATATATACATATATATATTGGAAAAACTATGTTTAAAGCAATGAGCAACATCCTTCATTCCCTATGGTCGGCAACAACCATATGGGGAGGGAAAAAAGTAAATATGAAATTAATTACTTATAAAATAATCAAATTTTTATGTTGTAAATATTTTTATTTTTTATTTTGTATTCATGAATATGGAATTAATAATTTTGATCCTATTTAAACATTGAAAGGAATAAAATGAAAGGAACAACGTTCTAGAAAAATAAAAAACAATGATATGAATGAAAAAATTGAATTTTAAGTGGAAAAATGTGGGTAACAAAATGATCAATATAATTTGTCTCCTATGGTTGGGCATGTTTTCAATAATTCAAAGGAAAAAAATGGGGCAATTAAGCTTTGAAATTATTTTCATTAATTCAAATGTATAATTGATCAAAACATATAGCTTTCATTGAAGTATCATTTAGTATCATTCTTGCAAACTTTATAAATGGTTTAGAATATATACATATGTATAAAAGTATCAACATTCATTAACATCAAATCAATTTATTTGTTGATACGATGATGGAAACATATCACTAGAATAATTTTATTACACGACAATAAAAACTTGAATAAAATTCACAAGAAACACCAAATAGCACAAATATGAACTTGATGACAAAATCCAAGTACAACATAAACTGCAAAGGAGACGTTATTCCAAACATTTTGTTGCTTCATCATCAATAAGGTTTAAAACACCATGATCATATGATCTCTTGCTCCTAAAGAATTTTGGAAAGGGTAATGAGGCCATGTGTCGAGCAATGTCTTCCACATATTTTGGCAAGTAGTTGCTCAAAAGGTGGCCCCCATCCATAAAGGCTGTTAGGATAGCTGATAATAGGATAGGCATGTTTACTGTGATGAAGGGTACTTGGTTATATTCTAGGTAAGTAGATAATCCAAATAAAGTAAATAAATTCAAATTGCAAGAAATGAACTTCAAATTTGAAAAGTTGAAGTTTAATTATCAGATAAGGTGCTTATCAATGAAGCTAAAAACGCAAATCGGTTGTTGAAAGAAGTTGAAAGGGGAAAAGGAATGAATGTTCGTAATCAATCGTTAGTTAGATAAAAAAGAAAAAAATACTAATGAACAATGTTGGGAAGAAGTTCTTCAAGGCATATAACAACACGAACCAACAATGATCAAGTTGGATATCTTTGTAGAAAACATAAAATATCAGCCTAAAATGAGAGGCATAATAACTATGAAAGACACAATCAATGATGACTATTGTCAACTTATTCACAATCAAGATTGATTTGAACTCTCTTCTTGGGTGCTGAATATGGGAGAGAGTGAAAAGAAAAGTCATGTTCCAAATCAAGTTTAAACTATTCCAAAAGAGGTTTCACAACCTCTTCATATACATCATTGTCGGGTTCTAGCAAAAACACATCGCACCCAATAAATTGGTAAGCTCGAATGTAATTCCCTACCAAATAATCGAAGAAAGTAATATTTTAATCATCAAAAATCACATATCGATGTTTTAAGTTTACAAAGAGAAGTTAAGATGACATACCTATTGATGAATTCATGGTGATTACTAGAAAACCAATCGGGTTGCAGAGGTGAATAAAAGCCTTCAATGTGGACACATGCATTTCCTAACCTCCTATGAATGGTATACCTCTGCTTGACTCCTCCATTGTATCAATGTCTGTGTGAATTGGCATAATATCATCTTCAATCATAGGAACACCAAACCTCACCATCTTTGCATGATTTTCTTGAAACTAGAATCCACCCATTTGGTGAACAAGAAAAGTTGCCTAGTTCAATTGAGACTTCGAGATAGTGAATAATAAGAGTTAATCCAATACAATTTTACGAAATGATAGGTAATATAATACAATTCAATAAGGGAATTACCATTTTGCCCTTGATTCCACTATTCATCCATAGTAGAAAACTGATGACTACCCATCTGAAATGGATCTCATAACCACTCATGTCTAAGAAGGACTTGATTTCCTTAAGGACGTAAAGGTTATCATCATGGAAAATAAGAATTGTACCATTCATTTCCATGTATTTGTTGGCAAAACCAAATATCTCGTATACATAATTGTTTATGTGACGATTCCAAGAGGGAATAACAATGGGAGGCGTTGAGACAAAAGGGACTTATGAGTCTAAAGGAATTCCAGCAATGAGGAGAACAAGCTTACCAATTGTAAAATCTTGCAAAGCAAAAGGAAAATTATTAGTAACCTCCATAACAACACAAATAAAGTGAAATGGGCATAAGGAGTTTCCTATTCATACCTTTAAAAACATCATATTAAGTTTGTTGAACTAAGTGGGCCAAGAGCTAGAAGAAGCCTTTGTTGCCACCATGTTTAGCCATAAAAGAGTATAAGCTTTAACATATAGCTACAAGAAGGAATTGCTAGTACCCATGAGTTCAATGGGATTTTGAAGAAGGGGTGAAAACACACTAAGGGTGAACCACTTTTGTTCAAAAAAATGATGTATAACAAGTATTATAGTATGCAATAAGTTAAAATCCTAATGGCATCCTTTGGTTATCTTAAACACAAGTAAAAAACCTTAAAATTTGCACAACAACATTTTTGAATTCAAAGTTCATTTTGAGTCAAAATTAATTTTGATCCATTAATTAGATGAGGAGGATTGGATAAAATCAATGTACACAAAGTATATAACTTACAATTTTTCAACAACCATAAGGCCTCATGTTTATGATTCATGAAACACTACCAAACAAAATAAAATTGAAAAAATAATGCAATGCCCATTTATAAAATCTCCTCCTTTTTAATACGACAGTGGTTTTTTTTTTTTAAAGATATTATTAAGCATTCCTTATTAAACAAATGTAAATAAACACATTTTTTGAATGGAATTTCATCCAAAAACTTTAAATTTCTAAATTATCCTAAATTTAATTGATGTATATAAATATCACATACCATAAAAAAAATCACCCAAGAATTCCATCTGCAACCCTAGTTTTGAAATATATATTCAAAATTTCAAACTTTGTGACAAGTTTTATTTTATCACGAACATATTCCATATGTTCAAATCAATATACTTAAAACAAAAAAATAAATCTAAGATGTGATGTCCATACATTACCAAAAACTTTAATAATAAAAAAATTATATGTGAAACTACAATTTAGGGGGGGCTTAGTGTGTTGTCACTTGAAGATCCAAACTATGATTTGTGTCAACATTTAGGGATCTCTTCCTTCGATGGATAGTGCGAAACAATAAACCTTTTGGGTGTGGAGCGAGCTCCTCTTATTCAAAATCCTCCTCATCACATTTGTCACCTGAAAGTCCAACAAATTGGTCTGTGATCTTTTTCAACTTTTTGGCACTCTAGCTCCTCTTCCCACCCCTAAAACTAAAATCAGGTGAAGTGGGCTTGTCAAGATGTGTGTCTTCAAACTTCTCCTTTAACCCACGTTCCAACTTTGGGGTACTATTAGCTGGGTAGTCTAAGTACAACCCATAAGATGCCAAGTGGCCACTCCACCACTACTTCAAAAAGTCCTTCTTGTACATGGTGCTTTTTGCTTTAAGATCACACCGAATCCTAAAAAGCAAAGGCATGCTACAAATTACCTCCCTTATAAGTAAAACATGGGTGAAATACCTATGGCAAGGAATGGGGTTAAATGAGTGGAATATTCCTCTTGAAAGCAAATACATAATTAGGTTGGAAGATGGAAAGGAACATATTTCCTTTACTTGTAAATCACTCAATTCAGGACTTCCTCACCACCAATCTATTATTGCCAAGTTTTATTTTTCAAGATTCCTCCCTTTAGCTTGAATTCACAATAAAACAAAAGACTCCCATAATTCAAGCTTTTAGTGATTTATGATTTTTTCAAGATTTTAAACCTCGACACGCTTGAGGATATACACACTAAGGTCCACAATTGTGCTATTAAAAAGTTTTTTGGCCTCCACTTCCAACTACAATGGGAACACAAATGCAAAGCAATTAGCAAAAATGCCCCATGAAAAAACTCGGAGAGAATTTCAATCTATAATCAAAATGAACCAACAAGGTACTTGAAACCAAAATGTTGCCTTGTGAAGCCATTTCTCAAAAATGGCATCCAACAAGTTGACCTTGGGAAATTTTTGAACTTCCCTAAGAATTTGGGATTGGTTCCAATGCTTGAGTCAAAAAACATTTTTTTTGTTGCTCACTTGTGAAGAGATGAGTAGAAACCAAAATGTTGCCTTGTGAAGCCATTTCTCAAAAATGACATCCAACAAGTTGACCTTGGGAAATTTTTGAATTTCCCTAAGAATTTGGGACTAGTTCCAATGCTTGAATCAAAAAACATTTTTCTTGTTTCTCACTTGTGAAGAGATGAGTAGCTACAACTTCTCATCATCATTTCTAGATCAAGATTCATGTTGTAATGAACCTATACTTGTTGGAACAATTCATGGCTAAGTGTTGGGTCATAAATGGGCAGTTTCTTATGGAACATTGTCATGTGTTCCTTTCAAACACTCTCCATTGCCTTGTTATTTAGCTAAGCTAGCATTTATGGGTTTCAATAAATAAGATTTGGAACATATGCATAATACAAACAATGTCCAACATTGATAGTAGCCGCACGTTCCCTTTGCAAGAAAACATCTGGCTTAAAATGAAACGCAACTATCTAGATAATGGAATTAATTTGAGAAAAGATTTTGAAGTTTATCTTATACATAAACTCAAAAAACGCCTTTTACGTGAAGCTATACCAAGTCTTTTTTATTTTATTTTTGCATTTTTTATATTGGGCATCTGGAATGACCTCCTTGAATTTGTGGAGTGGAATCATTCCAATGGATTGAATGCAAAAGAAATCATGAACAAATGACGACTTCGCATTATCCATATCAATGGATCTGCAAAAATAAAATAAAATGTTAAACATCAACAATGCACTATTTGACATATGTGGAAAAAAGAATAAACATTCACAATGGAAATTCATTTGCTTATGTTGGTCATAATTATAAGCAACTCAATTACGCCATTTGTTGTGTCAAAAAAAAAAAAAATTGACCTTGATGTGCAAATTAGGTTCGTTGGGATGGTTCGTATCAATGTATGGTCGCCAAGCCTAAAGGCAATGATTGTTGTCCTAAACATGAAACATTCTTATCGATAACCAATAGGGATGTGGATCCTCAACCTGGAATTTCTCAAACTCTACATTATTTTCTTTCCAAAGATAACTCCAAGTATCAACATTATTGCACACATATTTTTCCTCACCTTGCTAGTTTGTTTAGGAAACATAAAATGCCCTTTGACCTTCTCGATAACCCATGAAGAACGCTTGCTCCATCTTGAACACATCAATCTTCAAAGCTAGCTTGACTATCGACATGGTGAAGAGCCGGCACACATGGATATCCATCCTCATTTTATTCTTTAGGAGGATTTTGTACTTGTTTAGAACCTCTAAAGTATTCAACTTATTTTGAAGTTGAATTACCTCTATGGTCTTCTAGCAGTTGGGCTCCCCATGTGATTACACAAATGAGAGATAGTCAACAAGTGGCAAGAGAACAAATCTATCCATTGCAAATAGAAAAAAAGAGAATTACAATGCAAGAAAATGAAAAAAGAAAAGATATTATCCAAGGAGGTTATATGAAGAGGGGAATGTTTATGAGCATTTGGCTTTACAATTGGTGCCAACTCTTGAATGAAATCTTTTCAATTATAATTAATATTAATGACAAAACTTTCTATAGTTGGTGTCGACTATGAGGATTTTGAGGGTTAAACAATGTAGAAAGATGATAAAAAAACATTTAAAGGACAAAAAATGATATAATTTGAAGATTTGAAAGGAATTTCCTCTATGGTTGACACCAACTATAGGGTGAAGGGGTTATAAAGTGGAACACACAAGAAGTTTGGAACTAAAACAATGTAAAAAGAAAACTTGAAAAGATGACTAATTTTAAAAAAAAAACTTTATAGTTAATGCCGACTATGAGCATGGAAGACATAAAATTTACATACTATGGAAATTGAAACCTAGATCTACTTCAACTCAATATAGTCGTTTGCATTTCTTCAACTATGGTTGATACCGACTATAATCGTCAAACAACATTCAGGTAGAGCTAAATATATAACTTTTCAAGAATAAAATCAATCTTCCTTTATGGTCAACATCGAGTAGAAAGGTTAAAAACATTTTTAAAAAGCACAATGGCTTCCTTACAACAACTGAAAAATGGAATTTGAAAACTCATCTCCTTTGTAATTATTAAAATTAAGTCTTTCTTGACATAATAATTTGGTTTAATTCCGATTCATGTTCCATATCTACTTGTAAATGTACTCTTCACAAGTCATTTCACTACTCTATTCCTAGCAATGAATGAAAAATTCCAATGGAGGTCAAAACATAAATCATGGTATTGGTATGCTTGTTCATTTCTATACTCATCTCGACCTAGTTGTAATTCGCATAAATTTACCTCTTCAAATTGTAAACTCTTGGGTGTTGATTCAAAATCTAGTCCCTAATTTTTTTTTTGCAAGATACATAATTTAAAGTAAAGTCCTATTCAAAATCCTACACAAGTTGAAAGCACTTAAATTGAACAAAAATATACCTTTTCCTGAACGTCCTTAGAACTTGATTCCATAACTTTTTCTTCAATGTTTTGTGCTTCATGTTTATTCAAGATTATTTCCTCATTATTAGACTCTTATCTATTAATGCAAATAATTATTTTTTCTTTGTACTACCAAAATAAGGAAAAATATCATGAGTAGAAAAGATTGTAGGAATTATCAACCTCACAACTCATACATATCGCTTCACTCACCTCTTCCACTAAACTCTCATTGTAAGGTGTTCAAGCACCCTACATAACAAGAAGAACCTTGCTAAAAAAATGATGATGGGGATCCCTACAAAAGAGACAAAGGGTCATGATGTAGGGAAAGGTTTCAACCATCATCGAGACCTCCCCAACACCCTTGCCCAAGATTGAATTTTGCAATTGTTGAGATCGCCTTGCAAACTCATTGTGAAAAACCTCGACCATTGCAGGGTGAGGTTTTAGCGATGGTCAAAGTGCCTCCCCAAGAGCCCATCGAGGTGGGTTGTCGCAACCCCACTTTTGGAAGAATGTGAAGATGACATTCACACTCCCGAAATGGGGACTTGGGAGTCCTCCGGGACTCTTGAAACTTCAGAGTTCGATTGCAGGGGTTAAAACACCTTGCCTTGAACCGTTCTTTATGTCATTGGAAAGCTATTGAAGTGTAGATGTCGAAAATGGCCTCGCATGAGCCATTTGGACATCTACAACACAAGTTATGGCAAAAAGAAAGGCTAGGAGTCAAACTGGCAGTTTGACTCCCGACCACTAAAAGTCGAGAATCGACCCGACCCCGGGGTGCGCAGGTGAAGTACGACACATCGTTGGAAGAGCTCTCAAGGAGAGCTATAAGTTTGCTTTAGACCTAATCCCAATCGGAGGTCTGAGCAAAAAGTTATGAACTCACAAAGTCGTGGGAGTCCAAACTAGGATAATTTTGAGACTCGTCCTTAGGAGTCTCGGGACAAAAAGTCATTTAGATGTGGGTGCCAAGGAGTAACGCAGATAATACTATATGGGGGAAGGTGGTGGCTTCCCCTGGGTCTGGGCCGTGGTGAGTCTTGTGAGTCTAGAGTTGCTCGTGGCTTGTCCTAGCACCAAGGGTGCTCCAAAATGTGAACTAACCAACTTGTTGGTTGGCTTGATGCATGTTCGAATAAGTAACTAAAGCTTGTCCCTCTTCCTAGTCCCATCCCGGAGCTTCAGCACCCCCCTCTACCCCTTTTAGTGCTGAGAGTTGGGAGCGTGCCCTCAAGTCCCCACAATTCCGTTGTTTTAGAAACCAAGGCCCATCTTGGGCCTAACTTGGGACTTGGGAACGCATCATGGGTCTTTGACCATTGCTGATACCTCCCCAAAAGTTCATGTCAAAGGAGGTCTTTGCGATGGTCGAAACTTTTTCCTATGAACACGTCGAAGAGGGATTGTGAACATCAACAAGGCCTCCCTTGTAACTCTTATTGTGGGAGCTCTCGACGATGGCCGAAGTCACTCCCCACAAGCCCATCGAGGAGGGACTTTGGCCATCATTGAAACCTCTTTAGATGTTCATGATGGGGGAGGTCTCGGCCATGGCCAAGGTCCTTCCCCATGACCATGTTAGGGAGGAACCTCAACCATCATCAAAACCTCCTCGAAAGTTCATGATGAGGTGGTCTGGATGATGGCCAAGGTCCCTCCCCCCTAGGGTGTCGAGGGACCTTAACCATCATTGTGACCTCCCCTATAACTCATGTCGAGGGAGGTTTCAGTAATGGCCAAGGTCCTTCCTAGCAAGCTCATCGAAAAGGGACCTCAACCATTACTGGGACCTCCCTCACAACTCTTTGGTCGAAGTCCCTTCCCAACGGGCTCATTAGGAGAAGCCTCAGGGAAGGACCTCAGCCATTGCTAAGACCTCCCCTACAATTCATGTTGGGGTGGTCTCAACAATGGTTGAGGTTTCTCCTAGCGAGCCTACCGGGAAAGGACTTCAGCCATCAGACCTCCTTTGCAACTCATGTTGAGGCACTAGTAGAAATCAGCCAAAATGTAACCAGTCCATTTACGACTACATGTGACTTGTAGTCATTTGCGACTAGATTTGGGAATATTGCAACTACAAAATCAAATTTCAACTATTTTGGTCATTCTCACAACTATGATGCAACTATTAGAAATTTCATCCTATTGGTTGGATTGATTTTACATTTATTTTCATCCATTAATAGGTTGATATG
>Ga0116230_10007462_pt1 | contig 10801 bp, 10 predicted proteins | sample S1TSphfallax_3_FD_88678 | JGI IMG/M metagenome (GOLD analysis project Ga0116230, IMG submission 88678) | Host-associated microbial communities from peat moss isolated from Minnesota, USA - S1T2_Fd - Sphagnum fallax MG | ecosystem: Host-associated > Plants > Peat moss > Unclassified | place...
AGCCAAGAAAAGATATAGTTTTACCAAGAGATAAAAGTTTAGCCAAGAAAAGATATAGTTTATACCAAAAGATAAAATTGTAGCCAAAAGAAATGTAATTTTTGCCAAGAAAGAAAAGTTTACCAAAAAAGGGATATAGGTTTTGTTAAAAGAGAAAATTTTAGCTAAAAATATATATAAGTTTTGCCAAGAAAGAAAAGTTTAGTTAAGAAAAATGTAAAAGTGTTGCCAAATGAGAAAAGTTTAACCAAGAATAGATATAGGTTTTGCCAAAAGAAAAAAAATTAGTCAAGAAAATATATAGGTTAGCCAAAAGAAATTTAATTTTTGCCAAGAAAGAAAAGTTTACCAAGAGATATAAGTTTTGCCAAGAGATAGAAGTCCAGCCAAGAACAGTAGGTTTAGACAGGAAGAGATATAAGTTTTGCTAGGAAAAGATAGAAAGGGTAGGTAAGGAATTGGTTGTTAGTTGGTTCGATTTAGGGTTTAGGCTAAGAGGTAAGTCAGTAGAGTAGGTAGGTTAGTGGGGTAACTAGGTGGGAGGGTAGTATGGAGGGTAAGGGTTGGAAAAATTTGGCCCCCAAAAAAAAAGGTCAAAGGTCAGCAGCAGGCAAAGAAATTGACTGTGGTAAAATGTTGGTTAATGTAGGGTGAAGAGGCGGATGAAAAACACAGCCCATCATGTGGACAGAACCGCCAACTGGTGCAGTCATGGAGGCTGGTTCACTGTGGCCATAAAATTCTACTTTGATGGATCTACTGCAGATGGCTGGCAGCGTTGTTGCAGTAACATAACTTAGAAACTCAAAAATAGTTGGCTCAGTTCATTGGTTGCCAAGAATTTCTACGCGTACGTGCATTGCATTTCATATTTGGCCAAGGCTCACGAATTTGGGAGAACGTCAAAGATGCTATTTTATTTTACTTTTCTTACTTGGTTGAATCTGCTCATGAGTTGCAGATGGCGCATGATGTAGACGAAAAGATTCGACTAATAGTATTATATTAACTTCGTTGAATTTGATGGCATGCAGAACTGTCGCAGGGTTGGCCAAAAAAATCGTTTTCGTTTTTCTCTGACTTCGTGCAACACGACGTTCGTGGTCCCCTGATTGCCCAAAAAGACGTTCGTCGCGGCTACTTCGATCTACAAACACATCGTGTGCATCAGAGTGTTCTTATTTGGCGATTTTTCTTTCAAAGTAGCAAAAAATTAGTGTTTTTTGGGTTATTCCGTGGTCAAATTCCCAAAAAAATCCAGTTTTTTAAAAAAATCGCCAGATTCTATCCTTATTTGCAGCAGGTAGCTTCAAAACATAGAAGGCTGCTAGAAATTTTGACCTTTCATAATTTCTTACTGCCAAATCTGGCTAAATGGATGATCACCACTTCAGCTACATCACAAAATCGGAAATAGAAATACTGGGACTCAGACTCTGCATGGGCCCTAGCCGCTGCAAGGATAGCTCACCAAACTAAGTTAGCTGCATGAGCCCTAGTAGGTGCAACGTATTAAGCCGTACTACAGCTACTTCCAAGAATTTCTTATTTTGTAGTCCAACTTCCGATCACTGCAACTAGCCAGTAGTGTTGTCTCCGCCCCTACGCTTGACCCATCAATCTGTAGAGAGGCAACTGTGCATAGTCATCCCGTTGTCATCAACTACACAACTTGCAAGGTCCGTCCGAAAAGACACACACACAAAAAAAAAATGCGGCTTGGTTCTTGCCTTTAAATGACAAATATTCGACATACGACATTGGAAACACATGATGATTAGCATGGTGAAGTCCAAATGGGGTGGGGAACCGGTGTGACTTTATTCCAAGGAAAAAGGGAGGAAAGCAAAGAAAAGTAAAAAATAAGGGAGAGGTAGAAGAGCACCGCGTCAATTCCAAGGAGATTTTAGTTTATCATGTTCGAGATTCAAGGAAAAAGGGAGGAAAGCAAAGAAAAGGAAAAAAAAGAGGGAGAGGTAGAAGAGCACCGCGTCAATTCTAAGGAGATTTTAGTCTACCATGTTCGAGATTCACACCAAAAAAAATAATCAAAAAATGAATTTGATCCAACTATAGATTAAAAGACCGACTGAGATTCCGTGCTAGGAGCAGCTAGCGATCCCAGCTGTTGACGAGTCATTGCCATGATCGGCATTTAGTCACCCGGCGTGCGATGACTCTTTAGCAACTGGGATTGTTGGCCATGTCTTTGTCATGCGTCGACACACACAAAGACACCCGCTGGTTAAAGAACGGATGGTGAATCGTGAAGTCCTAGCTCGGAGGGAAAGGGCTCGTGGATCTCCCAGAAGGGATCGATGTCATATTCTATGTCGGCACAGTGATTTTCTCGAGAAGAGATTTCTGGATTTCTAGATGCTGCTGAAAGATAGACAATTTTTTATTCTCCTCGATTATCACGCGAACTTTCTAGACCCGGAGATCAACTTTTGCAAAAGGAATTCCGAACTTGCTTTGATGCAGGAGCTGGGTGCGGCCTGATAATTCTGCGACTTGTGCCAGCAGTAGGTGGAGACTCGAGGCCTGACAGGACTTCGGCTAGGATCGATTGTCTCACGGGAAATTGGCTAAGGCGTTCTTGCCTTAGTAGAGGAGTCCTCGTGAAGCAAAAGGTTTGGTTCGCCATGTCAATCTTTCATGAGAACAACATTAGTGAAGGATATTGGTCTCCACGGACCCATATTCGATTCTTGGTCTGATCGATTGCTGTTGGTTGTCCGTTCGAGGCGAAGTAGGAAGGAGAATAAACAGTATCAAAGAATTGAGGAGGAGGAGGAAATCCACTTGATGATGATGCATCTAGGAAGTAGCAATTCACCAGTGTCTATTCTCACGATATTTGTGAGAGTGCCTGCAAAGTGCAGTTCCGTAGAGTTACACGCGGTCATTTGCAAGTAATTATAGCAGACCGCCTTGGAATAAAGATCGTGAGAATATGGCTGCTTGGTGGAACCTCAGAGTGACGAGAGTTTTGGTCATCACGCTACTCGTTACAACGTTCGTGGGGATACCCGTAATTTTCATGTTCCACAAACCCTCTGCTCTTCGTCTTCAAGCGGCGCTTGTCAGCGTCAACTCTTTCCTTGGCGTCGACGAGAATCCAGAGCTTGTAAGTTATGTTCTTTGTAAATCAATATCCGCCAATTCTTCCAGTACGTACAGCTCGATGTCGAAGGTCCTGCAAAGTTTCCAGATTTGTTCTTGTTTGTTCTTTACAAGTCCTGGAAAGTTTCCAGCTAGATTTGTTCTTGTTCAAAGGAGTCGTGCCCTCATGGCCTGCAGATTGATGCGGAGTTTCTGCTGGAAGTAAGATCTAGATCCTTGGTTCACTTTGCTTGAGTCGAAAAATTCCATGAGTTCATCGGAGCCGATAATATTGTTTAGCGGCTAGCCTCAAGACGACATCTTGGTGCTGCAGACGTTTGGGGAGCGGAAGATTTTGGGAGATTTGCTGGAGAAAGCGTCAATGCCAAACAAAACAGTGATCATAACGACTCTGAATCAAGCATGGGCAGACGATGGTGGTATGCTAGACATCTATCTAGAAGGCTTTCGGCAAGGTGAGAATACACAACAACTTCTCAATCACCAAGTGATTGTCGCACTGGACCAGAAGGCATACGACCGTTGCCTGCATCTCCACCCTCATTGCTTTATGCTTCATACTTATGGCGTTGATTTTTCTGGAGAAAAGGGTTTCATGACTCAGGATTATCTGAAGATGATGTGGAGAAGGATCAAGTTCCTGCGAAGCGTCTTGGAGATGGGCTACAACTTCATCTTCTCGGTGAGGATCGGAAATTCACAGCTTCCTACTACCTACATCGTCGACTAGCTAAACATGCGATCATCATGCACTAGGGATGACTGTAAATGTTCGAATTCTGGGATGAGTACAACAACATCGAACAATTTAGTAAATTTTTTTGAACAATTTATGAGGTTCAGGAATCTACGACAAAGTCGAGTCTTATATTTTTCGACTCTTGATGACAGGATGCAGACATAGTCTGGTTGCACAATCCCTTCACCCAACTTGCAGAAAACACCGACTTCCAAGTCGCATGTGACCGCTACAACAACGCTCCAGAATCTCTGCTCAACGAACCCAATACAGGCTTTGTATATACTTGCGCAAATGATCGAACAATCGAGTTTTACAAGTACTGGTATGCTGCTCGAGAACGGCATCCTGGCAAACATGATCAAGATGTCCTGAGCATCATCATTAGAGAACAACGCTTTCTAGACCTTGGCTTGAAAGTTCGCTTCCTCCACACCCGATTCTTCTCAGGCTTCTGTCAGGTACAGCACTATAACACTAGCTACAAATCTGATGTATCTCATTGATCAGCAAACTCGACTCAATGTCCAGTATGAATGATCATCACAGCTTGTATACATGGTACTTGTTACAGCAATTTATATGAATCCTCTGCAAATTCAGACGTTTAGGGGCAACAAGAAGCTGGGGCCTGATCTGAGCTCCGACTGTAAATCTTGTTTTGCTGCGTGCAGAGGAGCGACGACATAGGACATATCTGTACCATGCATGCAAATTGTTGTACAGGATTGGAGCGCAAGCTTGAAGATCTTCGTTCTGTTCTTACTACTTGGAACAAGTTCAAATCCCTCGGACTCGAAGAGAAGCAGCGCTTGCACTCCAATCCTGGCAACATGAAGGTCCATTGGCAAGTCCCCAATGCTTGTCTCCATTCTGTGTGGCCATGATATTCATTGCAGTCTGATCCAATCTCCATCAGTAGGATTCAGTACTGTAAAATCATTAATCATGCTTCGACGGGCAGCTGGCTGCACTTTCAATCTACAATCACTTGAATCTGCAATCTCTTGGGAGGAGATCAAAATCATTCTGGTCCTGCCGGAATCTTGATCTCATCTTTTAACTCCAGAGCCAAGGAAATAAACTTTACTTACATCACCTTGAAGGTCTCAATTTGACTCCATATGGAAAGACAAGTGAAAGCACACTACGCAAGACCCATGTCGATTCAAAACCCATTTCAGGCAAAACTAGATCTAGTATTATATTAAAGATATACTGCTCCAAAATGTGGTGCATTTAATTTTGAATGTGCATGGAATTTTTGAACCCACACTGAAAAGCTTGTGGAGTCAATGATTTGAGCTAGAGTTCACAAGGACCATACCCAAGTTAAAACACTAGAGTTGGTCTGAAACTGAAAATTCTTGAAAGGATTGGTTGATTGCTCAGAAAATTTAACCAGTAGATTTTAGACTAGAAGCTGCCTCATTGAAAGGTCTAGAAGTGTACAGACTTTAAACCACCCTTGAAAAGCTTTGGTTGTTGATTCACACAAGAAATTAGCTCGGATCAACAGACACCCTTGATGAACTAGATTTGTACACCTGAAGAAAAAATAACCATGAATAATATTGACTTTTTCTGAAGTCCAATTTGTGTTCCCTGGGGCCTGAGCAAGCTAGGCTGCAATGTGTTGCCATGTTCTCTTAGAAGTGTGAGATATGAAGATCTAAATCTTGCATGATTGACCAAATTGCTTGCGCTTGAAATTTGTGATTTATGTTGCTGCTGTGGAATTCATGTAGAGGTTAAGACTCAATAGCCAGTTTCATATCTGTGTGCTTCAAATCCGGTTTCATTTAGTGCTTCAAGTTGGGGGTTGCTATTTCGGGTGGGGTGGTTTGTTTGTTTGTTTTTTCTTCCCTATTGTCAAAAAAGGGTGCACGGATTTCTTCCCCCACCCATTGGCAAACTTTGCATTCTCTTGGGAGGCCGATATTAGTCCTTCGTGCTTCCACTGGCAGGCCCTCTGCTATGATCAACCATAGCATGGCTGAAACCTTTCTTGGAAGTCAAGGGTATCACAAGCTTAGGTACAATTTAGTTGTTTTCTTGAGGTTGTACCCTTCTTGTGCTAGCTGCTCATCTAATTTAAGATTGGTTGCCACACTTTGCATACCAACCTTGTAGCCCCTCTTAGTTGAATAGTTGAAAAACTCTATGGCCTTCATGAAGCTTTGTTTTTTCCATCTCCATTCCACCGGGTCAAATTTTAGCTCTCTCACAGACTAATAGGTTTCCCCCCATCAAGCAAAACTGATTGATCTGCTGACTGTGGGCTGGGGAGGGTGTAGTCTACTATTGTTCCAATGATCCCTCAATGGCTTCTTAGGATCGTGACTTGATTTAGTTTGCCTCCATATAGGTACATCCTGCAGACCATGTCCTAGTCTTATGAAATACTCTGAGCTTAGCGAGCAGGTTGTAAGTTATTCCGTAGAGCTTGTTGTCTGTAGGATTTGGTTTGATTGGATGGATACCCACTCCCCCACCTAGAAGTTGAAGCCTTGAGATAGGTTGCATGGATTGTTGTTGATGTCGATGAGGATCTCCTTTTGGTGGGTGTCCTGTCCTCTCAATATGAATTCCTGAGCTTGAATTCCTTAAATGGCCGCCATATGGTAGAATCTTCATCCCACAACTATCCAGATTACTTTGGATAAGCCCTTGCATCTCCTGAAAACGGATCCCTTCTCAGTCCCCCAAAATATTTCCAATGTGCTTCTGTCTTCCCTTTCCCACCCTTTTGTCTGCCCGCTTTTTTGAATCTTGTACCTGATAAAAGTCTTTCATAGGGCAATTGGGTGCCAATCCCCTTGGAATGAATTTTGCTAAGAGAGCTTTGGCTTGGAGATGAGGAATTAGGACTTTAGTGCTTCCCCAGAAGTAGAGGTGCAAATACAGACAAAGTATCACTTTTAGTATCATGAATGCTTATCTTACATGTTTACAAGTCTAATATATCAAACTAATGCTAAATAAAATAAAATAATAACTATGTACAAGTAAATTTTGAGTGCTTTAAATATGCAAAATGATTTTTGAAAAACCATCAAGTTTGATCAAACTTTAATCATTCAAACTTTACGATTAATGTAGCCTACTTTTAAAAATTTTAATAATTCAAACTATTGTGCTTTTCTTATGATTTTTCAAAAATTTAGGATTACAATTTTTTAGCATTGTCCACACACCTTAGCAACCCACAACACATTCATCAAATAATGAAAAAAACTAAATGACAAGCTCCTGTGGCATTACTAAAAGAAACAGCCCATTCATGAAACAAGTGTCCAACAATGTTAGCTTTAAATCCATGTTTCAAATGTTCAAATAGCTTCATGCTTTCCATAGCATGAAGCATTCAGGACAATAAAACGTTATAACTTAATAATGAGTCCCATAATTTGTCTACTATGCACGGTGAAAGGGCCACCCAATGTTGACATTTCGATAAGAAGAAAAATATATATATTCTAAAAGAAGAAAAAAATCATATTTTTATCTTTGGCATGATTTATGCTATGTAAAAGCTTGTTGGTTCCAACATAGGTCAGATGGCAAGTTACCTTGGATCTTGTCTATCTGATAAAATAAATCTCACCTCTTTCAACATGTTTGAAATTTGTAACCAATGATTTTCATGCTTCAAAAATTTATGAAACAATGTAAAAACTTGTTTAAGCATCTTTTTTAACAGTCAATCATGAACTATCTGAATATTGCTAGTAGCTCTATTTCCTATTTGGACCCCTAAGGACAATTGTTAATGTCTCTTACATTCTAATTAAATTAACATTCATTTCAAAATTTTCAACCAATGGAGGAAATTTTTTACAAGTTGTCTTCCTTTCTAAATGTAGGCATGATAAAATGAATCGTTTGATCATCTTGTCAAAATTGGAACAAGTAGGATTTAAATAACAATATAATCCATGATAAAACTATGAAACATTAAATATATTTGGTTGAATGATAAAAAAAAAGTTTAACTCACTAATGTGAGTGCATTTATTTTCAAAATTCAACTTGTAAAAGTAAGTTCGAAATATTTTTAAAAATATAAATAAGTTTTTATGTGTCAATTTTTTGTTTCAACTAGGTGTTAAGTAAATTTTAACAATGAGATTTTTTTATAAAAAATAGCTTGTTGAAATATATGATGGTCTTTATATTCTAATTTATTACATATATAATTCATTAAATTTTCTAACAAAAAAAAAAGTATGAACACATATTGATCAGTAAATTTCAAATTTACTTTTCATATATTTTTTAATTTCATCTTTTAAAATTAAATACTAGAAAATTAATGCAACAAATGGACAATACTTGACATAATATATTTTCACTTAATCTGATGATATTACATTATCATAATTATATGAGTGACTCAAGGTTTAAGTGGAGACATCTTTTTTATAAATATATTTTACCTTGCTTTGACCCTTCTAGAATGTTTTTATTAAGATGTTTATGTGTAAGCAAAGATACCTTGTGAATGCAAGGATAACTTAATTAATCAATAGGATCTTGTCCACTAATGACAATTTTTTGCCATTCCATTATAACAAAAATGCCCTAAGGACTTTGGAATCCTTCTCCTTTTGAGGCATGGCCCACCCAAATGTGCACACCAACCATAGAGTAGTTTCTGCCCATCAAACCCTCTTTAGGCCTTCTGCATCTCCTAATGACCAGTCATTGATTTTGGATGAAACCTAGAGAGTTATCGACTTACTTAAGTTTAGTTTAGCTCCTGAGGCTACCCCAAACTTTTGCACAATTGCCATGGCCCTCTAAAGATTTTCTCTGGAGCTAGAAGAAATCAAAATCCCCCCCCCCCCCACCTGTCAGAGGGACGTCATGTGTGTTAAATTTTGACATTACTGGAATCAAAGAGGATACTGTTTAATAATATTATGAGAGAGAATTTTATTTTTTTTCACCTTATTATTAGGTTTTTTCTTAATTTTAATATCCACATATCTAAATTTCATCCTAAAATTGATTTAAATTGTATGTTTGCATTGAATTTTAATATCATATATTTATTGTATAATGATTAGACATCAATAGTTATACAAGCATGATTAGTCTTTTAAAGCACTCATCCTCTCCATATATGCGCCTCAATATTATTTGGCATCTCTTTCCTTATAATTTTATGTTTTTGTCCCAAGTGAGGTTAATTAATTAACTTTATTTATGCCAAACCTGAAATAATTAATTAACATTGTCAGTCCCTACTCCAAAAGATCTTGAAACATAGGGTCTATGAGGTCTATTATTTATTTTCCATATATAGTCATCTTTCTACCTATAAGTCATAACCAATCTTATTCACAATTTCATTTTTATTAATCCATTTTCATGTTATGAGATGTATAGACTGTAACACCTTTATGGAATTGGACTACTCCAGCATAAAACTAAACTTTAAAAACTCCTACTGATTTATTTACCTGTATGAAAATATTTACCTGTAAAATAATATCAATTATAAGTGATTTTAAAATGTTAAAAATATTTCATTTATTATGGCAATATATAGCAAAAAAATTTAATTTTATAACATAACATGTTGAATCTATGGAATGTGATAATGTAATAATTGTTTTCCCTTTTATGCAAAAACCTAAACCCTGGAGATAAAGTTATAGAGGCTAACCTAAAGGCTAGGGTATTTTCGGTTCCCCACCTCCTTCCAAGCATTCATAAACTGTTAATTTATTCTTGAATTTTTTTTATAAAAAATCTTATAAATTTAATCTAGAGGTTGTTGGAAAAATGACATGAATATTGGATGTTTTGCTTGATGATTTGGTGATTCAGTTTTGGGGAACAAGAAATTGTCTAAAAACACATGGGGACTTTGTACCTTGGGGAAAAAGTTATCAGAATCTAGAGGGTTGAGCTCCAGGTTTAGAATTATAGTCTATTAATATGGTAACCTTTGTTGTCCAAGGTAGAGTTACAATATGACCTAATGGCTTTGATGGGTTTGACTTCACCAAGAATATAACAAACCCATGTTTTGTATTGAATAATTGTTGGTCACCATCTCACCAACTTCCAAGTATGCAGTGGGGAAAAGGAAAGAGATGGAAAACCCACATGTGAGGGCATCCAGAAGTTCACTATTTCAAAGGATTAACCTAATACCCAATGGGTAATAGGCATATTCAGTATTGGATGTAGGTGGAATTAGTTTTTTTGCAATATATTGTGAATTGTCTGTCCAAAAGTTTATTCTGGAGTAGGTTTAAGTCCAAATTCCACTTGTCCAAAATAGTTATCAAAGAACGTTATATTTAACCAATCTTGTGGCATTTGGGTAGATTTTGGTCTTCAAAATGAGTTGGGAATAGCAAAAGGAAAATGCTGAACTTTCCAGACCCTTTTAAGAGGCCAATAGTTCAGGAAATTTTAGTATCATCTACCCAACATGCCCAATACAAATTTGTACAAAATCAAATTCCCAAGTACATTACCTTTGTGAATGATGAACTACTTTTGCTTGCAACATCAAAACCAAAATTGACAACTGACCCATTTTAATTTCACCACACATTTTCAAAATGTTTCATAAGGAAAGCAATAAGAGATTAGAAGAGAAGAATTCCATCATTGTCCAAACTATCATACTTGCTAGCACTTCAAATGACATTATATAAGCGCTTGGCAAAGCACAATTTTAACTTGGATGTAAGAATTTTGTTGAGAATAATTTGATATGAACGGCAATTAGCTCAAAAACACAAGCCTTTTGAATGTATTGTGGATAGATGAGAGTGGTTTTGCTCTTGTGGTACTTGTTTATTCAAGAGGTAGTAAAACTTTGTGACTTGGTTATGTTTATATCAAATGAACGAAGGGAGGACTTTGCTGCTTTTTTTCTTTTTTTTCTCACATGATTCTGGGTGAATATTA
>Ga0116230_10007463_pt1 | contig 10798 bp, 6 predicted proteins | sample S1TSphfallax_3_FD_88678 | JGI IMG/M metagenome (GOLD analysis project Ga0116230, IMG submission 88678) | Host-associated microbial communities from peat moss isolated from Minnesota, USA - S1T2_Fd - Sphagnum fallax MG | ecosystem: Host-associated > Plants > Peat moss > Unclassified | place: USA...
AAATTATATCATTAAATGTCATTCATTTATAACTAATTCCATTTATGCCATTAAATGTCATATAATTTATATAATGCCTTAATTAATTATGAATTGATGGATTTGATGTGGCATATAATATGAATGAATGATTTATTGTGCCAAATAATATGGATGAATGGATGGTATGACATATAACAATGTGTAGACAAGAGATTCAAAATTTGAATTATAAAACTATTTGAAATGACGTCAACTTGCATAACCACATATTTCATCCATCCATGGATGAAAAGATTGCCCTTACATAACATTGTCATTCACTTTGAGCTTTTTTTGTGCTTTGGTTTGATTTTTTAATTCTTTTTTACAAATTTGTTTGTTTTATCTCTTTTTTTAAGGCCCAACTTATGTTTAATTTTTTTAATAATGCAATTTAATATCAATTCATGGATTTTCAAGTGAGTGCATCATGTCTTTTGCATGTAAGGAATTTCAAGTTTTTCATTTTGGGGTTATTGTTAAGTTGTTTTTTTAAAATATTATGTTCAAGCTATTTTTTCTTCCTTTCATTGCATTTAAAAATATATATGTTAAGCACATTAAGGTCATATGGTCTCAAGGCAAGTGAGCATGAATAACATGAAGAGACAAGCTTATGGAATTTGGAAGCCATGTTCACACAATATTCTTACAATAGTAGGTGCTTAAAAAATATATATTCTTTTTTGTTTATTTTCCTTTTACCAAGATATTCTTCTTTTATTTCTCTAGGTCATGTTACCTTTAATTAAATTCTTTTTTAGCTAGGTTTATTTTTGAACTCTTGCATGTTTCTCTTTCAACTAAGTTTTTCTTTGAACTTTCATTAAAATAATTATGTTGGTTTTAGTACACTTAAGCGATTAGGGCAGTCTAAATCCAAGGGGAAGGCTCTTTTGTTTATGCTATCTAAGGATATGTAGAACCCCTCTTTTTAGTGCATTTGATGTGTTAAAAATTGTCAAAAACATATTAGAAATTATAAAGTTATGGCCACCCAAAGTAGGGGGGATTAAGAATGCAAAACAATAAACCACAACCAATTTTTGAACACCCAAAAAATCTCTTTTATGTTGCTCTATTGTTATTATAGTTCAATGAATTATTTGTAGAAATTAAGGTAGCGTTCCTATAACACTTTAAATCATTTAAAAATGAAGAAGAAATGAGAAAGTTATGAACTTTGAAAGTAGGAGGGGTCCAAATAGGAAAAACAAAAAAAACAAAACTTGTTTTGTAAGTATGAAAGTTTTTTTCTTCAACTCTCATTGGTTTTTCTTCTTTTCTAGTTCCAAAACAAACACTTGGGCAATGAGAGCTAATGAACCTTTTCAACTATCAATGCAAGTAAGGTTTTGATTATGTTTGTTTTAGATAACTATTTTCAACTAAGTTTCAACTATATAATTTCTCCTATATTTTGATTGGGTTCAACTAGGTTTCAATTAGGTTTCAACTATGTTTATCAACTATGTATAAGGTAAGCCCATGTGTGTCATTTCTATTTGTTATTTAGTTCTAATTTTTTCCAAATTTCAAAATGATTTTTTCTTTGTCAAACTTTTTTATTCTTGAATAATAAATGATGACGTTTTATTGATTTTTAATGTGTGCAACTAATGCACAATCTTTTTCTTGATGCATTATAACTTAAATTCCTATTAAGTTTTCTTATTTTTAATAACTTTCATTTCCTTTAATTCAAAAATGCAAAGTGCAGCTATGAACAAGTCAAAAGATGTGGTCCAAAAAGGGAATAATCCAATTAAACATGCCAACAACGAGTTCACACCATTAGTGCATAAACATAGGACAACCACCTTATAGGAGAATCATTTCATTGTTCCAATAAATGTTTAATTAATAACATTAACATCTTTGAGATGTAGATGGGACCATTTCCTACATGGGAACAATATTTCCTTACATAAATTTCATATTATAATAAGTTTTGCATTCTTAATTGATAATGTATAAGTAAACTATGCTTTTATTATGGTTTGATTTTCTTTAGTTAATTTTAACTAGGTGTATTATCCTTACAATCTAACTTTAATAGTCTTACAATTACAATTGTAATTTGCGTATAGTTGTAATCTTAACTACATTTTAACTAATTTACATAAATTTTGACTTATTTTCAACATATTTTCAACTTGTTTTCAATTACTTTGTAGTTGATATTTTTACTTTGGCTCGATTTCACGTATGTTAGATGACCTACAAACAACAAGATGCCATGTGTCATGCAAGTGTGTAACATAAGTGTCCGCATGGCACAATATCATATGCTAACACTTTCAAAAAATCAATAATTTCAAGATTTTGAAACCATACACATGGCACACGTCAAATAATTTAGTTTGATGGTGGACCATGAATGTCCATGTGACATGTGTCAATGTTCCATTGGTTATAATATAATTGAATAATAATCAAAATATAAAATTCCATGCCTTTCATCAATAACATGACATGTGCCAATGTTACATTGGTTATAATATAGTTGAAATATAATCATAATTGTAATTCCACACCTCCAAATGACATGACATGTAGGTGGATGAAATTCATCCATCGACTTGCTAGCATGGAGTCAATTAAATCTAGTCATCATTTTACAATTGAAATGTTGCATTGACTAAAATGTATGTCATTTTCAATTAAAATGTTGTCACTTCAACATTAACCCACAAATTCACACATGTACGTTGTTTTCAACTATGTTGTAAAGTTGACGCAACATTGTTGACTATTTTGGAAATTACTTGACAATGTCATTTTTGAGTTGTAAAAAAACATTTTCCAATTGAAATTGATGTTTTCAACTATAAATGACAATTGAGAAGTAGTTGAAAACATAGTTGAAAAATGGGGTTTTTCTCCTAGTGACACCAAACTCTAAGATTTGGGCAAAAGTTACAAAACCCTAGAGGAAAATGGTGAAGGTTGTTAAGTTCTACCCCCTAATGTTATCTTTATGGGAGATATGCAAAATGGGCATTTGGTGGGTTTGATGATTTCAAAGGGGGACATTTTAACATGTCTATTATGAGAGTTGCCCAATTGCACAAACAAGGTCTATGTATTATGGGGGACTTATGGAACCCCAAAATTAAAGCTTTCCGCTTTTAAAAATAAATTAAAGGTAATTATGGGTTGGAAAAGGGCATGAAAATATCATTTGGGAAAGGATCATAAATAATTTGTAGAGGAGTGGACCCATAGGTTCATAAAGGAAGTCAAAACACCCAAGGATAAAGAAAGGGTAGGGATTTTCCAAATTTGCACATCAATTACCCCTTTTTGTATGTCAAACTAATATTGAATTTGGACCAACTTGTAAACGTGAAGTGAACCTACCTATTCCCAAAGCTCGCAATTTTTTCATTCATTGCCCAAACCCACCTTTTATTAAAATGTAGCATGAAAAATATTTGAAACAAATTTTGGGGATTTACAAGGAATGTTCCACCAAGTTTGAATGACCTTTGTTAAAAAGAGGCCTCCCAAGCAAGAATTCATGATCTATGGACGTAGGTTAAAATATCTATTATTTGATATTAGTAGATGGAAATGGAACCGTGAAATTAATCTACTAAACTACAGTTCCAAAAATGGTCGCCAATGGTTGAAGCCATATGAATCCTTGGAAAAGTGGGTGCAAGAAAAATGGAGAAATTATTTCACCAACAAAACAAAGTTGGATTGGAAGGAAATATGGCACCAAGAGCAAACAAAAAAATAATATGGATTCATGTGGACAACATGGCATAAAGAAGTGGAAATTAATGATTGGTGAACGTTCCCCAACATGGACATATCCAAAGTGTGTAGGTGGTGTTATATGAGTGTGTTTGAAACAATTCTCCATCACTTCTATGAGTGGCCACAAGGGTAGAGAGCTTGGAAATGGGCCTTTACCATTGTTAAATGCATGCAAGCCTTAGGACCACAATTCAAACCATGGAAGCTCCCTTCATGGTAGCAATGCATTTTTAACACCAAACTCCCCAAAAGGGTTTGCAAGTTCCATGCAATGTGGGCCTAATTAAGAGGTATTACCTTTTGGTTTATTTGGATTGAACACAATGATATTGTCTTCCACATTAAGGAACGTTGGCAACAAAAGAAACTAGAAAGTCTTGTTTTGGAGGCATTGTTGGACTATGTTAAAGCTAGAATGGAATAGGACATTAATTAGAATTCACACATCTCTTTAATTGAAACATGACTATCTTAGTTCTTTTGATAAAACTTGGGGAGGGCACTTCTTTCTATATGGTAGGGATTGCTTCATGTTAAGTGGTCATACCCACTTACCCAAAATGGGTAAGTTTCTTGAATGTCCAATTGGCATGTGATTCCTCTCCCCTTGGCTGTGTGTTTGCTAACCTCTAGGGTGTTTTGTGTTCTTTTTTTCATTGCAATCAAGTTCTTTTCAATTGCGCCCAAAAACAAACCAAAAACAAAACCATTTGTAACATCATCATATGCATGCATTAGTTAGAATGGAAAATCTCAACATGCACAATTTGTAATGTCCCAAATCTGAAAATGTTGCAAAGAACTCCTAAATATTATCAAGTTATAAATTGAACACAAAATGTTCAATTGCCATATATATTGTTAAATAATTCCTACCATGGGTAAGATAAATTGTCATTACCTTCTTTTGACATAAGTAATCGACTTGTTCAACAAACTATAAAATGCCAATAATCCCAAACCTAATTAAAATTGTAACTTCCTATTGTACATGTAGCTTCGAAAAGATCAATTGTCACATGAAATGGTACCCATTGTGAGTTGATAAATTTATTACAAAGGCAAAAAGGTCACATTTCCATATCTAGAAACCCACGAATCAAAAGACAATGTTGATTTATCAAGTGCCCTAAGCAAGGATCACATTTTTTTGGCCACCAATGAAGGAATGTCATGTTGAACCATTTACTTCCAATTTGGAAACACCATTTTGGAATTTTAACATAAGATTAATGCCTTCACCAATGATTTTCTAAGATAAATATTGGCATTCAACCTTTTGTAATAAACAATAAGTCCTACATGAATTTCCTTTGTCTCACACCCTCCATCTTGAAAGGGATAATATTGTTAAAGTGATCTATGATGGTCCTGTAACTAATATTAGAATAATGATGATTCAATTGTTTCTTGTCACCCCAATTTTGTAACAACATTTGAATTGGTTGTTTCCCACCTTGCTTAAGCATTTGCATGTTTAAATGTCACATTTTTTCCATAAAAATAGTCCCATCAATGCCATTGTTATCAATGATCACACCATTCCTCTTATTTGTGGCACTATTAAAATTTAATATGCTTGGAAAATGAAGTGGCATATCTTATAATGCATAGTTCGAACAATTGCAAGTGATATTGTTCTACCATCATTGACCACAAAAAAGAACCCAAGGGAGGAAGGTACTATTGCAAAAGACACTATTTTTTTTTTAATGTTTCAACCTTCAATAAGTTCTATATATTTTTTACTTTTGAATATTCGATGCTTGAAATTACAATGCCATCAAATTAAATTGGTCTGCTAACCATTGAAATTGAAACACACATTGGTCTAGAAACTTTAAGCAATATCATTGTCATATCATCAACTTGACATCATTGTTAGAAACTTGCATGAGTTCTTCAAGGCTCAAAGTGAATTAAAATTTTCTATTTGGATTTTGAAGATTGTAAAAAAAGAGTTTAAGAACTTCAAAAGATATCACATATGAAATCAAACACAAATTTGAATTTAAAAATTAGGGCTTTGGGTCTTTGAATTTTGAGTTGAATATTGCAAACATAATCAAATGGGGGTTGTGGATCTAATTGACACTTTAAACACCTTAAGCATTTTGGGTTTTGAAAAAAACCTTCAAGTACATCAAGCATATAACCTATGAATGTAGAAAAATTCAAATCATAACAAGCATAATCAAAGCCCAATGAAAAACTTAAACATAGAAAATGAAGGATGAACACAAAGCTTAGATATGAAAAATGAAAAAAAACCCAAGAGAGAAAAATTCACATGCATTTAAACAAATATGAAAATTTTCATTTTCTTATAGAATTTCATTGTTGAAGGTTGAAAATTGATAATGATATGTTGAAGCCAAAATGCATCTACAATCTTCACACAACTCTTCAATTCTTAGTTTTAAATCTATCCTTCCAAGAAATCACGGTAAATTATCTTGGAAAACCCATATACAATCACAATTTGAAATTTGCATTCAAGTTAGATTACAAAAATATTGAGCTTTGAATGACAACCATTAAAAATTTGAATATTTCAAAAAAATTATCCTAACAAAAAAACCACCAATAATAATGAGTCAATATGTGTAGCCTTGAGAAATCAACCTCAAAGGTTTAAAGACTAAAAATGATAACCTAAGTGGATGAAAAGGTTTCAAAATTAAGATAACAACAAATAACCTACATAAATGAGTTGTCTATGTGCACAACATGATTTTAGTAGGGTATGTTTTTCATCCACATAATGCCATCCCATTATGGTATAATTGGGTATCTAAAATTTTAATATCATTGTAATACATTAATGGTTTCAACATAAATTAAATTATTTCTTATTTTGCAAAAAAATTGAGAAAATATTTACTACTTGTGTTGAAATTTTAATAATTTTTATAAAATTAGATTTTGAACTAATGAAATGTTGAGTTGAATTTCAGACTTGCCACTTTTGGAAGTGAGGAATGTGATAGTTTAAACACACGTAGATTGTCTCATAGAGACAACAAAATTATGTTTATTATTTTATGTAAACATTACCTCTCGAAATTTTCAAAATTAAAAAACTAACTGCCAAAGCTAATTCTTGAAATTTAATTAATTATTCAACAATGTGTTGCCAAATCTGTTTGGGTACTATGGTAAGATAGGTTAGGCTTAACTAGGTATTACTCCACTTTGGAATAAACAGGTAGGTTATCTCATGCCCAAACCCAAACTAGGCTCATTTTTCAATAATTGAAATATGAATGTGGGGGCATTCTTGGAATAAGGGGCTTGAGACAAAGTAATAAAAAATATGTAAAAGGTCTTTTATGTAAGGCATCTCCTATTTTTAAAATGCATTATCAAGTGTCAAGAGTTTTATGTTAGTTACATGTTTATATTTTAAGTATTGTAGATAAACTAGGGTAATTGTTGTGGAACTAATTATAGTGTGAACATGGTTACAAATATTTAGTTTATGAAATATAATTTCAAAATGTGTGATCTTAAATCACTTTTGATGATTTGAAATTCCAAAGCACATATTTTATTTTCCTTTGCAAATTTTTAATGTTACATTAAGTTTTTTTATCTTAACACATGGTGTTTTTGGTTTTCCATCTTGTGTTTAGGGGTTGGATTCTTGCATTGTTGTAAATGAGTTATGTTTTGAATCACTAAAAGTCTAATCTAATTTTGTGTGGTGTTGGAACTAAATTTAATTTTGTTTAACATTTGGTTTATTCGTGTTTTGCACAAGAGTTGGGTGTGGCAAATTACTATATTGTTTTTGTAAAATTTGGATTTTATAGTTTATGTGTGTTTCAATTTGGTAGGAAATGTAACTAGGGGCATTCTTGGTCCACTTCACCCAATGATCTTCTAAGTTTTTGGTTTGTTTTTTTTGTTTAAAACTCCATGAGGAGTTGAACCTCAAACAAGGCCTAGTACCTTGGAGTTGTGAAACAAAAGAAAAGGAACCCATGCCACATGGTGCCTTTCTTTCTTAATTATTTCTCCCACCGATTTTTTTCTCGAATGAAAGTCATCCTCATTGAACATCGATAATAGTAGCATCAATAGTAATAGCACAAGGTGGGGAGGCTATTTTTCCCCATCATTGTTGTCATTGGTGGGCATGGAGTTCTTATCCTCATTGTTGTTGTTTTCTAATGGCAAAGTAGGAAACAAGGAATTAGGGGGGGATTAACATTTTGTTGACGTTCTTTTCTTTGTCATCTTGTCATGTTTTCTAAGAATTCAACAAAAATGGGAAAAGGAGGTCAATAGGGTTGGACTTCCACAAGTAGCCCTATTAACCTTGTTGAATTTTGTACACTTTTATGAATTCTAGGATGGAGGCCCATGGATGATTTGAACTCCAATTCATCTAGTATGGAGGAACCCAATGTGAATGAAATGGAGTGGGCCATGGGGTTCCACATTTCCATGACAACAATATTGGGGTTTTCTAAAGGAATTCATAGGTGAATTTTGGGGCAGTGATGGATATTAATTGTTTCATTTGGATTTTCATTTTGACCTTGGTTGAACAAAGATGTTTTTATTAATCCACCCATTCAACTTCTTCACATGTTACACCTCCAATTGGGATAGCCATGTCGATGCAAAAAGGGGGTGATGTTATGCTAATTCAGCTTACACATCCTTGGTAATTGTGGCATCATGGACACCACGGGGGATTTACATAGGTCTTTAGAAAGATGTTGGTGATGTGGGGGTGCTCAGACTCATTAACACCCCTTCACATTCTACATAATAATCATAGTAATGCACTCAACCTCAAGTCATGGAGATATTCCATTGCCCCAACCCAAAATATAGGTGACAATGGAGACATGGGAACTAGATATTGTCCAATGGTTACAAGAAATGAAATGTAAGTAACAATATGGTAGTTATTGTGGAATTATACTCGATGTTTGTTTTCACTTGAAGGAATTAGGCCAATTGAAAGGACATGAAATGAAAATCATATTGGAGGATGATAAATTTATTTTTAGGCGACCTTATAGCCTTAATGAAATGGAACGAGCCTTGGTTTAGGCTCAAATAACAAAATTGTTAGATGTAGGTTTGGTGGAATTTTATAGGGGTGCAAATGCCTTAACAACAATGATGATAACCAAGAAAGACATTTGTAACAATTAAACTAAACGTTACATGTGTGGGGATTATCGTCCAATGGATAAACAAACTCATTTAGACAAGTATGCCCTGCCCTAATAAGAAAAGATCTTTGATGCCCTTGGACAAGCCAAGGTTTTTAAAACCTTGGCCTTATAGTTCGGTTATCATTAGTTGCCATTAAAGGAAGGTGACAAGGTCAATGCAACATTTTGGGGGATTGATCATCATGGGAAATATTATTTGCACTAATGGAGGTTTTTGTCATTTGGTTTGAAAAAATTAATCTTTTAAAAATTTTTAGAAGGTCATGGAACAAGTCTTGGTGAATTTTAGTTATGCTAAATGTTAAATTGATGACATCATTTTAAAAAACTTGACCCTAGGAAATCACATGCAACATTTGCAAGAGGTGTGTGGGAGACTTTAAAAACATATCCTTGAAGTCATCTAGCCAAGTACCAATTTTTTAATACTTGGGTGGAATACTTAAGTCAACATGATTTATTCAGATGGATTAAGGGTGTAGAAGGCCAAGGTTGAAGTGATGTCATGGGTTCTTTAACCAATGGATGTTAATCAATTAAAATATTTATGAAACTTGTGTAATTATTATTAAAGGTTTGTTAAAGGGTTCAATAACATTGTTGCACCTTTGATCCAATTTATGAGGATTGAGAAGGAATACATATGGGGTGAGACATATGAGTAGGTCTTTTGAAAGTTGAACACCATGCTCATTTCAACTCCCATTTTGAGATGACCCATAGGAAGATGACCATTACAATTACACATTGGTTAAAACACATTAGGGTTAGGAACAATATTCACATGGTCGGTTCATGATGGCGTATGCCAGTTGGTCCAAAAATAAAACATAGGCCAATTACAATTCATTTGAAGGGAAATGCCTTGTTATTGCTTGGGTAAATTCATCATTCCAGTGTTATTTTTATGGTAGCCTATTCATTTTGGTTACGAACCACTAACCATTCAAATTTTTGATGGAATTAGATCAACTCATAAAAAGGTTTGTAAGATGGGCCTTTATTTTACAAGAAATGATTTTGATATTCTCCATAAGGTTGGTAGAATCAATTGGGATGCAAATGGCCAGAGTCCAGACCCATGTTTCAATTATAAGGATATTAAAAGGGTTCATTAGTTTGGGGATGCAAATTTGGACACAATACCAAGATGGCATGCATTGACATACTTATTTATTTCAATTTGGGGTGACAATGCACCTTAATTGACATGAATACCATGGGTTGCCATGGTGTGGATATTGAGTCAAAAAATGACGATACCCTGGATATACATGATGATGCGCCTATCATTACATATTTGTAAGCATGTGAAATTTTGATTGGATTAACATTCAAGGAACAATATTATGTTGTGCATAAGTCCAAACAATTCAAATTAAAAGGTAATTCATTTTTATGGTTTGGATAGATGGATGAATGCAATTGGTGTTTCACCCGAAGTAACACGAAGGTTTTGTGTGACATGTTCACAAGGAGTGGGGCCATTTTGAATTTTTTTGGACTTATGGTTTGCTCCAAGCATAATATTAGTGATGAAGGTTGTAATTGCAAGTTCAATAATTTGTGTCTTTGGTGTGCGGTGTGTGACCAAATGTGAACATCATTCATGCATCAACATTTAATTTATAACCAATGTCCATCATAGGATTTGGATCTTAATGGAATTTAGATTTTGTCAACACATGGTAAGTAGACCCATTTACACATGTAAATGAACGTGGGTGGGTGAGTGAGTGACTGTGAACTCACCTTCTCATTTGAGAAAGTGAGTGAGAAATCACCTCCTAATTTGAGTGCGTGAGTGAGTG
>Ga0116230_10007464_pt1 | contig 10797 bp, 8 predicted proteins | sample S1TSphfallax_3_FD_88678 | JGI IMG/M metagenome (GOLD analysis project Ga0116230, IMG submission 88678) | Host-associated microbial communities from peat moss isolated from Minnesota, USA - S1T2_Fd - Sphagnum fallax MG | ecosystem: Host-associated > Plants > Peat moss > Unclassified | place: USA...
AAAAAAAAAAAAAAAAAAAAAAAAAAAAAAAAAAAAAAAAAAAAAAAAAAAAAAAAAAAAAAAAAAAAAAAAAAAAAAAAAAAAAAAAAAAAAAAAAGAAAAGAAGAGGGGGGGGGGGGGGGGGGGGGTGTGAGGAACATAATTCCATTATTGTATTTCAATGGTGTTTTCCGAGCCTCTCCCAAACCTTGGAGGTCTAACAAGATTTAGAAGTTCATGAGACTCAAGGGATTACTATAATAGATAAGATTACATGCAATTCAATCACAGGAAATGGTTGTAGGATATTCAACTATAAAATATTTAACTACAAAAAATGACTACAAAGTATTCAATTGTAGGAAATGGTTGTAGGAAATTAGACTATAGGAGACATTTGTAAGAAATAAAATTACATGAGATTTGATTGCATGTGATGATGCATGATTTGACCACCAAAATCATAATTTTTAAATAAAATCGTATTTTGCATTTTGGAATTAATTTCCATTTATCCTTTGGAAATTCATATCTCACATATATGGAGGTAGAATCATAAGTCATGTGCGTTAATGGGCTTTTGAAATGGAATACCACCAATGTGGGAAATTTTAATCCATTTGGAAATTAAAAATTGTGTGATAATGTGGGATAGGCTAGCAACCATGTTTTGAAATTTTTCTTCCATTTTTGCCAAGTAAACACCCATTCCCATTTTTAATAAGTGGTGGAGTGTTGTGCCATCAACAAATGTGAAGCATTTGAATTCTTATTTTGATTCTTGTGTCAGGATCACAAAAATGGATAATCATGTTGCATGATTTGTGCATATTCACTTATGTTTATTGGGTTGCATTTGTTTCCTATTAATATGTTGGTCAAATTATCATTTGATTTCAAAGGGTAATGGGGTTGCCAAGGCACGTATGACATTCAACTACAACCTAGGTTGAACACATGTTCTTAAGATGACCTATTAGTGATGTGTGTTTATTATTTAATGTGAAATTCTAAATGAAAGACCATGTGTTTTATCAAACGTGCCTTTATCACTACAATGAGCTTGGGTCTATGATTGACATTTGGTTTGTTGGAACATGTTGATTAAGTTTTAAGCAAATTTAAGTTATATTGGGATGTGTAATTATGGATGGTTTTGAATTTTGATCAATAGGATGTCCCATTGTTTAATGTTGTGGTGAGATCGTGTTGATGACTAGTAAACCATTTTTGTCATGTTCACAATGTGCTCAAGTGTTATTGGCCCTGTGAAATGTTTATGTGGGTGCAAGTGTTTTAGTCATATAAGTGTAACATCATTGAATTTATGTCAAGGGAATTGTGGTTTAAAGGGTTGATTTAAAGGGTAGGTTAAGTTACTACAAGTTCAACATCATTTTAGGTTTAATATAATCCATTACATGTTCAACAAACCTTGGTTACCAAAGGTTCTAGGTTAGACACCCAAATTAACATTAAGGATCAACACGAAAAGGGTACAAGATCTAATAACATGGAACATTGTCATCATCACCAATGGTTTTACCAAGTGTGGGGTGTGGTTCAAACCACCCACACCACCTTCATCATCATCGGGTGGGGGAATTTTCATATTCAAAAACAAGCTCACCTTTGAAGGTTATCACCACAACATCGGTGTGGGACATGGACAACATGCGTGGGGCCACCAAATGATCGTGTCAATATTCAAGGGCAATTGGCACCATTGAACTAGATGACTTCATCCAATAATTTGAAATTTTACACAATATGCAACAAATATGAAATTCTTAATTGTTTACACCTTTCATGGCATGGAAGGGTTTATTCCGGCCTATGGATGATTATCACGAATTTAGGTGTGCCCATTGGGAATGTGATATTTTAAATCTTCATTTTTATGTATTATTAAATATGTATTATTATATTACTTTCTTATGTACTTTGCATAGAAAAACATAATTCAATATTAACCAATTTGGTTATGATTTTGATTACTTTCCAAAAAAATTACAATTTTATATGTATTTTTTCTTAAATGTCATAATTATTCTTGAAAAAAAATTTGTAAAAAAGAAATTACTTCAATTCTATTTTGCTTCTGAAGTTTTATGGTTTTATCCTTTACAACATAATATTCTTTTATTACAATGAAAAGATGCAAAACAAAAAAAATAAAATTATAATTCAACTTCAACTTCAAATTAATGTTATAACTAATAAAATATAACCAATATCTGATTAATAACAAAAATAACTAAACAATAAGCAAATCAAATTAATAAACTAAAAAAAATGATTAATAATTATTAGGTTCAAATTTTAAAATGGCACATGTATTGGTCACCCATATGTGTGTTTATTACTAGAGTGCTTATGGTCCCAAAACCTATTTCCACTTTAAATGAAGTTACAAAAGTCCTTAATAGTAGTGTGACAAGTGGGAGTAGGCATGCTAGTGGCAATGGAACCACTAGAAGCGGTGGTATTGATCCTTCCAATAGTATGCAAGGTCCTTTGCCCACATTTGATCTATATTTGGAATTCTTTTGAGAATAACAATAGAATTATCAATATTTTAGACCAAAAAATTGAAGAGTTTATAAGAATTTCAACATAAGCCCCGATGAGAACTTATAGGAAGCCTATAAACAAATGCATAGATTGATCATGGTGACACAAGGCATGATGAAAGGCCAAGCAATCCAATTTTGGTATGGGGTCCTAGACAAGGAACTTAGGCATCAAGTGAGGGATGCCATGCTACTTCTACCCACACGACCCACTTTGGCAAATGTGTTCTAATTATTGGAACAAATAGAAATGAATATTGTGGATCTATGAATGGTTACATTTGGATTTAAGAAGGAAAACCCAATGAATGCATCCACACCATCAATTCAACGTTATGGCTAGCCAAATAAGATTGCATTTAAAGTTCCTTTATGTTGGTTAAATATTTTAGGCCTTCCACATGGGTTTGAACTATTGGAAGGTAACATCCATGATCAAGATGAACTTCCATACGGATAGTGGGCAATGTCAAAAAATGCCATTCATTTAGGTTCCTGAATTGGATCTTACCCAACCATGGAGCACATTAACCAAGTTACATGCATTGGCCAATTATTTTATCAAGTTTGGCACATTTTACTATTGCCAAGCTCAAAGACAATTTTGGATGTTAGTAATGGGTTGCTAAGGTTAAGCCCATCAAACACCAAGGTTATTTTATGGGATATTTCCAAGGATGGTAAATTTATGGTTTAACCATAATGTTATAATCAAGGATCTAAGTATGGCAATACAACTATGTGGAATGGAACCCATTGGTTAGACATGCCTCCAAATGCCATGTTCTGATGTTGTAGCAACGTCCCATTTTGTTGCCAACATTAGTTATTCAAAGTTACTGGCAATCCTTGCCAAACATCATCACATTGTTGGGGGTGCAAGATCTGGATATGATTGGGATAGTAGATTTGGTCATTTTAGGATAGTCATGTTAGGCCATGTAAATGGATGTTATTGTAATTGATTTGCACACTCATCAATTCCAATGGTTATGCACTAACATAACACCATTAAAGATGATCCAACAAGCATATTAGTTCATCCCTAAATCACCCACATGTTTGGTGGATGACATATTGAATCTACCATTGATGTGTGGTTTGTCATGATGACTAGCCATGGCCACCTTTTGTGGTGGTTAATAAGGTTGGCTTTCCATGAACAACCCTACTAACAATCTTGAGTTTTTCACGTTTCATGTTTTTTGGGATGGAGGCCCCATGATGATTTGGGATTCCACTATTTTTATAATGGAGGACCCTAATGTGAATGAACCATAATGGGCCATGGGCTTTCACACTAACACCATAACCGTGTTCAACATTCCTAAAAGAATTCATATTTGTGGATTTTGGGGCAAGTTATGAACCTTAATTGCCTTAGATGGCATTTTTGTTTAACCTTGGCTGAACAAGCACATTTGGCCCAATCTTTCCCACCCACCTACCCTACATTTCCACTTGTTACACCACTAGTTAGGATAGTCATGTCATGGCAAGGGGGAGGTGATGTTATAACATGATCAATTACACATCTTTAATATATGTGGGATTAAGACCACCAAAAGGGGTTTATGGGTGTTGGGAAAGAGGTTGGTGATGTAGGGCACCAAGATATTATGGTACCCCCCAAATGTTCTACATAAGAACCACAAGTTATGTTTTTGGCTTCAAGGTAGTGGGGATAGTTTGTCATCCCAACCTAAGGTGCCCTTGACCATAACCACATGGGAACCATATATGGTCTAGTAGTTGTAGGGGATGAAATTTGCGCAACACAATGGCTATGGATCGTGTTTGATGTTTTTACCTCCAACTTGAAATATTTGGGCCAATTAAAGGACAATAGGTCCAAATTATACTAGAAGATGATAATCCAATTTTCAAGAAACCTTGTAGGTTTAGTGAAGTGGAGAAGGCTTTAGTTCAAGCTTGGATAACAAAATTGTTGGATAGAGGTTTGGTGGAATTACTAGGGGTGAATATGCATCGACAATAGTGATGCCAATCAAGAAGGATTTTGACAATTAAACCTAATGCCCATATGTGTGGGAATTACCATCTAATGAATAAATGGACTCATTTGAAAAAATATGCCATGCCTTATCGGAAGAGATTTTTGATGCCCTAGGACAAACAAATTTTTATAATACCTTGGACTTATGGTCAAGTTATGTTCAATTACCATCAAACAACGACAATAAAGTCAAAACAACATGAAGATGGCTTATGCATGAATGTGAAGCCCGAGTTTAGAGCTTTGAGCTTAGAACTTAAGGTTTAATATGATTTTAATCCACCTACATGGATGAATGATTGCAAATGGATGAATTTCATTTATGATTGAAAGATAAATATATTCAAATATTAATATCTCAAACTCGAATGTCATTTAATAATTATGGGGGTGAAAACTTGATCAAGTAGTACTTTGTCACAAAAAATTACAAGTGGACACAAAAGATTTTTGTTGCATTGAAAGTATAAATATTATTTTATTCAATGATTAATATGAAGATATTATTTCACTTTAATATTATAGTTTTGAAAAATGAACATCTTCAAGTAGATTTAAGTAGATTTTACAAAAATTGCACCTATTTGTAGGATGTCTCCAATCTTAGAAAATGGGTTGCAAGTAGATGAATATTGAACTTTTTCTACTTTCAAGTTGATGTAGCCTTAAAAATTACTTGTGTACTATAAAATTATGCATGTTATTATCATAATACATAAAACTTATAGTGTAAAAGTAGGTTTGAACAAGAAATTGACCTTATCAAGGCCAAATATAGTTCTCAACTATTTTATGATACCAAAATGATTTTTTTTTTCAAGAAATCATTTTCATGAAAAATGTTAAGTAATCAAAAAAATATTACCATGAAATGAGTGTCAACCCCCCCCCAAATTGTTATTAACAACATTATATATTTACTTCGTAGAAAATTGGGGTGCCTTGAAAATAAATAATCAACAAAAAACACCTAGTTGTCATTTATGATAGTAGGTTGTTTGGAAAAAACTAATTAAGGTGCCTAAAACTGAATTTTAATTTATTTCAAAAATCAATTATCATTAATGACATTACATAGTTTTAAAATATTTAAAACATTCAAAACCCATTGTTGTCAACAACATTGGTTAAATTTGAAGAAAGTCATGGCACTTTTGACAAAGAATGAAAAGAAAACCCCTTTTTGTTACCAATAACATTTATAAATGGGTTTGAAAAAAATTGTGGCACCTTTAGAGGAGGGGGAGGAAAAAACCCATTGTCATCAACAACATTGGGTTAATTTGTTTGGGAAAAAGAAAAAAAGATAATTAAATTTATTCCAAAAAAAAAAGGACCATGGGGTGGATGTTAACATAGTAATGGTAATATAGTTAAGACATTTACATTATATCATTTAGTAAATGTTATATCATATATAATTAGATTGTGTGTCATGAAGCTCTAATTAATTGAAATTATGGAAAAAAAAAACCCATTATAATTTAATGATAAAATGAAACATTCATCCAATATTCTAATGGAAGTTCTATTTATTAAACACATTTACTAAATGCAATTAATTTTTTCATCCATACATTAGATGAATGAAAAAAATCATTCGTTTGTAATGAAGATGCATGCTTACATTCATCCCCATCTTTGCTTTTAGGTTTAGTAGTACAACATTCATTTTGCAGTTCAATTCTTGGGATTTACTTGGATGTGTATAGGGGGAAATACATTTTACCATCCCACATTTTAATTTTAGGCTTTAGGTTCAAACTTTAGGCTCATGCGATAACTTGCCTCAAAATAACATTTTGGGGGATTAGTCTTCATGGGAAGGATTATTTCTACCAATTGAAGTTTTTGCCATTTGGTATCAAGAACACCCTTATAGAGTTTCAAAAGGTCGTGGATTGAATGTTGATGAATATTGGTTTTGCCAAATGTTACATTCATGACATCGTTGTTTTTAACACGACCTTAAAAGATCACATATGTCATTTGTAAGAGATATTTGGAAAACTTAAATAACATAACCTTAAGTTTCATTGAACTAAATGTTAATTTTTTCATGTTTTGGTGGAGTACCTAGGTCACATGATTTATTTAGATGGATTGGGAGATTTGAAGGTGAAGGTTGGAACGACATTTTGTTCTCCAACCAATGGATATTAATCAATTATGAGCCTTTTTAAACTTGTGTAATTATTATCAAAGGTTTGTCAAATGGTTTAGTAACATTGCCAAACCCTTTCACCTAATTGACCAAGATTAACTATGAGTACATATGGGGTGAAATACAAAAAAAAAAAGATCTTTTCAAGAATTGAAGGCCAAATTCGTATCATCTCCTATTTTGAAATGACCCACCCAAGGACAACCATTCCAACTATGCATGGATTGAAATATTTTGGAAAGGAACTCACCCAATTTTATGATGACAATTGAAAGTTTGTGGTGGCATATGCAAGTCGATCCAACAACAAAATAAAGGCCAAATATAATTCATATGAAGGGGAGTGCCTTGCTGTTGTTTGGGCAATGTCATTAATTTGATGTTATTGTTATGGTAGCCCATTCACTTTGGTTACCATTCAAGTTTTGAATGGAATCAGATCAACTCATAGGAATTAGATCTTTAAGTTAACTAGGTGGGCACTTATCTTACAATAATATGATTTTAATATCATTCATAAGGTTACATTACAACATAATGCATCCTTATACATCAAATGCTTTCATTAGATTTTGAGTGAGTTCACTGGTCCCATTAAATGGGACCTAGTGGGGATAAAGCAAGTTCACTAATCCACTAAACGGGGACTGGTGAATTACACCCACATTTTGTAATAATGCTACAAAGGTGAATTGGGATGTTGATGGGTTAAGTTGGAACCCAAATTCTAACAAGTAGAATATAATTGGGGCGCAATGTTGCCATGGAGATGTGGATTTGGAGGTAGTATCATGATGACATGTATCAAAATACTTATGTACCCTACTTGGTTGTTACAGGGATGTATTTCAAATTAACATTGGTGATGGTGATTCCCATGACATGGACATTGAACAGAAAGGTGATGGTGCCTTGGACATACATGCAAATGCACCTATTATTGCATATTTGCAAGCAAGTGAAGTTTCAATTGGATTCACACCCAAGGAGCGGGACCAAATTGTGCACAAAACCAAAAGATTCAAATGGGAAGGTAATTCCTTGTTTGTGGGTGTGGATAGATGGACAAGTGTGAATGGTATTTAACCTAGAACAATGTGAGCACCTTATTCAACATGCTCACAAAAAGTTGGGCTATTTTGGGGTTTTGATGGACCTATAGTTTGTTATAAGTAAAAATATTGTTAGCATGGGATGTAATTAAAGGTTCAACAATTTGTTTGTTAGTGTTTTATGTGTGATTAGGTTTGAGTTTTGTTTATTGCACTTACATATCATTTTTTGTCATTGCCCACGACGGGGCTTGGATATTGTGGTACATTCAAGCGAAACTGAACCAATGAATGTGTAACTAGTGCTTGGCTTTTCACATTTTAATGTTAAAAATTATATTAATGTTACATAGTTTTTTTACATAGTTTACACTAACATGTTTTTCATATAACATGGAACCACGTGATTGTTTTCGAAATTAATCTAATGAGGATAAAGTAATAAAAATTTGTTGAAACATTGTAACTAATGATTTTTCAATGGCTTTTGTTGTTTTAAGGACTTTTAATATAGTTTTTAATGGATTAAAAATGACACATTTCTGAAAAGAACTTTTAAACACATATTTGGAAAATAATATAATGCAACATATTTATAGGTCATATAAAATTTTTGATGATTTTTTCAAGTTTGCATTTGGAATAATCCTAGGATATTTTGAAAACATTTTGGGAATAAACAATGACCATGGGTGCATCGATCATTGGTTCCTTTTAACTTAAATTTACCCATCGATGGATCTAGATTTTTTCATACGACATAATTTGACCATTTGATATAATCAATATGTTTTGGTTATGCTTAAACCTTTCTCAAAATGGTTAAAAATATGGCATTGTTGGATGTAATAGTGAGGGTGCACACCCCAACACTATTTAAAGGACTCAAATGCGAGTTCAAAAGTGGAAATAATAAAAGGAGTTGGGGTATGCTCCTTAGTTCACAACACTTTAGGGGCAAAAGGGTCATGTTGGAGTTTCAGAATAGGGATTAAGAAGAGTGACAAGTGGGTCAACTATTCACATGAACCTGCACAAACCAAACAATAAGTTGGTTAGTGTGTAGTTGTATCATTCTTGTTGCATGGACAAGCCACATGCATACATGGACTCACAAAACTCACAACGACCTGGACCTGGGGGAAATAACCACCTTCCCCTTTTTAGTATTCTCTGTGCTTGGCCATGGGGCCTACATTCAAATGTCATTTTGTCCCGAGACTCTCAAGTTGAAAATATCAAAATTCCCAAAATTGGGACTCCCACGACTTTGAAGGCCCATATTTTTTTGTGCAGACTTTTGATTGAAATGAAGCATGAAAAAAAGTTTTAACCTTTGTCGAGATCTTTCCAACAATATGTGGCACACCACGTACACACAAGCAAATCAAGGCAATTATTGACTTTTAATGGTCGTGAGTCAAATTGGTAAGTTGAGTCCTGGCCTTTTTTTCGGCCATAACTTATGTTTTAAATATTCGAATGGAACGTGTAAGCCCCTTTTAGACATTTAGATATTTCCAATGGTATAAAAAAAAATTCAATCCAATGAGTTTTGACCTTATAATTGTTCTCTGAAAATTTGAAGGCCATTGGGATTCCAATTCCCAAAGTGGGAGACGACTTGGGAGTGTGTGATTTCGTTCCTTCACACCCTCCTACGCTCCTAGGAGCATGAAATGTAAATCCTGGGTTTTTTTTTTGCCCCACACCTTTATAAGCCTTTGCGTTGGTCATGAGCCCAAGGCTAGGGTTGTGACAACTACCTATGCATTTTCGGACAAGGTGTTTAGTAGATTTGGGGCTCCAACTAAAGTATTCTTTGTGAAAAATACAAAATTTTTTGGGGAGTTCCAATAGTTGTGAAATAAAGCATTGATTGATCATTGCACGATTTCACAAGACCATCCCAAGGCGGACATGTTAATTGAATGGATGGTGTAAATGATGAAGTGAGGTTTGTAAAAATATGGAGTTTAAAATGACGATACTTGAAATTGGAACTTACAATTACCATCGTTAGTTATGGGGTATAGGTTTAACCAACAAGCCTCACTTCATATTTTCCACTATATTTTAATTATTTGGATGTGAACCCAAATATTAACTTTAATTTGAAAAGATGCAATGATAATAATCAACTTGGATGATCTTAATGTGTAGCTTCAAGCATGTGAATAGCAAGTTATCTCGTTTCAACATGTACGTCCATGGCTATGGAGAATTTCACAACTACCCAACACCAAGATACCTTACATTATGCTATTACTAATGGATGTGGTTGTTGGCCTCAAATTTGTAAATTGGAACCAAGAGATTATGTGTATTTGTAGTAGACAACATTAAACATTTTGGATGTGGCTATAGGATGTGTTATTATTCATGTGTAGAAGGTCTTGCCTTTCAAAGTGTTATTGTTGGAGGTAGTCAAACATGAAAAAAACGTGTGCATAATTGTGCACCCCAATGTGGATGGTTGAATTGATTCATTGTTAACAATGGTTTTTGTTGGCCTATGATGTATGTTATGTGAACAATTTTCAAGGGCCACCATTATGTTGATTTGTGATTAATATTCTCAAGGTTAGCATATGGGATTTTTTTGCCACCCTTAGAAGAAGTGCCAATCAAAAATTGATTTTGCTTTTGATGCATTAAATAAACCTAGGTTCCTAGCAACACAACAAAAGGTGTCTTTGTACGCCAAATGATTTCACTAGATTTTGAATGAATTCATTGGTTGTAATGAATGGGGACCAGTGAAGAAGCAATGAATTCACTGGTCTAATGAATAGGGACTAGTGAACTGCACCTACATTTTGTAGTAGTGTAGGGTTGATATAACTTGAGTTCATAATATATCATTAAATGCAATACTTTATTTTGAAGACAAAGCCTCTTGTGACATAACATCTTGTTATCTTTGCATCAATTCCATTGTACCAAGAGTGAAAGGTAGGAGCTAGTTCTCTCTTGGCTCTTGCAAGTTCTATAATCACAAATGAACCAAAG
>Ga0116230_10007465_pt1 | contig 10797 bp, 8 predicted proteins | sample S1TSphfallax_3_FD_88678 | JGI IMG/M metagenome (GOLD analysis project Ga0116230, IMG submission 88678) | Host-associated microbial communities from peat moss isolated from Minnesota, USA - S1T2_Fd - Sphagnum fallax MG | ecosystem: Host-associated > Plants > Peat moss > Unclassified | place: USA...
AAACAATTGCAAAAAATTGACACATTTGTGAGGCTTGGATTCTATGAAAACATTGGTGGAAATAAATGTTTCAGGTTGCAAGATGTTATCTAATGCCTTTGGCTTGAATCATGATAAGGCATTACAAATGTGCAATTTGAGTGGAAGTCAAATCTCCATGACCTCTGATAACAATTGTGGAAGGTAGTGTCATCACATATGTTCCATTACCATTAAACATCATAAATATTCACGATGTGTTAGGATCATATGTGAAATTGGCATGTAAATGTATGTTGTCATTAGTTCGATGTTCTTCCATTTATACTTAGTTCTATGTATGTAAAGATATTTAAATCAAAATAAATATTACACACTAAAATTCAAGTAAAACTTCTAAATGTTCGTTTTGTTGTTACAGAAAGAAGTAGTGTTACAAGTGGTTAGCTATTATGACAATGTGCTTCCACACCCTTTTCCAAATTGTATAAAACAAAATGTCTTTAAACAACAATTAGAAAACAAGTTGTGTTTAAGTGCAATGGTTTTAAGTGAAGAAGATTGTGCTGCAATTATCTTTTGCTTTTGTGCCCATGAGTTGGAACAACAATCTCTTCACCCTTCATCTTGAGGTTCATATGCAAAAATATTTTGTCACATGGAAGCTCAAATTTGGAGGGATGGGTAGGAGGTCTATATGTGTCCCTTGTTTGTTTTAAGGCACAATGACCCCATAGACCAAATTTATCTTTGCACCTTACGAAGACATCATCAATTTGTGGAATCATTGCAATTTGGGGATGAAATTCATGTGTATGCACGATTTGCTGATGCACGATGGGCAAGCATTGTGATTGAAAAGGGGTCAACCATAATGGTGCATGGAAAAGATGGTCATCAAGCTATTGTTGTCAATTCTAATGTGTTGGATAAAAACAAGTCAAGAAACCTACAAGAAGAGTTTTTGAAACTCAATTTGGAAAATAACCCAAACTATAATGATCATCTTCATGTGGTACATGTACCCTATTTTTGGAAAATTCAGATCTCTACCTTCTAATGACTTCTCACGAATAGTAATTGGATGCCTAAACAAATTTCATCTCCTAGTTCAATTTGAAGTTTGAAAAGACCATGCAAAATGTTAAATCTATTCTAAACTAAACCACATTGCTTCAATTCACTAATTGGTGATGATTTTCATTATCAATTGTACCCAATAAATATTTTTATTAGCATTTAATAAAACTTGTTGGAAGTTTAAGGACCAATACCTCTATTTGAATATTTCATCTAGGCCAAAGTGCCTACTGAAATGGGATCTTAACATCCTACATTTGGGAGTACCACACTTAAGTAATTTATAAAAAATTTACTAGGGCTAAATGAGATACCTTGACTTGACATTGGTGGGTTTTGTGGGGTTGAAAAATGGGACACTAGGTACCAAGTGTCATAGCATCATCCTTAAGTTATTATTGTGACTATTGTTATGAAAAGATCTTAATTTGACGATGGAGTTGCTCCATGTGTGGAGGTTTTGATCTTTGTGACAAATGTTATGAAACATGATTTAACTACCAAGAATATAGAGGGCATGTCAACTCACATCTCATGTTCTCATATCCTATGTGAATTCAAGTGCCATGGAATTCGGTTGGTTAACATTCTTTGCATATGACGTATGGGAATTGTAGTTCTTCCTTTGTTGACTTATTTTCAACATGGATCAATTACAAACCTTTCATTCTAGCCATAATCTTTAAGCCTCAAGGGTCTTTAAAGGGTTGCAAGGAGATATAAGCTCCATAAACAAATATGTAGGTGCAACCTCCATCATCATTGTGTTGCGTGTAATATCAAGTACTATGTATGTACCAAGCATGGATGGTGATGAATTTTTAAAGTAGTCGTTTCCATTTTGAAGTTGTAAACTCAATCCTCATAATGTTTCATGACCTAGGATCGAGAAATCATGAATGAACTTGCACAATCCTAAAGCAGAATTGAATTGAAAATCATATGGGTTTGAGCTCTTTGAATGATGATTTAAACTATGTGGCATGTTTATGGTGCAAAAGGAATTGTCGTTTGTCATGGCTGCTTGACAACGTTGTTTCCCCAACATCCATGTGCATGAATGGGATTGCACAAACTTGCATAAGGTTGAAGACTTTATCCCATTATGGATTTGAAAGCTATGTTGGTGACTATGGTCTCAAAATACTTTGAATATGGTGGCATTAAGGGGAGGATTTTAAAGTTTCTTCGCATTTGCAAGTTACAGTGTGGATTATGGGTTTTAAGGATGTGAGAGAGGGTATAAATTTCTTGGACTGAAGAAACTATTGAAAGGATTTGAAAGCACATTTTGGAAAAGTCGTCAAACAAACTACGACTTCTGATTACTCTGGGTCACATGATAGCTACAATAACTTCTAAACATGTAAGAGGATGGGTGTGGATGTTGGTTTCAAGGGAAGAGCACTGCAGAGTGCCCATTGCAGGTCAATTAACAACCACCCCAATCCCAAGGGGCGCCTTTTGTTGCATGTTCTGATGGTAGATCTAGTTTAAGATCACTTGTGAATAGTATAAGAAGTCCAACTACCCTCTTTATAGAGTTGGAATCCCTAAATTGAGGTATTTGCAATAGAGGTGCATGACAATCCTAGTCTGTTTCTGGTCAGATAGATGGAAAATGGACATGGCTTCAGGGGGGCAGGTTGTATAAAATAAGTTAAACAGCCCTCGAAACCAAACACATCACAAATTTTGGTCTCTCGACTTCTTGTAGAGCTCCACCTCCGCAGCAGCATTAACCAGAGACCAAAGAGGACGAGGGTGTAAGAGCTGTGGACAACCTTAAACATTGTTGAGTCGTGACCCACTACAGTTCTGTCAGCATTCAAATGTCTCATGTTCTAACAAGTTCTTGTGTGTCAAGCCAATTCATAATGTTTAAAACTGATACTGATACCCAATGAGTGTACTTGAAGCTTGTTCTGGACAGAAAATGTGCATCTTGCATGTTGGAAAGGCATCATGTTTCTGCTGAGTGCATCAACCCCATGCTAATTAATTTAGGCAGCAATTCTTTTCATGCATCGAAGATCAATGGGCAATGGTTTGGTAGGTGTGGCAGTTGGGTAGCTGAGGATTCACAGGATGTCTTTAGTGGTTTAATAAATTAAAAAGTCATGAACCACAAAAGACACCAGCATGTGATTCCACTTGGTGAATCATCACACAGACAGCTGCAGAATTTCCTGAAGTGAATTTGCAGATTCACTACAATGCAACAAGGCACCGACAGTTGGAACTGCAATGTGGATTAATTGTGTTGACAGTTTATCCTGGTGCCATTGCATATTCTTTGTTAAGAGCATATGTTCACCTTGTGGTCCTCTCAATGCCCTCTATCAAAACCAGTGTAAGAATCAGCAATCACCCATTGCATAGTAAATCATCTTCGTTTTCTGTTGCACTTTCTTTTTGGTTGGACTAGCCAAATGCTAATTGTAGCTGCAAAACATTGGGCTGAAGTTGCTATCACCTCATCCTAGGCCCCTTATGTTGAGAATGCCTCCACCCTGCAGCTTTACCCAAGACATAACTGAGACACCATCTAAATTAATGAATGTGATATGTTTTGTTTGATATATCTAGAACCATATTTAGAACCTTGTGAGCCTGTAAGACTTCATCTCGGTATATTTCTGAACTGAGATGGATAACTGCAAGTTATCCATGTTGCAAACTATTTGAGTCTAAGCTTTCACCCATGGATCAGAGAAAGATCACCAGGGACTGACCTGCATGATCAAGGAGCAAAATTTCATCAAGACACATATACTGCACTACCGAACTAACTCAGTGATTAACTATACACTGGGAAAAGGCTATGGTTCCAGACAATGCTCGGCAGAGCCCTCACTACAAGTTTAAAAAGTCGTGAATAACTTGGTGAAGAAAGAGGCTGATAGAGTCGCACATTGAGCCACTACACAACACACTCCAATTGTACACCTAGTTGTAAAAGAATTAAGCCGATTGCAAAGGAGTCTCAGTACAAGATTCAGTTACAAAGGTTTACCTTATATATCTGCTAATGTCTCCAGCTGAAACCCTGTGGTTCAGTGGGACATTTTAGAATGTAACCTAGATGCCTAAACTACACAATGAACACTACTTCACTCTAATATCTCAGACAGAGTTGGGTCTCCAGCAGACATAGCCTTGATGATACGGTAAAGCTCAGGTTCACTGCTTGCCACCCACGGATAGATGATATGCCAGTTGGGAGTATAGATCAAAGCAGGGTCCTCTTTAACATCACTGTCCGAAAGGATCCGTGTCTTACTGAAAGCATAACCATCGAAGTTGTGGGGATTGTCCATTGCCATAAAGAGCAAAGGAAGTGCCAGGTCCTGGTGCAATTTCACCTTTCCAGCAAGTCTTGCAAGAGCAGAGAAGTCATCAATGTAGCGGGCAGGTACATAGTATACATCTGAGGTGGACACTGTAAAATGACCATCATCCATTACCTCCCGATAGTTTGTGCGATATTCCACGGGGAGTTGGCTCAGCAGCTTCTTCACACCGTTCTTGTATCCTTTCTCAAGGTACCATGCTGAGCCCTCATCATTGAAGCTTGCAACTTGCCAGGTTCCATTTGCCTGCAAAAAACGATTGTAGAACATTTGAGGTTGGATGTAACCACCTTGCCTCATGGACAACTTGGGTCTTTGAACCAAATGGAGAAGATAACCCTTTAAAATAACAAAAAAAGATGCCAAAAGGAAGACCACTGTGTCTGCAAGTCATCATATCATTTGTGGTGCTGCTTGACCTGCTGAGGCTAACACCTCTTTTGCAGGTTCACACCTGCTATGGATTATATGACACAGACACCTTGCTTACGCATCTTGCCTTCCAAGGACTGGGAAACCCAAGGTGGTCACACTTTATAGATAACCGATTCAACCAGTTCCAGTTTCCACAGTTGGTTGGCATATCCTATATGCCCATAGAGAGGTTCCAATTTACAATCTTTAGCAATAGTATATAACATGGTCAGAACATCTTCATGAAAAGAAAGGGAAGGAAGAGGGAACAAACTGCATGGAGACTCCAGAGCAAGGTTTTATTCGCTGATGCCAAATGCCAATAATTGAAAACGACACCCTCTTTCATGACCAGAAAACCCTCTGCAGTTGGATACCTCTCAAAAATGCTTGGTAACAAACTGCATACAAATCAAGTACAGGTCAGCCTCAGCATGGGTGTCATGCTTTTTGCATGTGCTTCCACAGTGCCCAAAAAAATGAGCAATGGGCAATGTCCAACAACTTGTGCAAAGATGAAACATAGTTCCTTGGGTCAAGACCACTATTTTGGATCTAAAAAATCTAGAAGAGGAGGACATACTGCTCTGAGCACATCCTGCCTTGTGGTCTCTAGACCCTGGTGATGCTTCTGCATCCTTTTAGGAAACAGCACCCTCTACAAGTCTTACATGGGGCCAACTGGTTATTCAAATGTTGCTTTTCTATCCTCCAACAGATATTGGCTGGCACCCATGCACCCTGACTCTAGGCTGTTAGCTTGGTAAGGCACCATTTGCACCATTAGAACCAAAATTGAAGAAACCTTTCAGACAAAGGACATTATGGAATCTGGAAGCTCACAACATGAGCACTTCCCCATAGAATTTTGAAGGTGACTTACTTGTAAGACATCCACAAATCACTAGCCTCAACCCCAAGGGCCACTTCCTTCTCTTGAGAAAGAACCACAACATGCTTGAAAAGGCGACCATACAGCAACCGCCATGGAAGCACTGTGTGGTTCAGTGGATATGAACACTCAAGAACAAGGACCATGTTCCCATAATACTGCCGCCATTTCAGGAACTCAGAAAATTCAATCCCCATTGTTGTTGTGTCTTCCACACCCAAATGCACTGATGGATATGCCTTGGGCACAAACTGTTTGTGTTCCAGGGGAACAGTGACATTATCAAGGTTTAGGTCAACGAGCTGAGGTTGCCGCCACCCAACTGACAGCAGGTCCTTGAGCCAAGCAGCCATGAGCTCCACATCCTGAGCACCCCAGAAACCAGCTTCTGCCATTCCATAGCTCAAGTGAAGAATCTTGTCAAAGAGGGTACTATTCTGTGATCTCCAGTTCACTAGGAACTTTATGAGCCGGGCCGATTCCCTGTGCAAGTCTTTCTCCTCCAGAAACGATGAGGGCTGAGCCACATCAACACGCTTGACTGTTGGAGGATAGAAAACCAACATACCTCCAATCTCCCATAAAATACGCTGAGCCCAATAGCCTCTGACAATGTCAGCAGATTTTGGGGTCAAAGACACTGGAAGCAGAAGACCCCAAAAGCCTGGCGACTGAAAAAGGGTATTCAATGCATTGCATGGTGCCATTGTGCCTTGAGGAAGAGCAACAGGTGGTGCAAGCGTGTCAAACTCAATGTCAATAGCAACATCCTCTGCTTTACGTGTGCTGTAAAAAATTGAGTCAACATCAGGTAGGCCATTTGCTAGTCCTTGCTGAATGAACTGTTGGCCTGGGAGCACCTCGGTGTATGATACATCCGGAGTAATTTGTGGCACCACTTCAAGTGGAAGACCCCGTGGCCAGACTGATCTTTGTCCAAAATGAACAAATGGATTCACAACTGATCTGTTTTCAAGACTGCGGTATTGCAGCAGCGGATCATGCCGGCTTTTCTGACCGTGGAGCTCAACATCAAAAACACGGTTAAGATCCCCACCCAGAACTTTCACCTTTTCATCGGCATCATAAATTTTTGTTGCCCCATGTTGAATTGCAAACAAGTAGCCGATATTCTTCCGCAAGTAGGAATTGTATGGAAGGTAAGAATTGATCTGGTATCCTAATACTGCTTGCTGTTCAAGTGACAAGAACACTGCCCCTGCAACTTTCCAATCTGATGGCGTCTCTGAGCCACCAACAGCCAGCAATTGCCAGCCTGGAATTCTCCCCAGTTCCAGAATCTCAGAAGTAGGCTGCCCCAATGCAGCCACCACTATCCATTTGTCCGTCTTCATGCCAGAATACCGCCCTGAGTCGACCCTCGGACTGACATGCTTCAGATCCAAATCTGGGTAGGGAATCTGCTCCAGCTGCTCAGAAACAGATTCCATGCAAAGAAGAGCAGATGTCTCACCTCTATTTCTTGCAAAGATGAGGATCACAGCACTGAGGAAGACAAATGCAATGATCACCACCTTTGGCAGATTGTGCATCAGATAACCACAAAATGAGCTGCCAGTGCTTGACCTGTACCTGAAGAAAACAGCTCATCTTTGCCATTGTCAGAGATCAGAAGAAAAGGGTGCCTGAGTAGTGTCTCTCCCCACCCTTTAGGACAACTCCATGGACCTCAGGGATGCACAAGTTCCAATTCCCCTTGTGGGGACCAAGCAAAAAAAACTAGGGTTTCTATGGCTCATGTGATTGGTGCAGAAGGATAATCCATCCCATTAGAGTTAGGTTAGTTATGATGGGCAGCAACATCTAGCATGCACTAAGTGAGCTTTGAATCCACAACAGGTTGCCTGAGTCTGTCACACAGGGGCCCTTGCTTGTGCTGATTGTCAAAAGAGAATCGCCAGCTATGGTTCTTGAGGTCCAAAGGGACCAGATTAGAGAATCCCGGGGATGATTATGGAAGCAGCTGAAGCAAACCCATTGGCACTTTTGAAGGAGAAAGCAAAAGGGCGATCGTGTCAGGATGTATAAGGACAACAATCTCACAGACAGCTGGTACAGATGAAGAGAACAAGCAAATGAGATTGTGAGGAAAGTCTTGACAGTACCCCAAATGCTGGAGACCTGAAGAACTGCCATTTGTGTGTCGTCGATGGAGAGGGAAACTCTGGAGCACTTCTTGTTGCTGCTCTTCTTCTGAGTCTCGTTCTGCCCCTGCAGCTTCCTCCTCTGCTGAGACATTTCTGGAGCCGTTACCCACCCAAGCTGCTTTCCCGTTTGCTTGCTGCACCAACATTTTGGTAATCTTTTCTTGACAAACCCACCCACTTCCTTCCGGCAACCAAAAAAAAAACTAAGCTCCAATTTTGGTAGCTCAACCCTTTCCGTCACAAGCTCCAACTCTCAAGAGCACTTCCATTCCAGACCCTGCAATAGCTACCCCTCTTCTCTGCTGCACATTCTGCAGTACACAACAAAGCTCCCCAAAAATCCTAAAAAACACGAATTAAACCAAAACCCAACAAATCCAAAACAATCCAATAGAACAAGTGCAACCCATCAGAAGAACATTACTACATTCAGATCCGAAACACACCCCCAAAAAAAAACCCCAAAAGGCGGAAAAACGAACGACCCAAGTGCCACTAAAGAAGAAACAACAGGACTCCACATAGATGACACACAACCTCCTTCACTTCCTTGAAGAAGAATAAAACCCAACCAGAAACAAACAAACACACTTACAGAAAAGAAAATTGGAGCACTCGATCGGAGTGGTTGGGTTTTGTATGATGGAGTTGGAAACCCAATTGCGATGCGAAGCAGGGACTGGAGGAAAAAGGCAATGACAAGGGCTGGCTGCTGCCGCTGTGCATTATGCTTCTGACAACTTGCGAGCTGCAATCAATCTGCCCAGCTCTTGTTTCCCTGCGACGTCCGTCCCGTCCGTCACTCTTTCGGAGGTCGGTGTCGTGAGGTGGGATGAATGTGTAACTTGGGTGCCATTCAGTTCTGGATTTTGAGCCCTCATCCACTTAACCGTGCATAGGTATCTGCGCCTCTGTCAGTGGATGAAAGTAGGGAAAGTCATCCATTTGAAGGTTGAGTGATTCTCATAAATGATAATATTTGTAATGGATTCTTAGGAATTGAGTATTGATTCATCTCTTAAAAAAAAAGATGCAAGCTTCATTCATCATACATTTTAGTCTTAGGATTAAGATGGAAGCCTCATCCATCCTACTCTGAGCGATTCTCATAAATGATAACATTTGTAATGAATTTTCAAGCAATGGGTATCAATGCATCTATAAAAGATGCAAGTCTCATCCATCATGGGTTCAGTGATAGGATTAATATGGAAGCTTCATCCATTGTGCATTGAGTGATTCTCACAAATGATAACATTTGTATTGATTTTTTTAAATGTTGAGTTTCAATTCATTTCTAAAAAGATGCAACCTTCATCCATCAAAAGTTGAGTGATAGGATAAAATGGAACCTTCATCCATGATAGGACCCAATGATTTTCATAAATGATAACATTTGTAATGAATTTTCGAGCAAGGAAATATGAATTCATCTTTAAAACATGCAAAACTTCATCCATCATATAGTTGAGTGATGGGATTAAGAGGGAAGCCTCATCCATGCCTAGCTTTAGGGATAACAAATTCATATGCAATGAAATAATGAACACACACATTCAAAATTCATACACACATTTGATCATGTTTACATAGATTATAGTGAAAATGAAATAACACAGAAAAGATTAAACTTTTAGAGCACCTCCATCTAGTAGTAATAAATATTTTTTCATATTAAAATTTGAAGAAAGTATGCAACTAGTGATGTAAAAGCCTCTAATATGTACTAAATATGTTTAGGATATCATGATCATGAGGAACACCTTTAAATGGAATTGTTTGTTACATATGGGTTAGTGATGCTGATTGGCCCAACTTTAAAGATTTAAATGATTGCTTTCTTTTTAATTGAACTTCCTTATGTTTAAGGGTGGGGACAAGTGAACATTAAACACTAAGTTAATTTAGAATAAAACTCTAGTTTGTTGTTGGGTAGTGGATATATGCTCTTAGAAATTAATCTAGAACATTTGCAAATTAACATAAACTACCAAAGCTAGTTTTAAATGAAATTGAGCACTTAAATACATTTGCAAAGCACCACAATTATGAGACGGAATATGATTACAAAATGGAAAATCATAGTGGTATTCTTAAAGTTAAAAAAACACTGCAAAGTTCAATCAAATGATGATGGTGCCACTATTATGTGTATGGTTGATAAATATTTCATGGTTTTTTGTTCATGGTTGCAACGATTTTTTTAATACATCAATTGTCTTGTTTTGGAATTTAAACGTTTGTCACCAATGTGATGCTTATGATTATTCTTGGATGATCTCTATTTGGAGGGAATCACTTTGGATATATGCTTCAAAAGAGCTAAAGAACCAATGAGATGTTATGTGAAATCTAGTTAATAGCATTTGTGAAACATATCAACTTAGCAACATTGACATGCAAACATGTTATTTGTTTTATCCAAGTTCACAATTCACAACTCACTGAAAGTAACCTTTTTGCCATGCTTTAAAAAATTCACATCACCACCTTCAATGAACACAAGTTGAAAGGTTTGGAGAAAGGTTGTGAATAAGAAAAACAAGTATGAGAAGTTAAAGTTTACTTGCATTTGAAAGCCACAAGAAACATGACACAATATTGTATCAAAAACATTATCATTTCAAATATATTGCCATGTTTTTCATCATAAATAAAAAAAATTATGCTAGGAAGTTTGGAAAAACAAAGTTTGTGGAACATTCATTCATAATCTTAAACAAACTTTGAGTAAACAAAACATAATTATAAAAGCAGTGAGTTCAAAATTGATGTGGTTAAACAAGTGTATTGATGGAATCCTAGTATATAGACTAGAAATGGTCTTGGTATCAAAAAATGAATTAGACAAACAAGTATAACTTTGGTGTAATACTCATATGATACATTTATCAACGTATCGCAATCCAAT
>Ga0116230_10007467_pt1 | contig 10792 bp, 6 predicted proteins | sample S1TSphfallax_3_FD_88678 | JGI IMG/M metagenome (GOLD analysis project Ga0116230, IMG submission 88678) | Host-associated microbial communities from peat moss isolated from Minnesota, USA - S1T2_Fd - Sphagnum fallax MG | ecosystem: Host-associated > Plants > Peat moss > Unclassified | place: USA...
AACGTACTTACCATAATTACGCGAACTCTCGGCCACTTGCGCCGCCAGTTCCCGCGTCGGGGTCAGAATCAGAGCGCGCGGCGCGCGGTGCGAGCCATGCGCCGTGTCAGCGACCAGGCGCTGCAAAATGGGGAGCACGAAACTGGCGGTCTTGCCGGTGCCAGTCTGGGCGCCCGCCAGCACGTCGCGGCCGGACATCACGGCCGGAATCGCCTGCGCCTGAATCGGGGAGGGGGTGTCGTAGCCTTTATCGGCGACAGCACGCATCAAGTCGGGCGACAGCCCGAGATCGGAAAATGACATTAATGATCCTTGAAATAAAATTGGACTCGCACGACGGAGCGTTAGCTTCCGCAGCGGTCAGCAGCGAGGGGGGTAAATGAACGGAGTGCGTCGAGGACGGACCGCGAGCTAAGGTGGCACTGACCGAGTGCCAGCCTGATTCAGCTCCGAGGACGATACTCCAAGTGCGCCTTCGCGTCCAGCGCGGGTCTGCGCGGCCGGCGCTGAGTCTCAAACATCACGGAAGCGAAACAACCGTGTTACGAATTTCACTTAACCTCTTTTTCGAATTAAGTGTCCGCGATGCAACGCGAATCGCGGTAGGTGCACCGGCATCACGGTTGGATTGAACGCTTTCTAGCAAATAACGGGGATTTATGATGAAACCATTGCGCACGTCTCTCGTTGTGGCTGCCGTGATGGCAGCCGCGAGCACGGCCCAAGGCGGGACCGTCAGCCTGACCAATGCCGGCTACAGCGATAATTTCTCGGAACTTGGCACCAGTGCCACTGTGCCCAACGGCTGGGCGGTCTACAACGGTGAATCGGGCACCTCCAACCAGACGTGGACAACCAGCATCGTGGCGAACGGCTCGAGCGGCAGTGTGCAGTCGATGATCGCAACCACGACTGCCTTTCAGTATTTGAATACGACAGCTCCGACGTATGGCAACGGCGGCTTCAACGCTCCCGTATCACTGGTCACCACTGGCGCCACCAACCATGTGCTGGGTACCGATCCCACTGGCGTGGATGGCGACGCACTGCAGCTGACGCTGACCAACAATACGGGCGCGGCATTGAGCAGCGTCGACGTTTCATACAACATAGTGCGATTCAACAACGGCACCGCGCAGGGCAGCGGCAATAATAATGAAGAAGAGCTGCCGGGCTATGAGCTGTTCTACAGCACGAACGGCAGCACTTGGACCAATGTCTCGGACCTGAATCCGACGCTCATCGGCGGAACGAATCCCGATGGCACCCCGATACCCGCTGTAGGCGCGAGTGCGGGCGTGACGGCAGTTCCGACGTACCAGGTCAATCTGGGGACTTCCGTGGCCAACGGCAGCAACCTCGAACTGCGTTGGGTCGACGACAATGCGGTTTATCAGTCGCCCGATCAAGACATCGGCATCACCAACCTCGACATCAGTCCTGTGCCGATGCCGGCGACCTTGCCGCTGATGCTTGCCGGTCTGGCCGCCCTGAGGCTGCTTGGGCGGCGTTCAAACAAGGTTTCTACCGCCGGCATCCAGCCGGAATTCGGATTTTTCTGGGTCGAGGGGAACATCAGGGCTCGGGCGGGTCAGCGGTGCCTCGAAGCCGTCGCGTGCCGTACGTAACGGTCGAGGCCCTGACAGACAAACGCGCAGCAAGAAGCGCAGTATCGCGGGCTCTCGCCCGCGGCGGCCGGGGCTACGGATTGACCGCCTGCAACTCGCTCCAGTTGCCCGACAGCTGTTGATTCGGATTGAAGTTCGGATCGTTGCTCATGATGTATTCGTTCGATCCGTTCTGCCATGCGTGATCGTAGAGATTGCTAAGTTCCTGAGTCTGACCCGTGGTCGGATCGCGGAAGGTCTGAACCCCGCGGATGTTCTGATCCGCGTGGAAGGCACTCGCATCGGCACCGCGGATTGCGTTCGCGGTCTCGCCATTGATGACCTGCGCCGCATGCGAATAGAACTGCGACCACATCTGGTTGATGGTCGCCAGCTTTTGCGCCTGCGCCTGGTACAGCTGGGACACGATGCCGCTGGAATAGGTCAGCCACTGGCGTTCCGGTTGTATCGAACCGATGATGACCTGAAACAGCTTGTCGTTTTCATCGAGCTTGCCCTTGGGCGCGGAAAAGGCCACCAGCGACGTCGCGTGGGAATCGTAGAACGAGCCGCGGCCGGCCGTGGAAACATTCACGACGACAGCCACGGCCACCCAGTCCTCCATATCCTTCCCGTCTTTCTGGTAGGCCAGCCGGACGCGAATCGCCTCCGTATGGACCGCCCCCGTGTTGCCGCTTCCCGGCGGCAATCCCTGCCGCTTGCGCACGACCTCCTCGAGCTGGGGGAAGGGAGCGACGGACACCACCGTCGTGCCGCCCGGATACAGTTTGAGAATGTTCTGACGGATGTAATCCTCCGCCTTCATCGGTTTGGCGACCGGACAGGGCTTGCCGCCCACGCCGGGCGCGCGCCGCAGCGGATCAGTGAGGTCTTTCATCACCGACGGGTCATCCGCGTATTGCCAGCTGTAGTCGGGGCCCGCCGCAAACACGGTGGATCCATCCGCGCTGGACGCATTGAGGTGGATGGCAAAAATGTCCGAATAACAACCGCTCGGGCTGCCACCGAAGGAGACACCTCCCTTGATGTTCCAAGTCGATGGGATCATCAGATCGAAGGCCGGCACGCTTTGGTGAGCGGCATCCAGCCCGGTGCCGGTTATCTGAACTTTCTTCATGGTCAGATAAGATCCAGAGTCGCCTGTCACCGGCTTCCCGCCGACCGCTCCATTCGCGGTTCGAACGGGGTTGGCGGGGGATCCGGTGGCGCCAGCCGCGGCCGTTCCAGCCGCGGATAGGGGAGAGGCGGCGGGAGCCGCGGTGAGGGCATCCGCCGCGTCACCCGAAGGCGAGGTAAACCCGGTTGGTGGCGCCTGGGGGGCGGCACCCGGTGCGCCCCCCGAGGACATTCTCGATGCCTGAGCGGCAGCCTGTTTGCACTTGTCCGACAGCGAGTCCTTGTTCTGCTTGAGGCAGGCGATGATGCGGCCGCCGCCGGGGGCTACTTCGGAACAGAACTTGTGTGCGTCGTCCGCGCAACCTGCGGTGAGAATCTGAACGGCCGTCTGGGCGTGCGCCACACCCCATTGCGCAGACGCGGCCATGCCGAACAACAGTACTCCCGCAACGCGTCCCCTCCGTGACGTCAACCTCGTATCAATCGACAACCTCTGTGTCATGGTGGATCCTCGTGTTATTCGGTCATTTTCCGGCACGACAAATTCTGCCCTTATGCACAGGAAGGCGTATTGACCCGAGATTTCATATCAGTTCGTGCCAGAAGAGTCTGGGTCGCTTGGATGTCGTCACGCTGCAAACCTGGCTCAACGAGATGAGCACCGGAAGCCCGGCATGGAGCAACGCGAATTGACGTGCTTCTGGCGCAGCGGCAACACCGTTAGGGCCCGCATTCAGCGACTGGTTGCGAGCCGCAGCGTGCGTGCCTCCCCGGCCTTGGCGTCATGGACGCTGGTCAGCGCGGGGGCATTCACCGCCGCCACCGCCGCCGCGACCGTATTTGCCATGCACGCCTTGGCACGAGCCAGCTGGCCAAGCTCGCGGGCGTCGGAAACGCCGCACACCAGGCCGGCGGCCCCGCGGATGCGCTGGTAGAGCACAGTGGCCCCGGAGGCAGTGCCCAGGTTGAGGTCGGCATAGTTGACGTGGACCTGCGGGACGTCTGCCGCTTCGGCGCCGGCGGTAAAGACGGCAAACAGTGCGACGGCAGCAGCGATACGGATCGGGGTGTGGGAATGGATGTTCATGTCAGTCTCCAGCGGTACGAGTAAGTACGTTTCAGTGTTCCCCGTCCAAAAGGGCCGGGGGCTCGCTGACAGAACACGGCAGATCGGAACAAGTTGCAGAAGGCTGGGCAAACTCCTTCGAGGCTCAGGGTCTCATGATGCGCCGCCCGAGCTCAGATAGGTGCGCCACCCGCCGTAGCTGCTGATGTCCGGTGCCCCGTCGGCCGCGTAACCCTCACAGATGAATCCGGTGACCCAGGCGCCCGATTCCAGCTCGATCTTGCCGAGCCCCAAGGGCGCCGGGATTCCGGCGATGAACGATCCCACGTGTTCGATGGGCAAATCCCAGACCTCGAGTTCGATGGGCGCGCCGTCATTCTTGACCCGGATCAATCCCGGTCTTTGCGGCGGACCGCCGGGAAGGCAAACAAGGCGGTAGGCGGGGGCGGTGCGAGCGGTGAAGAGCCGCTTTGCGCCGCGCTCGAGCAGCTGGTGGTTGAGCGGTAGCCCGTCCATATGCGCTCCGCACACGGCGATGGCGAGGCGGTCGGGGCCGGGTGTGGTGCGGCGCGCGGGACCCGGTGCCGCCGCGCTGTCTGAGTCACGATGCAGGCGTCCTGCGAGGTGCAACAAATCTCGGTCGGTCCCGTGGGGCCCGACCAGGGTGACGCCGAACGGCAGGCCGTCGTTGCGAAATCCGGCCGGGACGGCAACGCCCGTCAGGTCGAATAAATTCATGAAATTGGTGTAATAGCCGAGGTTCGCGTTCAGGCGCAGCGGGTCCGCGTCGACCTCGTGCAGCCGGTAGATCGTACCGCTGGTGGGCGTCAACACCACGTCGACCGCGGCCCAGGCGCTGTCGCTATGGCGTTTGAGTTCGCACAGCCGGTACTCGCCCTGAAAGGCCGCCGCCGCCGTCGGCACTTGACCGGCGGCGATGATGCGCTCGGTGATCGGGTGCAGCGCGCCCGGATGAGATTCGAGAAACGCGCCGACGGCCGCATAACGCTCGGCGATCCAGGGGCCTTCGTACAGCAGCCGCGCGGCCTCGAGAAATGGCGCGAAGTCGATCTCGACGCGGGTGCCCCCAAGCGCCGTCAGGCGCTGGATGGCGGCATCGAACAACCGCTCGTACTCGACGTCGCCAAAGAACTGCAGCTGGTCGCGGCGCGGCACGCCGAAGCGCAGGCCGCCGAGCCCAACATCGGCGGCGCGGCGCGAATAGGGATCGGCGGCATCGAAACCCTCGGCGACATCCAGCACCGTCGCCGCATCCTGCGCGGTGAGCGCAAAGATCGACACGCAGTCGAGCGAACGGCAGGCGGGCACCACGCCGCGCGTGCTGAGACGCCCCTTGCTGGGTTTCAGGCCGATCAGGTCATTGAATGCCGCGGGTATGCGCCCTGACCCGGCCGTGTCCGTGCCGAGCGAAAAGCTGGCCAATCCCAAGGCCACGGCCACGGCCGAACCCGCGCTCGAGCCGCCCGAAATAAACTCGGGGTCGATGCTGTTGCGGCATGCCCCATAGGGAGAGCGAGTGCCGACCAGGCCGGTCGCGAATTGGTCCAGGTTGGTCTTGCCAAGTGGAATCGCGCCGGCGTCGATCAGGCGCTGCACGACCGCGGCGGACGCACGCGGCGTGTAGGCATACTCGGGGCACGCGGCCGTGGTCGGCACTCCCGCCAGATCGATATTGTCCTTGATGACGAACGGGATGCCATACAAGGGCAGCGATTCAAGCGACTTGGGGTCGAGCGCCGCCACGTAGGTCATCACCTCGGGCAGCGTGAGACGCGTTATCCACACATGGTGCTGATCCGGCGCTGCGAAATCCTCGAGCATACGGGTGACGACCTGGGCGGGAGTGTCGCGGCCGGCGCGATAGGCGTCCCTGAGCACGGCGATGGAGAGGCTGTGTGTGGTGGGCATGCAGCCAATCATACGTTGACTTCAGGGCACCGGACATGAGAGCGTCTGGCTACAGTTAAAATGTGCGTCTAGGGTTCCGACCTGCAGTGCGGGTGGCTGGTCCGAGAGAGGCAGTCCCCGAGATTCTTCGTCCGAAGACATCCGCGGATACACGGCGGGATAAAAGCCCGGGAGACAGCATCGAGGAACCGACGTCCTCGGGATGCCCTCCTGAGTCTAAAGGTGGTATCCCGAACAACTCGTCTGGTCTCCTCGAACGGTGATGGGTCAGCCACGTCATTTTTGAGGAGCCGCATTTGTCCAATCGAATCAGCGATACCTACACAACCGTCATCGAGGGCGGCAAGCATTGGTCGCTCACGCTGCACGCCGGCAGGCTGCTGCGGTTGACCGATACCGACGGGGGCGCCAATGTCGGGATGCTGTTCTACAACCCTCACAACACGCTGGAACGCTACAACGCGCCGGACACGCTCAAGTGTCAGCATACGTTCAAACTGACGCGCGGCCATTGTCTCTATTCGGACATGGGCAGGATATTTTGCTCCATCGTCGAGGACACGAGCGGCTGGCACGACACGGCCTGCGGCTCATCCAACGCACGGTCGGTGGCGGAGCGCTGGGGGGTGGCGAGCTATCAGCGATTTCGCAACGACTGGATTCAGAACGGTCACGATGCCTTCCTGGTCGAGGCTGGAAAATACGGCCTCGGGCGCCGTGATCTCGCAGCCAACGTGAACTGGTTCAGCAGGGTCGTGGCCGCGGAAGACGGCACGCTGACGTTCGATCCCGCCCACGCAGTGCCAGGCGCATATGTAGAACTGCGGTTCGAGATGGACACCCTGGTGCTGCTGCACACCTGTCCGCATCCGTTGAACCGCGCCGATGCCTACCCGCGCCGGCCGGTGTCGCTGTGCATAAGCAAGGCGCTTCCCGTGGCCGCGGACGACTTCTGCATGAATTCGCGGCCGGAGAACCTCCGCGGTTTCGCCAACAACGATCTGTATCACCTGGGCATCGGGGGTGCGGGCGGCGGCACCGGGGGCGCGGGCGCCGACGCCGCGGATCACGTGTCATGAAGCTTGCCAGCCAACTGCTTGCCGGCGAGGCTGTGTTTCGCCACGTGATCGGTGCCGGAGAGTATTGGATCGACACCGTGCGTGCCGGGCAGCGGCTGCGAATCGTCGACGTCGAGGGCAATCAGGCGGCTGACACGCTGTTCTACAATTCGTCGGACGTCGCCGACCGCTACAGCGCCGTGGACACGATCCGCGAACAGGGCAACGTGTACCTGACGTGTGGGTCGAAATTACTGTCGACATCCGGCCAGGTGTTGATGGAGATCGTCGCCGACACCGTGGGCCGGCATGACACGTTGGGCGGGGCATGCGCCTCGGAGTCGAATACGGTCCGCTACGCCCTGGAAAAACGCACCATGCACTCCTGCCGCGACAGCTATCTGCTGGCGGTGGGCCGGCACGACTCGTTGGGCCTGGGTAAGCGAGATCTCAGCCACAACATCAACTTCTTCATGAACGTCCCGGTGACGCCGGAGGGCGGGCTCACTTTCGCGGATGGCCTCTCCGGTCCGGGAGAATACGTCGAGATGCGGGCGGCGATGAACGTCATCGTGCTAATTTCCAACTGTCCGCAGTTGAACAATCCCTGCAACGCCTACAATCCGACGCCGCTCGAGGTCCTCATCTGGGATGCGGATGTTTCCTAAGGTTCTGGTTGCGAATCGTGGCGAGATTGCCTGCCGCATACTGCGCACGCTGAAGAAGATGCAGATCGCGAGCGTCGCCGTGTATTCGGACGCGGACACCTATTCCGCGCACGTGATACAGGCTGATGAGGCGGTCCGCCTCGGACCGGGTCCGGCGGCGCAGAGCTATCTCATGCAGGATGCGATTTTGGCGGCCGCACGTTCCACCGGGGCACAGGCCATCCACCCCGGCTACGGTTTCCTCAGCGAGAACGCCGACTTTGCGGATGCGTGCGCCGCCGCGGGCATCGAATTCATCGGTCCCACGGCCGATCAGATGCGCAACTTCGGCCTCAAGCATCTGGCGCGCGAACTCGCGGCGCAGAGCGGCGTTGCGCTGCTGCCGGGCAGCGGTCTGCTCGGGACCGCGGCGGATGCGCGGCAAGCCGCCACCGGCATCGGGTATCCCGTCATGCTCAAGAGCACGGCGGGCGGCGGCGGGATCGGAATGAGTCTCGTGCGCCACAGCCAGGATCTCGATGACGCGTTCGCCGCGGTCGAGCGGCTGGCCACCAAGAACTTCAGCCGCGGCGGCGTGTTTCTCGAGAAGTACATCGAACGGGCGCGGCATATCGAGGTGCAGATATTCGGCGACGGGGCCGGCAACGTCGTGGCGTTGGGCGAGCGCGACTGCTCGACCCAGCGGCGCAATCAGAAAATCATCGAGGAGACCCCGGCGCCCGGCCTGCCGGATTCGGTGCGTGACCGGATGCACGACGCCGCGGTGCGACTGGCGCGCGCCGTGCGTTATCGCTCCGCCGGCACGGTCGAATTCGTCTACGACGTCGACGGCGGCGAGTTTTACTTTCTGGAGGTGAACACCCGCCTGCAGGTCGAGCACGGTGTCACTGAGGAGGTCTTCGGCATCGATCTGGTGGAGTGGATGGTGCGTCAAGCGGCCGGGGAACCCCTCGCGCTCACCACGGCGGCGGCCTGCGGCGCCTCGATCCAGGTGCGGGTCTATGCGGAGAATCCGGCGCTCAAGTTTCGCCCTTCGACCGGGCTCATCACCCAGGCGCGGTTTGCGCCGGGTGCGCGCGTCGAGACCTGGATTGCCGACGGTACCGAGGTGACGCCGTTCTACGATCCGCTGCTCGCCAAGATCATCACCCGTGGCGTGGACCGTGCCGATGCGCTCGGCAAACTGTCGGCGATGCTCGAGGGCACGTCCATCGCGGGCATCGAGACGAATCTCGAGTATCTGCGGCTCCTGGTCGCGGATCCCATGTTCGTGCGCGGAGCCATGACGACCCGGGCCCTGGAGGCGTTCCGCTTCGCACCGCGCAGCATCGAGGTGCTGGCCGGCGGGACGCAGACCACCATCCAGGATTACCCCGGCAGAATCGGTTACTGGAACGTGGGCGTGCCGCCCTCGGGTCCGATGGACGCGTTGTCGTGCCGGCTGGTCAACCGCGCCGTTGGCAACCCGGCGGACGCCGCCGCCCTCGAGATCACCGTGTCGGGTCCGACGCTGCGCTTCGAGGCGGACACCGTCATCTGCCTGGGCGGCGCCCCCGTGGGCGCGACCGTCGACGAACGGCCGCTTTCGCCGTGGACACCCGTGCGAGTGCGCGCCGGCGAGGTTCTGCGGGTTGCCGGCATCGAGGCTGCGGGATGTCGCGCGTACCTGGCGGTACGCGGCGGCCTCGATGTCCCGCCGTATCTCGGCAGCCGCTCGACCTTTACCCTCGGTAAGTTCGGCGGCCATGGCGGCCGCCCGCTCACGACCGGCGACGTGCTGCACGTCGGAGCGGCCTTGGGGTTGCCTGCGCCGCGCGAGATTCCTTCGGCATGCAGACCCGGGATCGCCCACGAGTGGGAACTCGGTGTGCTGTACGGGCCGCATGGCGCGCCGGATTTTTTCACTGCGGGAGACATCGAGGTGTTCTTCTCGAGTTCCTGGGAGGTTCACTACAACTCGAGCCGCACCGGCGTGCGCTTGATCGGTCCGAAGCCTGTCTGGGCGCGCAGCGACGGCGGCGAGGCGGGGCTGCATCCTTCGAATATCCACGACAATGCCTATGCCATCGGCGCGGTGGATTTCACCGGCGACATGCCCGTCATCCTCGGGCCGGACGGCCCGTCATTGGGCGGTTTCGTCTGCCCGGCGACCGTCGTCAAGGCCGAACTGTGGAAGCTCGGCCAGTTGCGCCCGAATGATCGCGTGCGCTTCCAACGCATGACGCCGGCCGAGGCGCTGCGGGCCGAGCAGGCTCAGGAGACGCTGATCGATACGCTGCAGGCGCCGGCGCCGACTGTCGCCATCGCGGGCGTCGCGTGCATCGTGGACACCGCGGACGCTGCGCCGGTCGATGCGCCGATCGTGGCGCGTCTGCCGGGACGGGACGCGGCGCCCGCCGTCGTTTATCGACGCGCGGGTGACAAATATCTTCTCATCGAATATGGCGATCTGGTGCTCGATCTGGAGCTGCGGCTGCGTGTGCATGCGCTCATGCAGTGGCTCGAGACCGCCAATCTCGAGGGCATCGTCGAGCTGACGCCGGGTATCCGCTCCCTGCAGGTGCACTACGAGAGCCGCGTGCTGCCGCTGGCGCGGCTGCTCGAGGTGCTGCGCTCGGGGGAGGATTCGCTGGCATCGATCGACGACATGGTCATCCCGACGCGCGTCGTGCGGCTGCCGCTGTCATGGGACGACGCCGCCACGCAGCTCGCGATCGCGAAGTACATGCAGTCGGTGCGTGCCGACGCTCCCTGGTGTCCGAGCAACATCGAATTCATCCGCCGGGTCAATGGCCTGCCCCACATCGAGGACGTGAAGCGAATCGTCTTCGATGCGAGCTACCTGGTGCTGGGCCTGGGCGATGTGTATCTCGGTGCGCCGGTGGCGACACCCATCGACCCGCGGCATCGCCTCGTGACGACCAAGTACAATCCTGCGCGTACCTGGACCCCCGAGAATGCGGTCGGCATCGGCGGCGCGTACCTCTGTGTCTACGGCATGGAGGGACCCGGTGGTTATCAGTTCGTGGGACGCACCTGCCAGATGTGGAACACCTACCGCACGACCGCGGAGTTCTCCAAGGACAAGCCCTGGCTGCTGCGATTCTTCGATCAGATCCGCTTCCATCCGGTGAGCGGCGATGAACTGCTGCGATTTCGCGAGGACTTCGCGCAGGGGCGGGTGCGGCTCGACATCAGCGAGGAGCTGTTCCGTCTGAAGGACCATCGGTGGTTTCTCGCCGCGAACGCCGCGAGCATCGCAGCCCACAAGGCGCGCCAGCAGGCGGCGTTCAACGCCGAGCGGGAACGCTGGGCGGCGAGCGGCCA
>Ga0116230_10007468_pt1 | contig 10791 bp, 9 predicted proteins | sample S1TSphfallax_3_FD_88678 | JGI IMG/M metagenome (GOLD analysis project Ga0116230, IMG submission 88678) | Host-associated microbial communities from peat moss isolated from Minnesota, USA - S1T2_Fd - Sphagnum fallax MG | ecosystem: Host-associated > Plants > Peat moss > Unclassified | place: USA...
CAGTCCGGGTACGTCGGCGGCAACGTCTTCCTAGGTTCTTCGAACGCGATATATGGGGACATCAAGGCCGGCAACGAATTCCAGAGCGGCGGCAGTACCACGGTCGCGGGCGGCGTGACGGCGCTCGCCCAAGGCGTTGCGGCGGAGAACAACATGGGTGGCAGCACCACCTTCAATTACAGCAAGATTCCGGCCACCTTGAGCGTCACCGGCGGCGCCTCGGGAACCGGCGGGGGCGCATCGACCAGCACCATCGCGGTGGAGTGGGCGCACTACCTCTGACCGGCGGCGGCGGGTACCATGGCCGCCTTCAGCGTCGGCCAGAACCCGTAAAGGATCCGCTCATGTTCATTCGCAATGCCTGGTATGTCGCGGCATGGGATCGCGACCTGGTGCACCAATTATTGCCGGTCAAGATTCTCGGCGAGAACATCGTTCTCTACCGGCAAACCGACGGTACGCCGGTGGCGCTCGAGGATGCCTGCGTGCATCGCAAGCTGCCGTTGTCGATGGGCCGCATCCACGGCGACTGGGTGGAATGCGGGTATCACGGGCTGCGTTTCGATGGGGCCGGCCGCTGCGTGCATATTCCCTGCGCCGACCATATTCCGCGGAGCGCAAAGGTGCGGAGCTACCCGCTGGCGGTGCGCTATGGGCTGGTGTGGATCTGGATGGGCCAAGCAGCAGCGGCCAATCCCGACGACATCGTCAAGGTCGAGCACTGGGACGACGCCGGGTGGCACAAGACCGCCGGCGACACCATGACCGTCGACTGTCATTACCTGTATCTGACCGACAACCTCCTCGATCCCTCGCATGTGGCGTGGGTGCATCCCTCCTCGTTCGGCGATGCGTCCTGTGAGGCGACGCCGGTCGAAGTCGCGGCCTACGACGGCGGCATTCATGCATCGCGTTGGATGTACAACAGCCAAGTGGCACCCCTGTATCGCCGTTTCGTGGCGTTCGACGGTGCCTGTGACCGGCTCCAGCGCTACTCCGTGCGGTTTCCGTGCCATGCCCTGGTCACCGCGATATTCGTGCCGGCCGGCGTTCCGGCATCCGCCGCGCGGCAGAACGGCTCCGCCTTCATCATGGATTCCTACAACCTGCTCACGCCGGTCGATGAGGGTCGAACCCGCTATTTTTGGTTCCAGGTGCACAACGCGTCCGCCACCGATGCCGATGCTTCGCGGGCGCTGGCCGAAGGCGTCAAGGGCGCATTCGAGGAGGACCGAGTCATCTTGAATGCCGTTCAGCGCGGATTCGCCACCAGCCACAGTGGCCATATCAGCATACCCATCGATGCCGCGCCGCTGCGCTTCAGGCGGTTGGTGAAGCAGCGTATCGCCGCGGAAGCGGTCGGTTGATGGGCTCGCGGTACACGTTCGGCGACGCGCTGTTGAGCGTACCGATGCTGTGCGAACTATCGGCGGCGCCCCTGCAGGCAGAGTTCTCGCCGCGTGCGCTCGAGCGCATGGCGCGCGGACGGGACATCGTCGAGCACAGCCTGGCCGCGGGCGAGGCCGTCTACGGGGCAACGACGGGTATCGGTTCGCAGAAGGATGTCGCCGTGCACGCCGGCGAGCGGGAAGCGTTCGGCAATAGGATGATCGTGAGCGAGGCCACCCAGGCCCGCGGCCCAGCCTTTCCCGAGGAGGTGGTGCGCGGTGCGCTGATCGTATTGTGCCACAATTTCGCGAAGGGGCGGTCCGGCATTCGGCCGCTTCTCGGCCGTGCGTTGCTCGAGCTGCTCGCGAGCACCCGCCTGCCCGAGGTCCGCCGTGACTGCGCCTTCGGCGTCGCCGATCTTACGCCGCTGGCGCAGCTCGCCTTGCCGCTCATCGGCCGCTCGCTCGCCGCGGGTTCACAGATTCAGGCCGGCGGCATTACGCTCGCGCCCAAGGAAGCGGTCTCGCTGATCGACAACAACAGCGTCGCCCTGGCGGAAGCGGCGCTGATGCTGCGCGACGCCGGCGAGCTGCTCATGGCTTTCGACCTCGCGGCCGCGGTCGCCTGCGAGGGCTTTCGCGCCGGCCTCGCGCCGCATACGGCTGGCGGCGGCGGTAACGATGCCCCGGGACAGACCCTGGCGCGGGCACGCCTGTTGGCGCTGCTCGAGGACAGCGGTTTGCGCGCGCCCGGCGCCGCACGGTTCCTCCAGGATCCATTGAGCTTTCGCAGCATCACGCAGGTCCACGGTGCCGCCTATGAGACGTTGACCTGGGCCACGCGGCAGGTGGAGGCGGAGATCAACGCCGCGGCGGACAATCCCTTGGTCGATCTCGAGAGGGAGACCCTTGTGCCGTCGGCGAGCATGGTTTCCGTGCTACCGGTGCTGGCCATCGACAGCCTGCGGCAGGCGCTTGCCAAAGTGACGGTGACCAGCCATGAACGCAGCCTGAAGTTGCAATCACCGCCCTTTTCCGGACTTCCGGTAGGCCTTGCCGCCGACGGCGCGGCGGACGGCGGCATCCTGTCCCTCAATCTTCACTACATCGGCGCCGCCCGCTTGGGGTCGCTGACGGCGGCGGCTCCGCCGGTGCTGCTCACCTATATCGGCCACACGGCCGATGGGGTCGAAGACGTCAGTACGCTGCTGCCGCTCGCGGTGACGCAGACCCGCGAAGTCATCGCCCGCGCCTTCGAACTGGCCGTGCTCGAAATGATCGTCGGCGTGTGGGCGATTGCCCGGCGCGGTTTGGCGCCCTCCAGTCTCGGCCGCGGACCGCGCCGGGTGTACGAAACGCTGGTGCCGATGCTGCACATCGGCGAGGAAGGCACGCGCATCTTCGATTTCGCGGCGATCATCGAGCGCGTCGAGACGACGCGGCTGGTCCACCACGCCTTCACCCAGGGGAGAATCGAGTGAACGCCCGCATCCATGACACTGCCGTGATCGAGGACGGCGCCCGCTTGGGCGCCGGTTGCGTGGTCCATGCCCACGCGGTCATCACCCGCCACTGCGATTTGGGCGACGAGGTCATCGTCCACCCGGGTGCCGTGCTCGGCGGAGATCCGCAGGATCTGCGTTTCGATCCCTTGATCCCATCCCGAGTGAGCATCGGTGCGCGCACCGTGATTCGCGAGCACGTTACCGTCAACCGCGCCACCAAACCGGGGACCTGCACACGGATCGGCGCGGACTGCTTCTTGATGACGGGTTCTCATGTGGCGCATGACTGCCAGATCGGCGACCGGGTCGTGATCGCCAACGCCGTCCTGTTGGGCGGTCACATCCACGTCGGCGAACGCACGTTCTTAGGGGGCGGCGCCGTCATCCATCAGTTTTGCCGCATTGGCGAGGGCGTGATGATCGGTGGTGGCGCACGCATCTCCGGCGATGTCGCGCCCTTCTGTCTCGCCACGGAACGCAATGCGCTGATTGGCTTGAACGTGGTCGGCCTGCGTCGCCGCGGAATCGAGCGCGATGCGCTGCGCGAGCTCAAACGCGTGTTCCATGCGCTCGATCAACCGGTCGGCAATTTACGCGAGATCGCGGCCTCGCTGCTCGGCACCGGTACGATCGCGACTACCGAAGCGCGCAACTTTCTCGAGTTCTTCTTGGACGGGCGGCGTGGCTTCGTGCGCAGCCGCCGGGCGGGCGGCGGACCAGCCGACGCGGGCGAGTGATGCTAGATGCGGATCTTTAGGCGGTGGTTCAAACTGAGCGCGGCGAGCGTGCCCACCGACCCAGACAAAAGGTAAACGCTCACGTAGCCCAGCCCGAAATGCGCCGACAAACCCAAAGCGACCAGCGGCGCGAACGCCGCGCCCACCAGCCACGCTAAGTCCGAGGTCAGGGCCGCGCCGGTGTAGCGATAGCGTCGCTCGAAATTCGACGTCACCGCGCCGGCCGCCTGGCCATAGGAAAGACCGAGCAGCACGAAACCCAACCAGATGAAGATGTCCTCGCCGAGACGCCCGCCGCCCAGCAAGGTGGGCACGAATCCGCTGAACACGGCAATGAGAATCGCCAGCGACGCGAGCGTCGTGCGGCGCCCGACCCGATCCGCGATCAGCCCGGATGCGATGATGCCAAGCGCCGCCAATCCGCCGCCGATCATCTGCACGATCAGGAACTCGGCAATCGGCTGGGTCGAATACAGCCGGATCCATGACAGCGGGAACACCGTGACCAGGTGGAACAAGGCGTAGCTCGCCAGCGAGGAAAAGCCGCCGATGACCACGGTCAACCCTTGCGCGCGTGCCATCGAGGCCACGTTCGCCGGTTCCAGTTCGCGCTCATCGAGCAGCCGTGCATATTCGTTCGTCGCCACCAGCCGCAGGCGCGCAAACAGCGCCACCACGTTGATGGCGAAGGCGACGTAGAACGGATAGCGCCAGCCCCATTCGAGGAAGTCATCGAGTTCGAGTGCGGAATACAAGTAGCAAAACAGTCCGCTCGCCATCACGAAGCCGATAGGAGCGCCCAATTGGCCTAGCATGGCATACCAGCCACGGCGCTTCGGTGGTGCGTTCAACGCGAGCAACGACGGCAGCCCATCCCAGGATCCACCCACCGCAACGCCCTGGCTCACCCGAAATACCGAGAGCAGGATGATCGACCCGAAACCAAGACTAGCGTAACCCGGCAGAAAGGCAATGCCGGCCGTGGACAGGCCGAGCAGAAATAGCGCCGCCGTCAATTTGGTCTCGCGGCCGAAGCGCTGCTGAATTGACATAAAACCGATCGAACCCAACGGCCGCGCGACGAAGGCGAATGCGAACACGGTGAACGCATACAACGTGCCGTTGAGGCGGTTGGCAAAGGGAAAAAAAACCTGCGGAAATACAAGCACCGAGGCGATGCCGTAGACGAAGAAATCGAAGTACTCGGAGGCCCGCCCGATGATGACGCCGATCGCAATCTCGCCCGGCGCAATCTCCGAATGGCTGGAGCTGACGCGCCGCACATCCTCTTCGAAGGATTGCCCGGGTTTATCGGTGCGCCCAGCTTTGTCGATGGGCCCTGATTTATCAATGGGCGAAGGCTGGCTGTCGGCGATCATTGTGATTAGGATCGCACTCTCGATGGATTTATGCGATAGGACAAAACGTCCAATGCCAACTGCACTGCGATACGCCTAGACTGCGCCGCATGCTGACCATGAAGCGATTATTGTCACGAGCGGGCGTGCTGCTGGCGGTGAGTCTCGTGTCCGGTTGTGATCTCGTGGTGCTGCACCCGTTCGGCGCCATCGCGACGCAACAGGGTCACCTCATCATGATTTCGACCTTCCTGATGCTGCTGATCGTCGTGCCGGTCTTGGGTCTCACTTTCTTTTTTGCCTGGCGCTATCGCGCCTCCAACCACGAGGCCACCTACACGCCCGAGTGGGACCACTCGACCGCATTGGAGCTCGTGATCTGGACCGCGCCGCTGTTCATCGTCATTGCGCTCGGCGCCGTGACCTGGATCAACACCCACACGCTCGACCCCTATCGCGCGCTGCGGCGCACCGACCCCACGCACCTGCTGCCCGCGGGCAGTCATCCATTGGTGGTGGACGTGGTCGCGCTCGACTGGAAATGGCTCTTCATCTACCCGGAACAGGGAATCGCCACGGTGAACGAGTTGGCCGCCCCCGTCGACATGCCGATCGAGTTCAAGATCACCTCGTCCTCGGTCATGAATTCATTTTTCATTCCCGCGCTGGCCGGTCAGATCTATGCCATGCCGGGCATGCAAACCGAACTGCACGCCGTCATCAATCACACCGGTCAGTACGACGGCTTCTCGGCCAACTACAGCGGCGCCGGCTTTTCCGGCATGCATTTTAAGTTTCACGGCATGAGCCGCACCGATTTCGACCAGTGGGTGGAGCGCGCGCGCAGCGGCGCTGATGCGCTCAATCGCGACGCTTATTTGCGGCTGGTCCAGCCGAGCGAGCGTGACGCAGTACGCCGCTATTCCACCGTCGCACCGGGTTTGTACGACGCCATCCTCAATCAGTGCGTGGCCGCCCCATGTTGAACCACACCTCGCTGACCACGCTGTTGTTGGGCCGCCTTACCTGGGATGCGCTGCCGCTGCACGAACCGATCATTCTCTATACTTTCGTGGGCGTCGCCGCCGGCGGCATCGCGATCTTCGGCGCGATCACCTACCACCGGCTGTGGGGCATTCTGTGGCGCGACTGGATCACCAGCATCGATCACAAGCGCATCGGCATCATGTACATCATTTTGGGCCTCATCATGCTGCTGCGCGGTTTCTCCGACGCCCTGATGATGCGCGCGCAGCAGGCCGTGGCGTTCGGCGATTCGGCCGGTTTTCTGCCGCCCCACCACTACGACCAGGTGTTCACCGCGCACGGCGTCATCATGATTTTCTTCGTGGCCATGCCGCTGGTGACCGGGTTGATGAACTTCGTCGTGCCGCTGCAGATCGGGGCGCGCGACGTGGCGTTCCCATTTCTCAACAACTTCAGCTTCTGGATGACGGCATGCGGTGCCGTGCTGGTGATGATGTCGCTGTTCGTCGGCGAATTTGCGCGCACCGGGTGGCTGGCCTTGCCGCCATTATCCGGGATCAAGTTCAGCCCGGACGTCGGCGTCGATTACTACATCTGGTCGCTGCAAATTGCGGGGGTCGGAACGCTCCTATCGGGCATCAATCTCATCGCCACCATCGTCAAGATGCGGGCGCCTGGCATGACGCTGATGAAGATGCCGATATTTACCTGGACCGCACTGTGCACCAACGTGCTGATCGTGGCGGCCTTCCCGGTGCTCACGGCGGTGCTCGCGCTGTTGTCGCTCGACCGCTATGTCGGCACCAATTTTTTTACCAACGAACTCGGCGGCAACGCCATGATGTACGTCAATCTCATCTGGATCTGGGGTCATCCGGAGGTTTATATCCTCATCCTGCCGGCATTCGGCGTGTTTTCGGAGATCGTCTCGACGTTTTGCGGCAAGCGCCTGTTCGGCTATGCATCGATGGTCTACGCCACCGTCGTCATCACCATCCTCTCCTACCTGGTCTGGCTGCATCATTTCTTCACGATGGGATCGGGTGCCAGCGTCAATTCCTTTTTCGGCATCACCACGATGATCATTTCGATTCCCACAGGCGCCAAGATATTCAACTGGTTGTTCACCATGTATCGCGGCCGGATTCGCTTCGAACTACCGATGTTGTGGACGATGGGCTTCATGTTCACGTTCACCATCGGCGGCATGACCGGCGTGCTGTTGGCAGTGCCGCCGGCCGACTTTGCCCTGCACAACAGCCTCTTCCTGGTCGCGCATTTCCACAATGTGATCATCGGCGGCGTGCTGTTCGGCATGCTGGCGGGGATCAATTATTGGTTTCCCAAGGCGTTCGGCTTCAAGCTCGATGCATTCTGGGGCAAGTGCTCGTTCTGGCTATGGCTCAGCGGCTTTTGGTTCGCATTCATGCCGCTCTATGTGCTCGGTCTGATGGGAGTGACGCGCCGCCTGAGTCATTTCGACGACCCGTCTTTGCAGATCTGGTTTGAGATCGCCGCCTTTGGCGCGGCGCTCATCTTTCTCGGGATTCTCTGTTTCATCATTCAGTTGGTCGTGAGCTTCCTGCACCGCGAAGAGCTTCGCGACGTCACCGGCGACCCCTGGGATGGACGCACGCTCGAATGGTCGACCGCGTCGCCGCCGCCGGTCTACAACTTCGCCTTTACACCGATCGTGCATGACAACGACACGTGGGCGGATATGAAAAAGAACCACTACGCGCGCCCGCAAGCGGGATTCATCCCGATCCACCTGCCGAAGAACACGGCGGCGGGCTTCGTCATCGCGACTTTGAGCGCGATCTGCGGATTCGCCGTGATCTGGCATATGTGGCTGCCGGCCGCCGCCGCGTTCGCCGCCATGCTCGTGGCGGTCATCGTGCATACCTTCAATTACGACCGGGACACGCATTTGTCCGCGGACGAAGTGCGCAAGATCGAGGGCTCACGCACCGCCCTGCTGGCCGGCCATGTCTAGCGAATCGGCGAGCCCGGCGGATGGCGCCGAAGCGCCCCGTTACTATTCCCTGCACGAGCATCATCCGGAGAACGGCACGCTGCTCGGCTTCTGGCTCTACCTCATGAGCGATTGCCTGGTGTTTGCATGCCTGTTCGCCGTCTACGCGGTGTTGGGCCGCAACTACGCCGGCGGCCCGACCGGCCGAGAGCTGTTCGACCTGCCGGTGGTCGCTGTCAATACCTCGCTGTTGCTGTTGTCTTCGATCACCTACGGTTTCGTGATGTTGCATGTGCAGGCCAAGCGGCTGGTGCCAGCCCTCGTATGGCTTGGAATCACCGGACTGTTGGGAGCGGGTTTCATCTACCTCGAGATGCGCGAATTCGCACATTTCATCGGGAACGGCGCCGGCCCGCAGCGCAGCGCGTTTCTGTCCGCGTTCTTCACGTTGGTGGGAACCCATGGCCTGCATGTGACCTTCGGCATCATTTGGCTGGTCACGTTGATGGTTCAACTCGTGACTCACGGCTTGACGCCGGCCAATGAGCGGCGGCTGATGTGTCTGTCGATGTTTTGGCACTTCCTCGACGTGGTCTGGATCGGTGTATTTACCGTCGTTTATCTGATGGGAGTGCTGACGTGAGCAGCGAGCATTCTGGCAGTCTCGGACATTCGGGCACACTTCGTGAGTATGTAACCGGTTTCGCACTGGCGGTGACGCTCACGGCGATTCCGTTCTGGCTGGTCATGGCCCATACGTTCGGTCGCTCGAGCACCACCGCGGCCGTCATTCTGGTTCTTGCGAGCGTGCAAATCGTGGTGCACATGGTCTACTTCCTGCATATGAATACCCGCTCCGAGGGCGGTTGGACGCTGCTTGCGTTGCTGTTCACGGTGATGCTCGTGGTGATCGCACTTTCCGGCTCGATCTGGGTCATGAGTCATTTGAACGACAACATGATGCCCGCCGCCATGCACGGCATGGGGACCATGCACGACATGCACCACATGCACGACATGCCGTGACGCCGACCGCCCGCACGATCACTGCGGGAACGCTCGCGCTGCTGTTTTTCTGTATTTTTGCCGCGCTTGGCACCTGGCAGGTCGAGCGTCGCGTGTGGAAACTCGCGCTCATCGACCGGGTCGAACACCGGGTACACTCACCGCCGGTGGACGCACCGCCCCCTGCCGAATGGCCCCGGGTCAAGACGGAGAGCCATGAGTATCGCCATGTTCGAGCCACCGGAACATTTCTCCCCGCACCCCAGACCCGGGTGCAGGCGTTGACCGAGCTGGGGCCGGGGTTCTGGCTGTTGGCAGCGCTTCGCCTCACCGACGGCAGCATCGTTCTGGTCAATCGCGGTTTCATCGCCGCAGATCCGCCGGGGGTAACGCTCTCGCCCCATGGACTACCGTCCGGTCAGGTGACGGTCACCGGATTGTTGCGCATGCCTGAACCTGGCGGCTCGTTCCTACGCCGCAACGATCCAAAGACGGACCGCTGGTATTCGCGGGATGTGCAGGCCATCGCCGCCGCACGTGGCCTCGGGATGGTCGCTCCCTACTTCATCGATGCCGAGCCTTCCGCAGTGGCGGGCGAAGCCGTGGACGCGCCCGTGGGCGGCCTCACCGTGATCGCGTTTCATAACAACCACTTAATCTATGCCATCACCTGGTATACGCTGGCGCTCATGATTCCTGTCGCCCTTTGGTTTGCCCTGCGTGACCGCCAATAGCGACAACGATCCCGCAGATGACTCCACCGGTTTGGCGAACATGCAGCAACTGGTGCAGCTTCGCTGGATTGCGGTGGTGGGCCAGATAGTCACGATTTGTGCCGTCCATTTCCTGTTCCGTATCCGTCTGCCGCTGCAGCAGATGCTGATCGTGTTGATCTGCCTCAGCCTGTTCAACATCCTCGGGATGCTGCGCCGTCACCTGCACCACAGGGTTACCAACGGCGAATTATTCTTTGCGCTGATCGTCGATGTGGGAACGCTGACCGTACAGCTGTATCTGAGCGGCGGGGCCACCAATCCGTTCATCTCTCTATATCTGCTGCAGGTGATCCTGGGCGCCGTGCTGCTCCGGGCTTGGGCGGTATGGGCGATAGTGGCACTCACCGGCGCCTGTTTCATCGGGCTCACGCTCGACTATCGGCCGCTCGCCCTGCCGCTGAATACTTCGGGGGTGTTGCCGCAGCCTTATATGGCCGGCTCGCTGATGTGCTTTGCGCTGAACGCCGCGCTGCTGGTGATTTTCATCACCCGGATCAACCGCAACCTGCGGGCTCGCGACACGCGACTCGCCGTATTGCGCGAACGCGCCGTCGAGGAGAAACTCATCGTGCGCATGGGACTCTTGGCGACCGGCGCGGCCCATGAACTCGGCACCCCGTTGTCGACCATGTCGGTCATTCTGGGCGACTGGCGACACATGCCGCTGCTCGCGGCTGATCGGGAACTCGTCCAGGAAATCGATGAGATGCAGGCGCAGATGAAGCGCTGCAAGAGCATCGTCAGCAGCGTGCTGCTCTCTGCCGGCGAGACCCGCGGGGAATCGGCGGTCGGCACCACGCTGCGCACGTTCATAGATCGGCTGGTCGACGACTGGCGGACGCTGCATCCGGGTGGCGAGTTTTCGTATGTGAACCGCTTCGGCACGGACATGCGGATCGTTTCGGACTCCGCGATCCAGCAGATGATCTACAACGTACTCGACAATGCATTCGAAGCATCGCCGCACTGGGTCGGTCTCGAAGTCACCCGCAATGGTCCGATGCTGAACCTCGTGGTCACGGATCGAGGTCACGGATTCGCGCCAGTGATGCTGGCGCAG
>Ga0116230_10007469_pt1 | contig 10791 bp, 8 predicted proteins | sample S1TSphfallax_3_FD_88678 | JGI IMG/M metagenome (GOLD analysis project Ga0116230, IMG submission 88678) | Host-associated microbial communities from peat moss isolated from Minnesota, USA - S1T2_Fd - Sphagnum fallax MG | ecosystem: Host-associated > Plants > Peat moss > Unclassified | place: USA...
TCTAGAGGATTCAAGGTGGAGCACAAAAGGGTTGAAAGGTCCCTTACTCATGGGTTCTTTGATGTGTGTGCTGTTGTTCTTTTGGTTGAAAGGAAGGACTATACACAGTTTCCATGCCATCAAAAACAAAAGCGCAATTCAAATTCTCAGACCAATTCCGAACAAGCTTGCGTATCATCACTTTGTCTAGCTTGTGATCAGTTTTGAACTCATTTTGGTAGATAGTAGGAAATGTGAACCCATCCAAGACCTTAAAGTGGTTTGCAAAGTAGATGTTGGCCTGCACACACAGGTTCCATTTCACAACCCACAACACTTAAATTAGGGCATAGAGGCCCTAATATAGTCAAAGCAAAGAGGAAGAATGGCACCATGTTGGTGGTATTGCCTTTTCTAAGGAATTGACATCCATCCTTTAGAGGTATGTACGTGTGTATTTGTACACTTGGTGCCACCTTATAACCAACTCTATAGAATACAAATTCTCACTTGTTTGCTAGTGTCAATGGAATTTAAGGGCAAGTAAAACAACCTTCCCCCAACTCAAACACCTTGCCAAATCCCAATCTTGACCTCATTTTGTGTTGAAATATATATAGAAGGTGAAGTTAGAAGTTCTTGAAGGTAAAGTTAGACAATTTTCTCACAAGGGAATCATCCATCATCTCCTCATGTTAGGGTATGCCTGTTGGAAATCCTTGTTGGAAATCCTTGAGTTGCAAGGTAGTCTTGCGCCTAATTCAAATGGACTTGAATTGGACTTATAACTCATTTGGAAGGGATTTTCAAGTACTGGAGTCTTTTACCTGGCCAGCAGTGCCTGGTTTTGTAGGACGAGGTGGTACTCTCAGGTCCGAAAAACTAGGACCCAAAATTGTGTCCTTAATATCCTTGGCTATCTTGAATGTCTCCTCCAACTTATGCGCAAGTGAAGTTAGTAGAGATGGGGAGCTTGGCGGGCTTGTGGTTACAAATCCACTTGCTTCACCTTGTGAACTTGAGCTGGGATCACTTGGAAGTGAACCCCACATTGAAACCACTGGTTGTGGGCCAGATGAACTGCTCTCAGGTTGTTGCTGTTGAGAATATGGCACCTGAATTGGAGGTGGTTGCTTGGGTGTAAGCCCACCACCATGGGCCTGTGGTGCGGGGCCCTGGGCCACCCTTTGTTGGGGCACAGGGCCCTGTGGCACCCTTTGTTGGCCCCTTTGTTGGGGTGCAGGGCCTCCTGGAACATTGCACCAATAATACATTCATAACTTTTAGGAGCATTCATAAACTTGTTTCTTTTACCATTTATTAAAATATAATGGATGGAATTTTATTTTTCTTTGGGTGCAACCGCTTGTGTTCTTTCTTCATTGCGCACCAAAATGGGGTTTCAAACCATGACAATGCCTCAAGTAAAGGTGAACACAAGTTTCATGTAGCCCTTTTTCCTCCCAATATTATTTTAGAAAACATCGGGCATAGTATTATTACTAAACCACTAGTCTCAGCCATTAATTAATTATGATGTTCTTGTCATGTCACAAGATTGCCCTAGCATTATATCACATATTAATTTTAAATATCCTCATTTATGGCTATGGTGAAACAACACCACTAAGCCACCATTATGGATCAATGTGGGTTGAAAAGAAGTCAACTTAAAACTCTTGAAGCTAAGGTAGCCATTTCACATTTTGACTCCATTCCTTGCAAATTATTAAAAGATGTCAAAACCATTTAGAATTTGGGAGTTATGAAGATGGGATGAATGTATGTTCATAGGCGTGTGGGTATATGTAGAATTCCCATCTTGGCACTAGATCAATGACCTACAATAACATAGATGCTTTTGTAGAATTGCCCACATTGCATGATTTACAACCAAGCCTCCTTCACTAATGGTTGGGTGATGTGATCTTCATCACCATGGGCATACCATCCAATTGTGATTTGATGAGTGTTAAATCATTCCAAACCATCCCCACACCATTCAATTTGGACCCATTTTTTGTTCACAAAAAATAATCAGTTTTAGATACCAAAGAATATATAATTAGTTGGTTCACAAGAGGGGTTTTTTAATTTTAATTTTTCACTCTAGTGTTATTGAATATTTGGCCAAACTTTCCCCCCCAAAAAAATAAATAGTCTAATAACTTGGTGAAGATTTCCAAAATTTGTCTCAATATGTTATACACTAAGGTGATCAATCAAGTAAGTATGAAGTAAAGTGTGCAAGTTGTTGGATGTTATGCAAATATGCAAACAATCGAGGTGTTGTCCATAGTTAACCATAGAAGGCTTACAATACTTACCACCTAGTTGCGGGAAGTCCTCTGGCCTGTCACGCTGATTCCACGCTTGACCACCTCTTTGAGGTGCATTACGAGAATCATCACCTTGGTTTCCAAGTGGAGTGGGTCCTTGTGGAATTCTAGATTCTTCAAATGTGCTGGCTCGTGGTTGTGATCGGTTGTCCCATTGTTGTGGTGAGTTTCCCCTCCCATATCCACCACTATATGGTTGTTGACTTGAAGAAGCTACAACTTTTCCTACACAAATGCGCACAAGAGGATTTAATTACAACCATACACTCTATAACAAAATTTTTGATGGATACACCAAATCCCCAACTTAACATGTAAGTCTTGTGAATAAATTCCTACATAAACCGTTTCAAGAAAATTCAGAGTTTTGAGGGGGATTTTTCTTTGTTTTTTGTTGCCTTGAACTTTGTGATTAAGAGGTACCTGAGGCCTTTTTCTTAGTTTCCACTTGTGACCAACCACTATCCTCAGGCTCCTCTTGGGGTGCTCCTGGAGCTGGACCTGCAGCATGGGGTTGCACCCTGGGCGAGGTGGGCCTGGTGGGTGCCCTGCTTGATACTGTACTGCTAGGTCCAGCACTGGTACTTGCACTGCTGCTTTCCTTGTTGTCCTGTTTTTTCTTCCGCACCATTGTTGCAAAGGTTGATTCGAAAGTAACAAAGATTGGGTACAGGCCAAGGTGACTCAAGAGACAACAACCACCTAGTTTGAGCAATTGAGAAACAAGTATCGCTCGTGTTATAAGCTGTGATTTTAATTTATTTTTCTAGTGTCAATTCGACTAATTTTGCTAATGTTTTGGAAAATTTTGCCAAATTTTCAATATCAAAGAATTGAAGAAAAAAAAAGCTGGTTATAATAAGCAGCATGTTATAAGACAAGTGGCACACGATTAGTAACCATGTTAAGAACCTTGTGTTCGATGTTATTATTAACTTGGGTTTTGGGAGATCTCTTTGGATGTCTAAGAAGGGTGAAAATGAATGTGAGTATAACAAATAGATGAAGGAAAAACTCCAGAACATAGGATTAAACTCAAATCAAAGCTAATTAGTTAGTTGTTGACTCCAAGACAACTTCTTTTGTGAAAGATGGTGAAAGTTTACCCCTTTTTGGCTGGTTGATGTTTGTGAGATGCAGAGATTCACTCACTTCGAACAATTGAAATTTTTGTCACCTTTAGTACAAGCGAAGGAAAAAACCCAATGTCACAGACCATTCAGTTTGTCATGTGTAGAGGGGAAAAAACCTAAAATGGAGATTTGATTGGTGGGGGAGCAAGGCCAAGAAGCTGATAGATTGTAAGCCATAATAACAAAAAGCACTAGAAATTCATGTGAGGATCAAAGTTGCATCCAAATAGAAAAAAAGGCTGAATATTTCAGATGTTCATACGTGATTTGTCAATGCTTCAACAAGGATTGAATGACAAACCAAAAATGTGGATCAAAACACACAAAGAAAATGTATCATCAAGGCTCTATTAAGTAAATTTGTGTCTAGTGTCTCCTACTGCTATCAAAGTTAATATACCTTTTCTTGAATTTGAAGGCACAAACACCAACATATATAGGTCATACAAATCTTTCATGCAATACCCAAGATTTCCAAATTGGGTTTCAAAGGTAGAATCCTTGACCTTCAAGCCTTGTAGGGTAGGTGGATACTTGGTGTCTTGCTTTCAATGTCAAGTCCTCAACAATGGACAAAATGTTCAGTAGGGATTCTATGTACTCTTTTTAGTCAAAGGGGGGGTGTTGTGTTTGACACCAAAGGTTGTGTCTTTTGATAAAAGTGCAACAAATTATGATGTCCATTCAAATATTGGCTACCTTAAACTACTTATAATACAAACAATTTCATGGGCAGTGCAATAGTGTACTTCTACTCAGTCTTTGTGGAACTTAATTTAGAATTCCACACTCTACAAGACAAATTCTAAAATTTGGGGGAAAATAGACAAATACAAATATCTATGAAGAAAATGGAGCGTGAAGCTTGCTTTCTCCAAATGGTCATAGAACAAGGATGAAATATTGACAAGGTTCATGAACAAAGCATGTGCATAATTAAGTCCTTGCATCCTATTTGCAACGTACTATTGGTTTTTGTTGTTGGTCAGATTGAATCATTGGAAGAAAATTATACACCACACAGCTGAAGAAGAATCTCATGCAATCAACCTAAAATGCAAAGAGTTTTACTCAGCAGCCAAGTGTTTGGCAAAAAACTTCTTTTTCTGACAGCCCCATTTGGAGGTTACATTTACCAGTCCAATATAGTTGGGGATTCAACTATGAGCTACAAAATTGAAGTTGTATATTGGAAAGAACTTCCTAATGTGGAGTGCCTAAGTGTTCAATCTCAAACAAGGTTTCCTCAACATGACTGAGTTCAAGAATTCTGTGTCGGTGTTTGAGGAATCTTGTGATGAGAAAATTGTTTTTGCCCTACTTGGAGAAAAGTCTAGCTACTTCATATGATCTCTCAAACCCAATAAATTCTGTACCCTAAACCTTGGGGGTCACTAATTACCTAATCAGAAATCTTTTTGCTTGCATCCTGACACAAATTGTGGAAGATGCAATAAAGATTATGTCAAAGCCACATACAAATTTGGTGACTTTCTGAAAGGCAGTTGCAACATGTTCCATCATGCCTACTTTTCTCAACCTTGTTTTGAAACTTTTTTAGGGTGGGCTTCTTGAAGGCGAAGAACAAATATAAGACATGCAACTGGGATCCACTGAAAGAACCTTTCCTGGCACCAATTCTTCTCTGTGAATTGTGCTTCGGCCACCATTGGAGCCTCCTCCTCCTCCTCCTCCTTCCCTGTCTCCACTTTCAGCACACACATCTGCAAAATTGAACCCAAAAGAAATTCAAGAGATCAGGAAATTTGAATCTGTGTGAAGCAACACTATGTGAGCTGCAAATGAGTAGTGACACGCGAATCAGTGGGACAATGCCAAAGCAAAGTGCTCTGTGAAGGAAGAACTCTAGGATTGAGGGAACCCATCATGATGTCAATGCTTGTGGTGCCAGCAACAACAACCAAGGGCAACTAACATGGGTGAAGCATAGTAGCACTGCACTAAGAGGTCCCACATTTGAACCTACACCCACACGGATCATGTGTCCCCTGGTGGCATCACCTTTGGTTGGGTGACACAGCATGTACAAAATGGTGTTGGTAGGATTCTTTTTTTGTTGATGTACCTGATGATCAAAAGACACTGTAAACTATCATGCAGTTGTCTAAGGCACAACTGTCTATTGAAGATCAAATCATGCAATAAACAAGTGTTCCAAAGCTTGTTGAACTGCAGGTCTATTTTGGAAATCTCAAATTATACAAACAATTTTCATGTGCTTCAAAAGCATGTTGGAATTCTTTTCTCTTGAGATTTAAAAATTCAAAGGTTTAATGATAATTAGCAACAAGAAACCAAGCTCCTGATAATGCTTTTCATTTTGAAATTATTATATTTTCCATGTTCTACTATGACATTGTCATATGAGTAATGAAATTATTTAGAGTGTAACCTATCATAATTATGATGATTTTCAACATGTCTACTTCGCAGAAAAAATTTACACTATTGTGAGGATTATTTAATGCAAAACTCCACTACACATAGCCTACTCGTATGGAGAGTTAGATGGAAGTTAAGTGGCCCTGTATTAGTAAGACTACTAGGTGAGTCCTCACTAAGGTCATCTTGTGGAGAGCTTGTCTGGAAAAGGGTAGGGTGAATCCAGCACCCACACTGGTACACTGACCTTTCCGAGAGTGCGGCGACTTAGTGGATGTATTAAAAAGCCCTAAAAAGTTAGATTTGGACTTAGAGACCCTGATTTTGTTCAAGCATGGGATACTTGTATTATTTAGAAGCCATTTAAGTGGATTTTGGGATTTTTAGGTTTCACCATGGTACCAGTGTGGGTGCTGGTTCAGCTAAGGCATCTGCCAAAGTAGAGGGCCCATTATGTAGGAACAAAAAAGTCTCTACATGCAGAATCAACAGCTAAGTTTTGATTCCGCCTGTTGTGTATAGGGCCCCTAATAAGGGGTCCCCTATTGTAGGACCCAAGTCTGCTCTGTAAACCACTCCCAGAAATTTCCTTGTGGGCATCTTATTTCCATGACTATTGTAGTAGTACCTGGGCCAAGTCAACACTAATTATATTTGTTTTCAGAAATGTCAAAAATTTCCCCCAAAAAAATTCAAGAATTTGGGAAATAAAGAATCAGATGAAATATTTGAGAATATATCATTTGTCAAAATGGAATCCTCAAAATTAATTAAGTAATTAATTATTCGACAAACACGTGTCAAAGTGGCCATGGTACACTGCAGTGTCACCCACCTAGAAATGGATTCTTACACCTTTTTAAGAGGTATAAGAGGCCTCTTGCTCCCAAATAGTAGGCATATGGTCTACATATGTGTAATCTCGTGAGAACATTTGCCTAGCCTTTCAACAAGGGTAAGGCCCTTAGGTTGGGGACATTCTCGAAGTCCAGGGCTGGACTCAACTACTGCCTCATCCTAGGCCTCTTCTTTCAAGAATGCCCCCATCCTTGAGCCTTAATATCCTACATGTAAGTTCTCACTAAGCTTAGAAGTGAAGGCACACCTGATATTCAAGTCAGGTGAGGCTGATTAGGGCTTTAAAAAAAGATCTATTACTTACGCAGAATTGGCCAATTGGCTTTGCTACATCAATTTTTTCTTGTAGTTGTACTGGACAACAGGCTATGTATGTACAAGGAAAAATTTGATTGTCATCATGTATTGGAGGTTATTCCATGTGCACTTTCAGCTCCCAATATAAATTGGGGAGGGTGAAGGCACCTTCGGGTTTAGGACCTTAGGGCCCATATAGATGTACTAGCCATGTGCAAACCATTCACTCCAATGGGGTTGATATTTTTTTGAGCATCATCGTGACTAAGATCTGACCTCACATCCATGTGCTATAGAATCAGTCACCAATCTTGATTACATTCTAATCTCACTCTATCTCTCGATGCAGATGTCACAACTTTTCTTGGATTCAAACAGGTGTAACAATATCCGTTCTTTTTCAAGAGTGTAAATGACTTGCAGTTCTGTTTTGCATGATTGATCTGATACTGTTAAGGGTCACCCAGGCTTAGAATTGTGCCACCAATCATCTCTCTCATCTCCATGCTCCACATTGCTCATGATTTGGAGCATTATGAGTGAAAATGTACTGACTACAGATTGAACTAGAAACAGTTCTACTCCTTCTGATATAGCATAGGACTCGTGTAAGATGCCTCCACTACAGAAATAGGAGAAAGTTGTTCTCATTCTACTCATGTGGATCTTTTGGATGATCAGTTCTGGCTTCAGTGACATTTTGTATTGCTGTCACACAAGCAGAGTTTGTGGTGAGATGTCTAAACCATAGAAAGGAATTATAACGTTGAAATTCAGGCACTACCAGAGGGGCTTCAGACTCTGGTTTCCTGCTTGGAACTCCAAGAAAATGTGCCAGGAAATTAAATTCTCTTGACCTGAAGTTTCAACATACATCCAAGCAATCCAGGGAGAGGATGAAAACTTTCTAACTATAGAAGGAAGACAACCTAAAACGCTGGTAAGGTTTTTAATGGATGGAAGATCCATGCTATTCATATGGGAGGGGACAAAGACTGAGATAAGGAGGTCTCTACCTAGGAAGAATGCACTTGATGGAGGAGAATGAGGACAAAGAATGCTACAGGTGGTTCAAGCATGGCTCGACTGCAAGCACAAGTTATCAAGACTGAATCTGAAGCACGAGCCCTACCGCCAGCTTGAGCACTAAAGTAGAGGGAACAGAGAACAAGAACAGTGGTAGCTGAGTTTCAACAGCTTCAGAGTGGATTGCTATAAGGTTCAGAACCTGGAAGACACTAACTGACTTTTCTTTCAGTCATCATCATGACCTGCAAATGAGTAGAGTGGTGGTTCAACACCAAAGCAAGTGCTCTGTGAAGGAAGAACCATAGCATTGAGGGAACCCATTCAGGGCTTGTGTGCTGGTGACAACCAGGGGCAACCAACTCTGTGGGATTTAGTTTAAGAAGCTGGAGGACAAGTGTTCCAACCTGGGTGAGGTGTGGTAGCACTTCACTAAGGGGTCACACATTTAAACCTACCCCCACATGGTGTAGATCATGTGTGCCCCGGTGGCATCACCTTCGGAATGATATCATTCTGTGACACTACATGTATAAAATGGCGTTGGTAGAACAATTTTGTTGATGTACCTGATGATAAAAAAACACTGTAAACTATCACACAGTTGTCTAAGGCACCATCTATTGAAGATCAAATCATGCTCTAAAAAGAAGTGTTCCAAAGCTTGCTGACTGACTGACTGACTGACTGTGGGCTGACCTATCTTGGAGAGCTCATTACAGAAACCCTAAAAATTTCCAGACTTGCTTCAAAAGCATGTTGGAACTCTTTTTTTCTGGAGATTCAAAGGGTTCAATGATAGGTAATCAGCAACAAGAAACCAACTTGCCCATATGTGTTTTATGCCAAATTGTCAGACAGATTGATTGATACCTGGCAAGTTGAGAATCTGCAAAGAAGAGACAACTGAAAGTATAGCACTGCACTTGCGCATGACACTGTGACCAGCCTGTTGCCTCCAGCAATCTGCATTGTCACACCACAGTTTCAAAGTTCTTGAAACACACAGGCAGACAGAAACAAAGACGACAATTTTTGGGCAAATCTATCTATAATGTCTGGCACACATGGGAGAGAGATGTTGCTCATGTAAGGACTCTGCTTACAATGAATAATGACTGACCTTGTGGCCACAGATCCCAAGATGGGAGCAACAGATTTTGAACAAGATTGAAAGCAAGGGAGGAAGAGTGACAAAATGAAGATACTTGCATGAATACTACTACTACTAAACTAAGTGACAACAACAGTTTTGTGTTGCTTTGGGCCTTTGGTGCTTAGGCGCTTTGCACTCTTGACAGTACTTCTCAGCACTGAGCCACCAGTTCAGAAGCCTAATTATTGAGGGCAGAGACTAGAGACATTGTGATGCATCCACAAAAGGGGCCAAAGTTGGGTATTCCTACATTTTAGGGTCATGTGAAGTCCAATATAGAAACATTTGCAGCATAACTGAAGGACCCATTTGGGAGCCTTTGGTACTTAGGTACTTTGCACTCTTGGCAGGTACTTCTCAACACTGAGCAATGAGTTCACACACATATTTATTGAGGGCAGAGAGACTAGAGACATTGTGGTGCATCCACAAAAAGGGGCCAAAGTTGGGTATTCCTACATTCTAGGGTCAAGTGGGAGTCCTCTTAATAGAGAAACATTTGCAGCATAGCTGAAGGATCCATTTGGGCTTCACCATGCTAACCACCATGTGCAAGTTTCCAGTTTAGTATGTTGAATATTTATCATCCTTATGGATGTCATTTAAAAGGCCGAGCCATTCTGTGATGAGCTGCTTGTTTATGTGAACTTGTGAAAACTACTCTACTTACCTAGCCAGTTATTTTAACACTTATGGGAAAAGAAAGAATTTTTTTAGAAAACAAATGGCTTTAATTCTGTGGGAAATTATGATTTATAATGAGCATCCCTTTTACATTAGAAATTTTCATTCAGGTCTTTTTAAGTTTATGGAGGTAGTAGCCTATGCTGGCTCTGCACTCGGCCATGTGTCCTTTAACACCAGGTCTTAAACAAGATCTTGGAAGTGCTTTTGGTGGCTGTTCATAGGTTACATTCACATTCATGTCTTAAATGAGATCTTGAAAGTGCTGTTGCCTTCAGTGATATTTTTTTCAATTTTCTGCTGTTGCATCATTGGTTAGCATCCCAACATGGACTTAGCGTTAAATGATGATAGGTTTTTAGAATTCGTTAAACGAAATTAATTACTAAAATCAAAATCCAAATGTGATAAAGAAACTTCCAATTCTTTTGGACATTTGATGAATTTTTTCCCAATAAAAGGAATATTGTGCCAAAAATATTTTATTCTAATTTTAATTTTTCACATTTTGGTGAGTTTCACTATTAAAAAAAATAAGGCAACACTAGCCCACATGGGCTACCTTTAGAACTAGGTCTTAAATGAGATTTCAAAAGTGCTCTTGCCTTTGTCAAGTAAAAAGAAAAAGGTAATAAGATAATAAGTAATTAAGGTACTAGGGTAAAAAGGCCAGTCATAGTACACTTATGCACTTAGAGGACATTTGTGGTCTCATTTGGAGTCAGTTGGGTTCTTGGTTTGAAGATGGATTGTAGGCATTTTATGAGCACATCTATTACAATTTAGATCGTGCAATTTGGTTACAAGACGGCTAAGATATGGCCTCCCAAAATTAAAGGCGTCATTGAAGAAAAATACCATCACCAATCATCCCATACATTGGTTTGCAACCAAAGTTTGCCCTATCAACAACACA
>Ga0116230_10007470_pt1 | contig 10791 bp, 4 predicted proteins | sample S1TSphfallax_3_FD_88678 | JGI IMG/M metagenome (GOLD analysis project Ga0116230, IMG submission 88678) | Host-associated microbial communities from peat moss isolated from Minnesota, USA - S1T2_Fd - Sphagnum fallax MG | ecosystem: Host-associated > Plants > Peat moss > Unclassified | place: USA...
TATGTGTTACAGCCAGGGCAAAATGACAACCACCATGTGAGTAAGACACAAGTTCTACCTACTAGGTATGTGGGTATATGAGCATGGTTAGTACATAGCTAACAACTATAGTCATGTATGCAACAGGAAAAGTTGTTTCCTGTCCACATACCATCGAAATTCATGATAGTTAGGTTAGAAATTGTTTTGTTATTGATACCCTATATGGTGCATGGGGAAAAAAAAAAAAAAACACTATTCAATACTTTGAAAAAATAAAAATAAAAATCCAACCAACATTGGTAGTAACATTTCAATTTTCCGTGTGTAGCGTGTAAAAAATGGGAGATCCAAGTATAATTTTAATATGTATATTACACACTTTGTATAACCAAGAAATCCCCATAATTTTGTAAATTTGCCTTTATGACTGTTGGTACAAATTAAAAAAGTTTCATAAGTCTTCACACCCCATCTAAATTTACATTTTATGATATTACATACTTGATTCACAAATCCTCAAAACCTCGAACATGTTTTATCAAAATTGTTGCAAAGACTAATTTGGGAGTCTTTTGCTTGGGACTGTGTTATATAAACACATTTTGAGTAAATTTCATTGATGATGATGGTAGTCAACACTCACATAAGCTATTTTAATTATATTGTTCTAAATGTTTTGCTAATTGTCTAATGAACTACTATGGAATGTTGTTTGTGACAAATATACTTTAAATTTTTTTTAATATCTCATATACTTGAAGTTTGCTTTGTGCTTGCAAGTCGCAATTGGTTGCATTTTATAAAGTACCACTTAAATGGATGTTAAACATGTGTTCATATTGATTAATGAACTATTAATTGATATTTTAAATTCAATATATCAAAGTTTATTTTATGACTACCTTCCATTTATGTTGTAAGGATCACATATTGTTTATTAAATACCATACTTTCACCCAAGTAAACATTTTTTACATTTTTGGTCTTAAATCAGAATATTGATACACAACAATAATGTACTCATGTGAAAAATCATGTGCCACCATATGATTTTATTTTAATTTTGACTTTCCATTTTTTTAAATTGAAATTTGTCCCATGTAGATTCTACTTTCAGTGGATGATGGAAAATTGTTTTAGAGTTTTGTTTGATTGAGTGAAAGCGATACCCAATCATGAATGAGTCCATACATGCGCATTTTATGATTTGTGGATGTTTTACAAAATGACTTTCATTCTACTTTTTTGGGCTAACAACATAACACAATTGTTTATTTTACCTTGTTTAGACCATAGTATATTAATAATTGTGATGGATGAGAAAATCCTAATTGGTCAACATTTTAAATATGTGTCTTAAAGGATAATTCTTCTTAAAAGCAATCGACACTTGTGGCCAAGAAAAAATAATAGACTATATTGCATGTAGTGTTTTTATTAATTTAAAAAATTGAGGAAATTGGGCTATGCAAAAAATTCAATTAATATCAAACAATGCAACCACATAAAGAGTGAAATTTGTATTGTTGAGGAATTTTTTCTCATGTTGTGTATCTTGTGGAAAGGGGTTTTTTTTTTCAAGTCCCTCAAGTAGGTCCATTGGCTAGGATCCCCAACATCAATTACTATTAAATGATGACTATCCTAAGTGGGCTATAATATTTTGACAAAAGTGTTGCTACAAGTGACAACCTAGGAAATGCCTAAGTCTAGAAGTAACTAACTTAATTATTTTTATTCTGAAAAATGGTGAAAAAATTCGTAAAACTCCAAATTATTATTATTTTTTTATATTTTGAAAAAAATCACCAAGCTGTGAAATTTTCCCAAAAAGAACATTGCTAGTGAATGTGTAACTCATGGTTTGGATCTCATTTTAAGAGATACACTAATAAGATTGCCTATGCATACATTTTTAGAGAGGTATGAGGAAATCACATATAACATCTATTAGAAATTATCACAAAAGTGAAGTTTTATTTACAGAATATTCAAAGAAAGATAAAAGGTCTAGAATGATTGTTCAACATAGAGACATGACATGTGGAAATTTAATTATATTATGTTAGAAAGAATGCTAAAGTTAATAACTCCCATTCAACAAATGGTAGTAAGTTCAGAATGGGGAGAATGGATGCAAGTAGTGTTTCTTTTTCATTTGGGTGATGTGGCATGAGTGGCAATCATCTCGCAAAAGACTTAACTCGAGTGACAATGATCCCATATAAGATTTAGCTTTAATGGCGAAAAGGTTTCAGAAAATTATTAAAAATATATAAAACTAGAAAAATTGCAGTAAGTAGTAAAAAATCTGATGAAGATTCCATTGTGATGAAATGCAACCTAGCACCCTAAACCTCATTCAGGAACAATTATCCACTGAATTGGAGTTAAAAATTCCTATTGTGGTGGCTGCACCTCCCTAAAGCAGGGTGAAAATTTGTCCCAGGTAGGCCTATAGAGAAAAAAACATGTCGTATTTTCCTTCTTAAGGGTCAAGTCATATATAAGCTTCTCAATCACTAAACTCTATGGGTCAAAATCCCATCCTTTTCCCATCCACAACAGTTTTTTTTCCTTAGCAAACTGGTGCAAAATTTTGCACCTCCTTTGGGGAGGTGCAACCATTACAACAAGAGTTTTAAACTCCAATTTGCTAAACATTGTTCCTGGATGAGGTTTAGGGTGTCAGGTTGCATTTAGTCACAATAGAAGTTTTGTCAAATTTTTATTATTTAGGCCAAAACTTTTCTATGGGTTTGACAGTTTCTTCAAATCTTTTTGTTGTTGAACATTAGAGCTAAATTTTTCTATGAAATCATTGTAACTCAAGCTAAACCTATTGTGCAATAATCATCACCTGTGCCACATCTCAAAATGAATAAAAACACACTGATCCATATTAATCAATAAACTTTATTTCTCCTTTAATATTTGCAAGTAGCTCTTCACTTGAAATAAATAAGCTAACTGGCAATAAGCAGTTTCATGGCTTCACTTCTGAATGAGTGTGCAAAAAGTTGAACTGCTGGGATCTTGTGGGTCGGGGGGAGGGAGGATCCACTGATAAACTATGGAATTTGGAGTAACCAGCACCTTAATTAACAATAAACACCAATCCAGAACGGAAAGGGAGGAACATGAAGAGAAGACCAAAGCTAAGACAAGTGAAAAGGAGAAAAGCACACACCCAATAATCGTTTGTTGTCATAATTTCATTTTCTTATTGCATACTAGTTTAAATTTTTTTGCATTCTTCATGTGAGTGGGTACACATTAACCTAAGTTATTATTTTTCTTTGGAGCAATGTAAATGGATTTGAATAAACTCTTAACCTAGATTAGGGTCCAATTTTTGGGAAGTCTTTAAAGTCAAAGGTTTTGTAAATTTTTTAAAAATTCTTCAAACTTCAACCAAAAGTTCCATGAAATAAAATAAAACTAAAAACTAAAACTGAAGATTCCTTTCAAAATCAAAAATTGGATAACACTAGTTTAATTCTAACCCTACCACTTTTGTAACTATTCTGGAAATGTCATCATATATAATATGGTGGAGTTCTTATGGACTTGATACTTTTAAATTGCAAAACTTGCATTTAAAACATTAAGTGAAGTTACTATTGCCTATGTGGAATGGAATACATTTGATATCATCTGCAACAACTGATGAAATAATTTATTTAGAAAGAGCTTCAAACCAGTGTTGTTTGGGTAGTGTTCAAGTTTTCAATTTGTGCCACAAGTTGGTAAATAGGTAAGTTTCCAGTAGCTCATGTTTAGGTTTCCAAATTCATTTTCTAGGTGTGTGCGCTCTGTGGGTGTGTAATAGTGTAGTGGGTTGCCAAATAGGGAATGAGTCAACAACAATGAATTAAAATAGTAGGTGAAGGGGTAGCAGCAACTTGAGCAATACCTGGAACAACTTGAAAATTTATAGCAATAAGTCCCAAGATCGTTGTAAGTCAATAGCAGTTTGAGTTACAACAAGTTTCTAACTCACCCAATAGTAAATCCCAAGATTCTAAATAAGGTAGGTTTCACTTCTAGTAAGTTTCATTTCCAATGCGTGTTTCCAATTTCTTTTTTGTGCGAGTGTGGAAAACTATTTTTATCTAAGGTGTTATTTCTAATAATAACATCAATGGGTTTCCACCATCAATATTGGGTTTCCAATAGTTATAGGTTGGTGAACAACCAACGTTTCCAACAAGGGTGTGTGTGTGTGGATAATTGTTTTTTTTTAAAAAGAATGTAGAGAAAAACATTTGAATACATTTTTTTCCATGTAGTTAAAAATGGTGAATAAAATCCCCTACAACCCAAACAAGTTTGCCTTTCCAAATGGTGATGCATCATCATCCATAACTAATATTGTTGGTTTTCCAACAAATGGTAAATCTAGTACAACTAAATTTGCTAGTAAGCTTAATCAACAACTAACTACATTATAATAGTAAGTAAAATTTTGGGCTTTGTGTCCTTTGAAACATAACATGTTCTTTTACTAGAAAGAATCTTGTCCATTCCAACTATATGTTTGTGATTAATGTGCAACTAGTGTTCAAAACAACTCAATGTGAATACAATTGTACTACTTTTATGTGGCACCTTAATACAAATTTTCATAATTGCAATTACACAACTAAACTTTAATAAATCCAACTTTTAGTTGTACATGTAACTACAATGTGTGATTATCATAACTTTAGATGAAAATATTGATGAAAAATGAACATATGTCAACCAATGGGTAACATCCATTCATTACAAAATATCATGGTTTTTTAAAAGGTTCAAGTTTCCACATTAACCAAAAGGATGTTCAATTTGATTAAAGGCATAGGTCATTAAAGACATATGGTTTTTTTGGTTGGTATTTTTTATTGAAGCGACCATTTTGACCAAATATTAAGACATACATTTAGTAAAAAGAAACAAAATTTAAAAATGGTCCATCATGATGCACATGGTTTAGTGAAATTGACCATATATACTGAATGGTGATGCTTAGTCAAATTGGCCACATTAATTTGGTTAGCTAACCTACTTGCTATGCCTACTAAGGTACCTACCTACTTATTTATTTAACACATAGTTACCTACTTATTTAAATATGTTTTACCTACCTACTTACCTACTTAACTACCATCTACCTATTTATGTCCTACTTAATTACCTACTTAACTATCATCTATTTACCTATGTTTTACATACCTACTACTATCTACCTACTAGTTACCAAAATTATATGTTTATCTACCTACCTACCTATATTTTATTTATCTATTTTCCTACTTACTATTTATTTACATACCTACCTATAGTTTACATAAGTAGGTATGAATATTTAAAAACCTAGGTACCTAGTTAGGTATGTACTAACCTACTTATTAAAAAAAATTGAAATTCAAATGTTGTTATGCACATTGACAAAAAAATTCATGGATACATGTAAATCCATTTGGATATCATATTGTTTTATAAAGTGGTGGGGTGGTTTGATGCCAAAACATTAGTGTGGAACCAAGGAGACCAAGGTTCAATATCCTTACCAACATATACTATGTGAAGTATGTATATTTGTATATACACCTTATACATGTGTGTAAATGTATAATACCTAGATGGGTTATAGATAGGTAGGTAGGAAACCATAGTTTGTAGGTAAGTCATTGGTGGGTGGGTAGGCAAGTACTTACTATTTATTTATTATTTACAAATTGAGTTAGTTTTTTAATTAATTTTTTTTGGTTGCCCAAATTTTTGTTTAATTTGACTAATCAAAAAGACCATTTTATGGTCAATAAAAAAAACCACCAGTCAAGTTGGATGTGTTCAAATTGACTTGTCCAATATGATTAAATGGTCAAATTGACCAAATGTCAAAATGACTAGTTCTTGGTTTAGTTTTTGAATCAAATTAATGATGATTTCTTGTAGTGATTGTTGACAACTAAGTTGCTTTGTAAATATATTTACAACTATACATAGATGATTAAATGACATGTGGCATTTTTGCTAATGGAATTTAAAATGTACAAATTAATCATTGGCTAATAGGTCAATGTTTAAAAAAAACATTATAACTTGGTTAGTAAACTAATCTAGGTAAACTTAAAAGGTTAAATTAAACTAGATAAATTTTCATACATTTGTAGCCTAGCTTAGTTTACATACTTAATTAATTAGCCTAAATTCTCTATAGGTAATAATAGGCTAGTTTATTAAACATGGTTAGTAAGTTAGGATATGAAGGTTAGATCTAGTTAGGTTAAGTAAGGTAGGTAGTTGTAAGTAAATAGGATAAATGGTAAGTAGGTAATGAATTAGTTTATTGTGTGGATATGTGATCATGTTTTTATATTAATTAAATAATTAGGTTAGGTATTTAATTAATTAATTAGATTAAAAAAGTAATAGGTAATAAGTAGGATAGGTACTAGTAGGTAGGTAAAAGGCAGGTTAAATTATAAATATTTTATTGTGTGGATATATGTTAATGTTTTTGTATGGGACACATGATGTGATAATGTTGTAATGTTGTGGTGTTCCCTTTCATTAAAATTTATCCCATATTCTTTATCTACAACTTTAAATAGGTGAAAAAATGAATTAGATTCAAGGTATGCATTATAAACATAATGCATGTGCCATTTGGGATGAGCTAATAAAAAAAGCTTGTTCCCAACAAAATAAATAGGATCTTACCTACCTACTTAGCCTATCTGAAGTAGCCTATTATAACTTAGAATAATATTTACAAATCTATTACAAATAAACTGCAGTTTACAAGGTTATTCTTTTTAAAGACAACTGGAAGCATATAGATGAGGCAATTTAGTTTATGAAAGGACCCACAATTGGTGTTTCCATCACATAAAACCCTAATTGAAGAGGTATTACCTTGTATGATGGCGTGAACACTTGAAGAGTTTGTTTGGTTTTATGTCAATGTTACAATTTTTGGCAAAACAACAATTTGACCTTTAAATCGACAAAGGTGCACTTGATATTTTTTCCAGTGTGATTAATTTTCTAACATGTGATTGGGAACCAAAACATGTCACAATTCGTTTATTTGAGGTAAAAGGCACTATTGGAATTAATCTTGCTAATGAATTATAACCTTTGTTTGAAGAATACAAGTTGGGTAACAAGATTATTTGTTATTAAAAAGATGAGGGCACAAATTTATCGACAATGACAAATGTTTTTAAAAAAATTATCTGTTGTGAATAATTGGGTTTATCACAAATTTACAACTTCATGGGTTCATTCCAAGTCCATGTGCAATTTACTATTTCATTGGTTCATATTGTTTAAATACAAATGTGGTGCATTATTTAAATATGTGCAATCACAATAACACATACCATAGCAAGTCTAATGTTTGTTTGGTATTTTCATGTTTTAAAGTCGTAATTTAATTTGATGTTGAAATTGTAAGATTTTTTTATATAATTTTATTTTTAATATATCATGGGAACATGTGAATTAATTTGGGTATTGGATTTGAATTTTTTTGAAAATGAAATCTTTTGCCAAATTTTGAATAGAAACCTTGAAAACATAGTATCAAAAAAAAATTTAAGATTTTTTCAAGAATATTCCAAAAAATTCTAGGAATATTTTTCAAAAAATAGTCACAAAAGTAGTTAAAAAGCAAGCGAATGTGGTTTGTGTTATTTTGTTCGCACCTAAACATAAAAGTTGTGTGCATGACTTTCATGTGTAAACAACAGAAATAAATATACAACATTTGTGTCCAAATAATTCAAATAAGCATAATATGATATTCGTGTTTAAACAATATGCACAATATTGATTTTCAAGCAATATAAGTCAATGAATAACATCCGTGCCTATTCCATATGAAAAAAACATATTTCGGATGACTACTATTACTAAATTGTGGCCCATAAAATTTGTGATGTATTGGCATCATTTGAAAATGTTTCTTTTTGCAATGCCTTTTTTTAAGTTCATCAATATGCCATTTCTAATGAGAAGGTAAGTTCATGTCTCTAGCCTATGAACATTAAATCTAGATAATTTTCAATTTAAACTTGTATAATATGGCCAAAAATATTAGGAAAAGGAAAGGTAGAATTGACAAAGGTTTGTTTGGTTGCAAGTTTGTGACCATGGAAACTAAACACACCAATGGAAATAAGGTTTAATTACCTCCACAGTGGCAATGTTCTAGCAAGCCTTTGAATTTAAAATTAATATTCATGTTTGACATTAAAATCAACAAACATTGCTTTTACAGTGCAAATTCCAAACACCACAATTTGGGCCATTGTAGAAATCATTGTTTTAACCTTAGCCTTGGTTGTATCAAATTGTGTATTGAATCAACGTTGTGGTTATTAATTGTTAAGTGATGCATTCGTAAATGCAAGTAACCTTTGTGTGAAATTGACCAATGAAAGACTTGAATTGGAAATCCATATGAACTATAGTCCCCCATTGTAATTTGATGCAAAATTATTTTTGTTAGCAAGTAGGATGTGATTAAAAATTGTTCATGTGCTTATTCCATTTTTGGATTATTTGCATCAATTTGATATTATAAAATTCACATGATGTTAATTCTAATGTTTAATCCCATGTTCAGGGATTTTTATATTTTGAGTAATTATGTGTGAATAAAAAAAATCATAATCACTATGAGAATTCATGTTCATTGGAACCACATTACCCTATAACTAAGTTTTAAAAATAGTTAGTATATAATTACATGCTATAATTGAAGCATGGAAATATGGGAAATGAATAAATAAAATATAACATCAAAAAATCAATGAATTGTATTATAATTGTAATTTAGTTGCAAATGGGACATTTATATGGTGTAATACACATCATACATAAACATGTAGTCAATTATGTTTGATTTTTTGGTAAGTTGCAATTTAATTGCATCTAATAATTACATTAGAATTCATGTAAATATAACACTCGACCAACAACTACATTGTAACTATTGTATCACATCAACACATACAATCATGGCACATGTATGAATTTCCATTGCCCATTAGATACGACATTTGCAAGTAGTTGTCAATTATGATTCCTACCAATATAACTAATTGTGTCATTATGTTATTACTATAAAAATATTACTTTTCCATTATTTTTCAATAATTTATTAATTGTTGCATATTGATAATATTTAATAGTTAATTTTGAATTAATCACTTCAATTCAAACAATCAATTTGTTAATGGAATCAAGTAATAAATTTATAAATAATCAAATAAATAATCAATTTTCTAAATCAAATTAATTCATAAAATAATTAAGTTCACATAATTAATTATCAATTAAAAAATTCAGATAATTAATTAATTGATAATTATGTATTCTATTCAAATTCATATTTATTGCTTAATATTTACTAATGAATTATTTTTCAGTAATTTATTAACCATTAACCATTAACCATTCACTAATACATAATTTATTTAATTATTATGAATTAGTTAATTAAACTGAATAATTAAGTATTAATATCAATAAATCAGTTTAATTTAGATAATTAGTTTTTAGTTAATTTAAATAATGAAGGAAAATTCAAAATAAGAAAATGCCTAATTATTTGAAGTAAAATAATTAATTATTTGATAGTAAATTATTTGAAATAATTAACAAAAGAAAAATGAATTGGTTTCATTAGTTCAAATAAATTATTAATCAGTAATTTAATTCAAATAATTATTTTTTTGAATTGAATATTTAAAAAATTATTATTTTATTTAATTTAATAATTAATTATTTGAATTAAAATAATGAATTCAGATAAGTAGTTTAGATAATTAATTATCAACTGATTAATTTTTTTATTATGTACATAATTTAATTCACCTACATTTATACATTCTCACTGTCACAACCTTGATTTTGGGCTTGTGACCAAGGCAAGGGTTTGCAAGGGTGTGGGCTAAAAGGGAAGTTCAGGAGTCACATCTCATGTTTTCGAGAATACAGGAGAGTGTGAACCTTCACGTTCCTAAGTGAGTTCCCATTTTGGGAATTAGAGTTTCGATGGACTCTCATATTTTCAAAAAAACAATTACAAAGGTCAAAATTCATTGGATTGAAAAGTTCCTTACATCATTGGAAAGCTCTAAAATGGGTTCATATAACTCATTTGAACACTTAAAACACAAGTTATGGCCAAAAAAAGGGTCGAGAGTCAAATTAGTAATTTGACTTTTGACCATTAAAAGTTAAAAATCGCCCCTATTTCCTTGCGTGTAGGTGGTGTATGACATACCATTGAAAAACTCTTGATGAGGGTTACAATTTTGATTTAAACCTCATCTCAATCAAAAGTTTTCACATAAAGTTATGGGCCTCCAAAGTTGTGAAAGTTTTAGTTGTGGGAATTTTGGGATTTCCATTTGGGTGTCCTAGGATAAAATGACATTTGGGTGCTGGTCCTATGGCCAGGTACATAATATACTATAAGGGGAAGGTGGTGATTTCCTCCAAGTTCGTGTCGTGATGAGTTTTGTGAATCTGTGTTTGCTCATGGTTCATCCGTGCATCAAAGTGCTCTAGCTATGCACTAACCAACTTATGATTTGATTTGTGTAGGTCCATGTAAATAATTGAGTTGCTTGTCAATATTCCTAGTCCACATTTTGGATCTTTAGCACGCCCCTTTACCCCAAAGTGTTACGAATTAAAGAACATGCCCTAATTCCTTTGGTTTTTGCTATTTTCACCTTTGGATTCATAGTTGAATCCATCAAGGAGTTTGGGGGTGTGTCACTTACATACGTGCTTATTTAA
>Ga0116230_10007472_pt1 | contig 10789 bp, 4 predicted proteins | sample S1TSphfallax_3_FD_88678 | JGI IMG/M metagenome (GOLD analysis project Ga0116230, IMG submission 88678) | Host-associated microbial communities from peat moss isolated from Minnesota, USA - S1T2_Fd - Sphagnum fallax MG | ecosystem: Host-associated > Plants > Peat moss > Unclassified | place: USA...
TCCTTATTCACCAATAACACCCTTTAGAAAAGAAAACAACCCCCCTTCGCACCAAGCATATTCATGATTCCTTATGAAGTCGCTAAAAGCCCCTAATAACCTCACCCCACTCAAATAACCCTAATGTAACTCTTAAAAATTGAGACTACCGCACATGGTTGTGTCAGTATGGCTCACATATACATAAAAGCAAAATAAATAAGTTTAAATAGTCTCTTAAAATTCCCCTATAAATTGCACAATCAATGGTGAACACATCCATTCACCTTCCAATTTGGTGTTCAAGAAGAAGGCATTGGCATAATTGCCTTCCACTTGTGTCAATTTATGGTGGAATGGAACAAATTCAATTCCACCTAGGCAAGAGTCAAGAAGGTGGCATTGTCACAATTACATTCCACTTGCATCAATGTATGGTGGAATGGCACAAATCCCATTCCACTTAAAGGCAATAAAAAATGTGGCATTTTCATATTCCCCTCCACTATAACCATTGTACAATGGAATGGCTCGTGAATCCCATTCCATTTAAATAGTCAAGAAGGTGGCGTTGTCACATTCCTTTTCACTATAATCAACGTTTGGTGGAATGGCACAAGTCCCATTCCACTAAAATTGGATTTGAATGGAAGTTTGTAATGGCACGAAACCTAAATTCTTAATAATGCAAGGACTTGGTAGGAATATGTAAACTTGTTCAAATTTGACATTTTATGCATAGATAGTACCTTTGTAATGTATCTATCTATGAATAAAATTAAACATTCAATATGAATGTGTCATTAAGTTTCAACAACATGTTTAAGTGAGGGGGTCCAGTGAATATAAAATGAGACAATCCTTTTGGGTACCCCAACCATGTTTTGACCCCATTGTCAACATTTTTAAATAACAATTCCTTGATGTGTAACAAAGAGTTTGGCATGGACTACCTTCAAGTCCATGGACTCCATTTTGGTTCCCATGGCCTCCACCTTGGCCTCCAAAGCATTGTCAAGTAGATGGTATCTAGCAATAATCACCCTTTTGTTTTTTTTTAAAAACTCTTGTGTTGCCTTTAATAGCTTATACAAAAAAACCACAACAAATTGAATTGTGTGAAAATTCTTTAAGGTGTACCACACCGGATGAAAAGGCCCTAGTCTTTATTGCAGTTGATGCGTTCCCAAGTCATGGGGTGAAACCCACTTGAGGGTTTCACAAAGTCAAGTTGCGGAAGTTGAGACTTGGAGGCATGCTCCCGGCTTCTAACTCTAGAAAGGGGTAGAAGGTCGAGTTGGGAGCCCAGGGATTAGACTAGGAAGAAGGTTTAGTTGATCAAGCTTGAATCTGCATCAAAAGAAACCACCCAAGTGGTTAGTTCACATTCCGGGACACCCTTGGGTGTGGGGACAAGCCACGGGCATTCTGGACCACAAGACACACCACGGCCCGGACTCGGGGGAAGCCACCACCTTCCCCCATATAGTATTCTCTACAACGCTCCACGGGGGCTACATTCAAATGGCTCTTTTTCCCGGGACTCCCAAGTTGGAGTCTCGAAATTGTCCCGAAATTGTCCCGGTTGGAGTCCCGGGACTTTGAACGCTCATAACTCTCGATTGTGAAGTCTGATTGCAACAAGGTCTAAACCAAAGTTGTAGCCCTCGTCGAAATCTTTCCAACGCCCTATCGCAATCTCCCTTCGGAGGTCGGGAAGAGGTCGATTCCCGACTTTTAGTGGTCGGGAGTCAAAGTGCCAATTTGACTCTCGGCCCTTCTTTTGCCCATAACTTGGGCGAAAAATGTCCAAATGGCCAATGCGAGGCCATTTTCAATATCTACGCTTCGAGACCTTTCCAATGACACCAAGAACACCTCAATGCGAGGTGTTTTGGGCCTTGCTATCGAACCCCAAACATTCGGGAGTCCCAGAGGACTCCAAGTCCCCAACTTTGGGAGTGTTGGGCTTCACCCCCACACTTGGCCAAAGTGGGGTTGTGACAGCAGTCAAGTGAAAACACACTATGGTGACCCCCCTTGGGCTATCACATTGTATTACTTTCCAAGGATGTGCATGTTTGAGTGTATTGCACCTCAAACTTTTGAAAGATTTTCACAATATTTTTGCATATTATGTTAAAATATAATTTAAGCAAGATATTAGAAAATAAATGATTTTATTTCATTTTATAAAGTGGGAGATCTTTCATATCAAGTTGAAGGTATATAAAACCATGTAATTTGACATAAAATGAACCATGTTTGGACATCACGTGACTAATTTGGAAATTTTCATCTCAAAATATGAGTTTTTTCAACAAGGATGCAATAAATATGTGGCAAATTGAAATTTTGACAAGTAATCACATCCACATAGAATATGACAAGCATTGTTAAATGGACCATTTTGTTTTTCATTGAAATTGATTATTTTAATGACTAATGGAGCCCTAAAGTTAGTGTAGTCAAAACGAAACCATGGCCCTATTATACCAATGTATACTATAAATATATTAATGGATCTTTCAATATAAATAATGAAATTTATTATTAAAGAAAATATTACATAACATTAGTTTTGTGAAAATAATTATTGTAGGGCCCAAAAACCAAAATTGATACCCAAAATTAATGTACCATGCTTTTGGAGTAATTATATTATATTTATTATAATACTAGACCTAAAAGTGCCCAAAGGGGATCACCATGGTGTGTTTTCATCTAGTCCTTTTTCACCCTATAAATTGATCCTCATAAAAAATAATGAATCAAAAGTTGTCAAAATTTTCAAATTGATTATATTTTAAACTATTACAATTATAGATTCCATCCATAAATGTGTATTTACATGGTAAAAAATGACTAGGTAAAAGACCAAAAAAGGTGACATTGTGACAAGATTTTGGTACACCTTAGAGAATCTACACCCAACTACTATGTGTAAGTAAACCATGGTTAAACATGGCTCTTTAACACAATAACTACCCTTAATAACACACCAATAAAGCCCAACTTTATGAACTGATTGTAACCAATAATTTGGCAATAAGTTTTCATTTCAAAATGCCACCAATGATTATGTTAATCACTTACCCTTGCACATTTCATATCTCACTACATTGCAATCCCACCCACCAACCAAAAAGACAAATGATCACCATGATATTTTTTTCATTGGTTGGCTAACCATCTATCATGTTCATGTCCCCATTAACCTCATCTTCATCACCTAAATTGATAGTTGCACCCACACCCTTAATGCCACAAAAAATGGGAAATCATTTATTAAGACAATTTCATGACACCTAAAACTGTGATCTAATTTTTACCTACCACATCATTAACTCACAAATGACTAAGATGTCACCACCATCTAATTTGGCCACCAATATCCCATTAACAACCCACTAACATCCCACTATAACATCTTAAACCTAATGATCCAATTGACATCAACTCACTATGGGTGTTGTGTGCCTAGATAACACATCAGGTGATATGTTCACGCCATTTTCATCATCATCCTCATCAAACTAATTGCATCCCTACATACATGTAAACCAAAAAAAAACTTACAATGAATTATTACAATCTCCAACTTAGGCATTTTCAAATTGCCCACATGCGATCCCATTTATTGCCCCACTCGTTCATGAAACCAACTTGTGTTATGAAAATTTAACATGCTACCTCCAAATCCATGGACTGTCTAAGTGACATCCTTCCAAGTGCCATGGGATTCTGTACCATTGCTCAAACTTTTACCATGTGTGAACTCTCCATAATGCAATTAGGGTCTTCCAGTAGGTCACCAATGATTTACAACACTCTTCATGACAATTTTTCAATCATGCATTCTCCACTTTCACAACTCGTTGGGATTTCCATGTTGCATTCATGGATTTGAAATGTTTAGTTAAGTAAATCTCCATAATCTTTGGCTTTAAGGTGGGTCGTAGTAAAACTATTGTTCAAACTTTTCATAAATTGTGTCCCATTACTTCCTTGTGTGGCATTTCATGTGTCATATAGTTAGGTCAAGATGTCAATATGTCGCATCTTTGATTGCCTAACCCTTTTAGGTGAGTGATCTCACCTCTCTCATTTGTGGGAATGTGAGTCCTTTTGGGAGTGTGCCCATGCACCATGAGGTCTTTCACCTAGTGGTGATAGGCTGCCACTTTTTGCTAATTTTTTTTTTGTATGCAATGCACTCCTTGCATTTGGTTGGTTTTGCATAATTTTAACACCCCCTTGTCCACTTAAGGTGCTCCCATTGCCATCAATATGTATGTTACTACCTACAAATGCATTAAGGCTTGAAACATGGATTATTCTAGGCCTTTCTGCAACATGTGGAACATGTGGCTACATTTGAAACCCATGCCCACACCAATGTAGCTCATTACGATAATGTCAACCCCAAAAGTATATGACATTAAAAACACCCAATACACATCACACCAACCCCAAGACCCAAAGTATTACAAATATAACAAACATTCTTCAAGCATCTTATTTGCCATATCTAAATTGCAAAATAAAAGCCATCATCAATAAAATAAAACTCAAACTATCCTAAAGGGTTAAAGCTTACATAGATCGACTTGAACACTGCCATGGTATATTTTGACCACTAATTTGTCCATGTCCACTCACCCATATCTACACTCACCTATATCATTTCAACTGTTAGCATCTTTGTAAATGGATCAAAGTAAATCCAACCATAATGATCATGATTATAGGATCACATTGAACATGCCTAAACACGTAAGGTGTCGCAACCCTAGCCTTGGGCTTGTAACCAAGGCAAAAGGGTTACAAGGTTGCGAGCCAAGAAGAAGCCTGGGAGTCACATCACATACTCCCCGGAGTGTAAGAAAGTGTGAGGGAGTGAACCCTCACACTCCCAAGGTAACTCCCACTTTGGGAGATGGAATCTGACGCACTCCTAAGTTCTTTGTTGAACCCACTGGAGGGTCCAAATGTGTTGAATTGCGGAAAATGGAACTTGGAGGCGCTCCCGACTTCCAGCACTAGAAAGGGGTAGAGGGGCGTGCTAGAAGTCCCGGGATTAGACTAGGAAGAGGGACTAGATTATCAAGCTTGAATTTGCATCCAAAACCAACCACAAAAGGGTTAGTTCGCATTCGGGACACCCTTGGGTGTTGGGACAAGCCACGGGCACTTTGACACACAAGACTCACCACGGCCTGGACTCGGGGGAAGCCATCACCTTCCCCCATATAGTATTCTCTGCGCCACTCCACGGGGACTACATCCAAATGGCTCTTTTTCCCGGGACTCCCAAGTTAGAGTCCCGAAATTGTTCCGAAATTATCCTGGTTGTAGTCTCGGGACTTTGGGAGCTCATAACTCCCGACTGTACAGTTGGATCGCAACGAGGTCTAAACCAAAGTTGTAGCCCTTGTCGAGATCTTTCCAACTACGTGTTGCACTCTCAATTCAGAGCTCTGGAAGAGGTCTATTCCCGACTTTTAATGGTCGGGAGTCAAACTGCCAATTTGACTCCTGGCCCTTCTTTTGCCCATAACTTGGGCTGCAGATGTCCAAATGACCAATGCGAGGCCATTTTCGATATTTACTCTTTAAGACCTTTCCAATGACACCAAGAACACTTCAATGCGAGGTGTTTTGGGCCTTTCTGTCGAACTTTAAACATTCGGGAGTCCCGGAGGACTCCAAATCCCCAACTTTGGGAGTGTTGGGCTTCACCCCCACACTTGGCCAAAGTGGGGTTGCGACAGAATCCCGGTGGACTCTTGAAATTTTAGAGAGCAATTTCAACGGTCAAAATTCAATTGCTTATGGCGTTCTTTACATCATTGGAAAGATCTTGAAACGTATATATATATATATAAAATGGGCTCGCATTGTTCATTTGGACATCTGAAACACAAGTTATGGCCAAAAGAAGGGTCGAAAGTTTGACTACTAGTTTGACTCCCGACCAAAAAAAGTCGAGAATCAACTCGATTTACTTAGTTGTAGACAACGTGTGACATACTGTTGGAAAACTTTTGACGAGAGTTACAACTTTGCTTTAGACCGCACCTCGATCCGATGTCTGCTTGCAAAGTTACGGGGCTCCAAATCCCACTCGAGAGTCCCGAGAGAGAAAAACCATTTGGATGTGGGCCCCGTGGAGAGGTGCAGAGTATACTATAAGGGGGAAGATGGTGGCTTCCTTCAAGTCCGGGCCATGGTGAGTCTTGTGTGTCCGTGTTGCCCGTGGCTCATCTTAGCACCAAAGGTGCTCCAACTATGCACTAACCACCTTGTGTGGGCTGTGTGCAGGCCCGTGTGAGTGAGTGAAGCTTGTCAACTCTTCCTAGTCCCATCCCGGAGCTCCAACACGCCCTTTTACCCCTTAAAGTGTTGTGAGCTAGGGAGCGTGCCTCGACTCCTCCCCCTTCCGTTGTCTTGTACTTGGACTCACTTTTGAATCCTTCAAGGACCTTCAAGGAGTTGGGAGTGCGTCATAAGGTAAACAAGTTTAATTTTGAGTCAATAGCTAATTGTTGTAAAACTTTAAAAGACAATTATCTAGTTTGGAAGAAAGGGATTTGAGGCCACTCATAAAGCTATTGATATATATACTAGAACTCCATTGCTGACCATGAGAAGAGGATTAAAATCTATTGACACATAAGAGGGCAACAAATGCTCATCCAATATAAGCAAATGTGTTGTGAACCACAATTGCATGGAATTATCTAATATTTTATTACATATTAAAGATTTCAAGTTTTAGTCCACTTATAAAGGGATGGATAAACATGCAAACATAATTTAAATCATTGCCAATTCCTAATCAATAGTCTTAATTCTATCAAGGTTGGCAAATTTAATGGGAAAACCAGCAACCAAATGATTGGGTTGGGTGAGAGGCATTTGAGGCCAATCATCCACATAAACCGCATATATTACAATTCCATGGCAAAAACAACACGACAAAAGGACTAAAATTAATTAGCAAGTATTAAAGTAGAAAATGACTCATCCAATAAAAGCCATTGACTTCGAACCACCACATGAAGGTTGAGTTATTCTAAATGGTATTAAATAGGTTTTAGGGCTTCAATAATTTTATTCACCGAGATCTGACTAATTAAAATGGAACGACATTTGACAAGTTGCCAATGTAAAAGCCCATACAACATTTAACCTTTAAACCTCCATCCAAATGAATATTTAAATATGCAAATAGAATCTACCCCAATTCGAGGGATTTGAGTTTGAACATATTCCATATTACATATATATTGCAATTCCATAGCACAAACACCATGACAAAAGGACTAACATCATTTCAAAAGTATTAGGGCATCAAATAATCATTTAATAATTACAAAAGTACCATGGACCGCAATGTGTGGGTTGGGTTATTTTATAAGATCAATATTGTTTAGGATTTAAGGCTTCGTTTGAGTCATTGACCCAACTATGACCAATTAAGAAACAACATTTGCCAAATTAACAACTTAAATATATGTTCATATTGTGAAGATTCTGAATCCATCCAAATAAATCTAGGAAACATGGAAACATAATCTAAACCAAAGTTAGGTTATTGAGTAGTTATAATTATGTTGAAAAGTTGGTAGATTTAATGGAAAATCATTGAACAACTTCAAATTTTGGATGAAAAAGATTTAATGCATCCTTAATGTGAACATATCGCATATATATCGCAACTTTGTAGCAAGAACACCACGACAAAAGGATTGACATCATTTTAAAGCTATCAAGGCAATAAATAATCATCCAATAATTGCAAAGGTACCTTGGACCACAATGCGTGGGCTAGGATATTATGTGGGATATTGCTTAGGGTTCAGGGCTTCATTAATGTCACCAACTCATATCTCACCAATTAAAAGACAACAACATTGACCAAACTAGCAACTTAAAAGTATGTTCATATTGTGAAGATTCAAAATCCATCCAAAAAAATCCAAAAAAATTGCAAATAAAATTTAAATCAATGTGAAATCATAATCAACAATTTTAATTTTCTCAAGGTTGGTGGAGTTAATGGGAAGATCATACCAGATTGGATGAGAAGGATCTGATGCCATTCATGAACATACATGGTATATACTTGGACTCCATAGTAGGAACATCGTGACAAAAGGATTGACATTAGTTGAGAGGCATGCAACAAATATTTATCAAATAAAAACAAAGTTGTTTTGAACCATAATGGTAATTAATAATTCTATACATGGCACTATTTATTACATGCATTTTTTCCAGAATATGAAGGTTATTCTAAATATAAAAATGTGTTCAAGTATGTTATAACCACCTATTTGTCCATGTTGACTCACCCAAATATGACCAATTTAAATGCAATGGCATGTTCCAAATTGCCCATTTAAAGGCATATCAAAGATTTCAAATTTCAACATCCTTCCAAATGAAAACATCAAAATGCAAAAAAAAATTAGATCCTTTTTATTTATTTGTAGCATAGATTAGTTCACTTTGTGCAAAACATATTTTATATTTTATAATTCCAAAATCAAAGAAAACTAAAAGAACATAAGAAAACTTAATTTGATTCAATAATTATAATTAAAATTTCATAATCATCGTAATTAAAAATATTAAAATTACATGGTCAATTGTACTTACATTTGTCTTTTTTCACTACCCAAATTCACCAGGTTTTTTCTGAAATTGGACAAAATTGATTAATATGCAACTTGTTTGGTTTTGGCCAAAAAGGATTAGTGATTAGGACATTTTTAGTGAAATGTTTTTTAGTAGTTTTGGATTTCACCTATTACATGACATAAATTTTAATTTTAAAATTATGACATGGATATACGAAATCCCAAGTAATATAATGTGGAATAATGCGCCACATCATCATACAACAAAATTTTATTTATATTTTGGTGATTTTGTCACCATTCACCATGATATACATGTTTATAAATTATTTTTGTATGAGATATGTTAATGCACACATCCACCAAGGAATGAACCCAAGATCTCATGGAAATACACTAAAGTCTAAACCGCCAAACCACTTCAAGACTTCATTAACAAAGGTGAACAAGTTTAAGTTTATTATGTTTAACATGAATTCTTTAAGAAATTCAAACTTTAAAATAAGTTTTCTTTTTCAAAATTTATTCAAATGCTATAAATGAAAACTTCATCTTGAAGCTATTCAATATTGTATTCAAAAGAATAATTATAAATTATAAAAATTAAATTTAAAAAGTTAAAAAAAATTGAAATTGCATGTCATGAATAAATCTACGATTCATTTTTGCTTAAATTGACCTAAAATATTTGTAAATTCAATGTCAATTAAAAAATGCTTCATTAAATATTTTGTAATAAAATATATCCATTTTTTGTAAATTTTATTTTTTTGCAATACGATTAGGTGCAATTTTTTTGTTTATTTTTGCGATGGTGCTAAAATGGTAATCATCCATAAGAAGATTGTCACATTTGGTTATAAACAAATAATGTAGTTGGAAACTTGTTTAAAACCTTTGATATTATGGTTACTCGTTATATTATATTTTAAAAATTGACAATCGATATTTTTAATTTGACAAAAAACTCCTTCAAAATTGTTGCCCCTTTAAACTGGCAAAAATTGGCTACAAGAAGTATTAATTAAATAGTCAATATAACAATTTAGTCATTAAAACCATATGCATTTAACAAGATGAAGCATACACTAATACAAATGATTAATTACATAAATTTGAAAAAAAAATTGCAACATATTATTTAATTTTTTTAATGATGTATATATATTCCTTTTTAAAAGTAAAAGAAATTTAATTTGGTGAATTTTTTGGTTTAAATAGTTAGATTACCCCTCCCCCCAATAATTAACATGTTTTTTTCGGTATGAACTTTTTAAACTTGGCAATTTTTGTTGGGAAAAAATGGAAAAAAATAGTGCAAATTCAAGAAAAAAATGTAAACAACAAAAATATTGCCAAAAATTTGAAATCACAAATTTCAAAAAATTATGGTTACTCTTAATGAGTAAAAGCTTAAAAGCGATTTTGATAAATCCAACATTAAACACATAAACAATTCCAACATCAATTTTATTTGAAAACTTTTAAGTTTAATCTTTGGATCATTATAAATTTTATCTAATTTTTTTAAAAATTTAAAATAAATGTTAATCATGTAACTTGTTTTTTTTGGGTGGTGAATTTCTACCACACCATTTTGTAAACATAAGAAGGGCCATCAACATCAACAATTTTTTAATTTTTTAAAAATATTTGTATATATTTTTAAATGATATATTTATACAATGAGTTTGAGGACTTGTGGTTAAAATCCTATATATTAAAGCAATAGTGTATGTCTGTCTGTGTGGGCAGTGCCTAAAAGATTTTTCTAGTCATTGCCCGTTCCCTGTGGTGTTTGTTTGTCTGTGGTGACAAACAGGGTAGGGCAGGGCGGCCAGGGTAGCCGTTGCAGGGGGCCGGGCGAGGTGCCATTTCTATTAAAGAAATCCTTGGGGAAAACTAGGGGATGTGCATCTAATCAAACAAAAATACAATTTAAAAAAATAAATATTTTCATTATAGAACATATTAAAAAACTAGAATCTTTTTGAAAAAGAAAATAAATAAATAAACACATAAAAATAGAAAAAAAATGAAGATAGAAAAAATAAGAATAGAAAAAATAAAAACATGAAACAAACATAAACAAAAAAAAAAGTAAAAACGCAAAAACTATAAAAAAGGAATGGAAACAAATGAAAAAAGGAAAGGGAAATACA
>Ga0116230_10007473_pt1 | contig 10789 bp, 6 predicted proteins | sample S1TSphfallax_3_FD_88678 | JGI IMG/M metagenome (GOLD analysis project Ga0116230, IMG submission 88678) | Host-associated microbial communities from peat moss isolated from Minnesota, USA - S1T2_Fd - Sphagnum fallax MG | ecosystem: Host-associated > Plants > Peat moss > Unclassified | place: USA...
GCTGTGTTCTATGAGTCTGGTGCATAAGAAAGGTGTGAGGCATGGGAGTGGTCTGTGTGAGCAGCATCTGTGTTTGATCTAGGGTGTCTAAGGTCTGCAGATTGCCCTCTCTTTTTGGTTACATACCTACTTACTTATATATTTTTCAAGATGAGAATGAAAGCTGAAACATATGGGATAAAATTATTAATTATAAGGAGTTTGTCACTAAAAATGTTTACTTGCAAACGACTTGCAACTAAAAAATTTATCCCATATGTTTTGGCTTTCATTTTCATCTTGAAAAGTATATAAACAAGGCGTTTTGTCTTTACATTTTCATATTTTAAACCATGGGCATTATGTGATTAGCCAATAAAAAAGATTTAACCCAAAATAAAATATAAATATTCATGTAATTAATCAATTTTAAATTTAAATTTTTTTTTGAAATAAAGGGTTACAAAGCAAAAGACTCCTTTTTTTTACCATTTGGAAAAACAAAAACAAAATGTTCAATGGGTTCAGATTTTCTAATTTTAGGTGTAGGTCAGATGTGTAAGAAAAAATCTTGTGAAAAAACATTTTTAGTTTTCCATTGAACTCTTTTTCATATTTTTGGGGTTTTTTTACATTTTTAACTACAAAAAAAAATATTGATACACAAGTAAGTATGCATGTGAAAAATCATCACTATCACATGAATTATCTTAAATTGGGCTATTTAATTTATCTCATTTAAATTTGTTTCAAATAAATCTTATTTAAAACAAGTATCCCTACAAAAGTCTAGGAATCATTTTCCCTTTTTTTGGGAACCCCAACTTTGAATGGACCCAATTACTAAATCACAACCATAAGGTAAATCACTTGATTAGAAAAATAATCATTTCTACCTTTTGTTGTTTATTATGGTATCATGGTCATTTCAAATTGTCGTTAGTAGGTAAAAATGATTACAAACTCATGCTACCTCCAATAGCAACATTTTTTGGAATGATAATTTGGGGATGTGTTATGGGGTAGTTGGGTGTGGCCATGGGGAGGGTGGATTTATTAGGCATGTAGTTGATGTAGGTGGTCACATTTTATTGGTGGTAAAGTGCTAGTACCTAAAACAAAAAAAATTAGTTTTGGGCTATGTGTTGGTAGGTAAAACCAAATCCACTTTGGAACTAGATTTGCATAGAATTTATTTTTTGAATCACAAACTAGGGTTGTTGAAATGTGAAGAATTGGGTCCAAAACCAAACAAAAAGTTTTATCAAATTTTTTTAAATCCTTAATAGGAACCATAGATTACTTTGAAAAGGTTGGAACTAGGATAAAGGTTCTATTGAGAAACAAAAACCAACCAACATTAAAAATTACCACCCATTGATAAAGGTGGTAAAAGGTGAAGTACATTTCAATGTATATGATCTGGAAGAAAATTGGAACTACCTATAATATCAAAAGCACCAATAAATAAAATTCACTTATTTTTAATTATTCTAAAGATTGCATGTAACCAAAAAGGGAGGCATCCAAAGGTAGATCGAGATAAACACAGAGAGTCCTCACAGCTACCAGACCCCTCAGTCACGCTCGCTCAGACAGAGCGCGCACAAACATTCACACAGCAACGGCACAATACAGCAGACGATTTGTTCCCAAGCTTCTGAGTGGAATCTCATTCTACAGCTGCAGAACCAACACGCCGAACCTCCGCAGATGCTACTTCTACCCACATGAAAGACACAGAGAGCACCTCACAGGCCAAAATCCATAACTTTGTATTTCACATAAAGTCCCCGACAGCACAAGCTTTGTTCCTTTTCCAGAAGTATTATGTCCGTCACATCAAGCCTCAATTTCTACTAAAACCTCCTCAGATGGAGAAGCTAGACGTCTCCCTAGTCACTAACGCAGCGGAAAAAATCAGCAACCAGTCCTCATTCTAAGCTTCCCGATTTCTCTCTTCCAAACTGTTATTTCTGTTGCCTTCATCTTCAACTTCGACTAAACCTTCTTAGATGCAGAAGCTAGACGTTACTAGTCACAGATCACGGCAGAAGATGAACCATTCGCCAAAAATTCTCTAAGCTCCTGTCTGCTTTCCAAGCTAACCGATCTGATCCCCCTTGACAACTCTCCTGCTCTTCTCTTCTGGGTGCACTGGCTTCCTCTACAAGCCTCCTCACCTCGCATTTCTCACCGCCACCTTTCCCTCCTTCATTCATCAATGCAGCGCCGCGCCACACCATCAATTGCGCCGTCATCTCCTAGCAATCTCATCCTACATAGACAGACCACCATCCTCCATGCAACCCATGCATATCCATCTTTCCCGATTCTCAGATCAAAATAAAATCCGCCGCCACTCATCAATAGAGGCGGCGAGATTAACCCTGATTTCCGTTCCTGGTTTTTCACCCAAGCTGCACAGCCTTATAGCTTTAGTCTGGTCACCCGTTGTTCGGCCACATGCATATGAATGATTTGGGCTTCAAATTTTTAAATTTTTTATAAAGACCATGAATATGTTCTACCAAACAAAAAGTTCTATCAAATGCATCTTCAATGGAAGAACATTTTACAACTTAAAAATATCATAATCATCAACATTATCCTATCGTAATTATTAATGAATATTTTCTTATCATTTAATCTAAACTTCACAACTTCAAAAAAAATAGAAAATTTTGAGGACAAAAATTGTATTTTATGATTGTCATTTTGTATCTGTAAATTTTCATGCAAATTTTTTTCATTGAAACTAATATTTTTATTCTTTTTGTTGCAATTAAAATGATGTTTCAAAACATAAATCAAAATAATATTTGTTGAACTATTAAATCATTCATGTACGCATTAATTTCACATCATGATGATAAATTAAGACATAAAACCATCACTCATTGCAATTTTTTATCACAAAATATTTTTCAAATATTCATGATGATGCATCAAACTTGATCATGTATTAAAAACTATGAAATTATGACAATTTTTTATATAAACAATTGATAACATATATTCATACTATAGGAGAGTTTCTATAAGTAAAATTTGCTAGTTTAAACTTCCCACATTATTTAATGCTTATTTTTAATCTAATTTTGGTCTTGTTGACTTGATAGTTTTGAGTCATTATTAGATCCTTGAGAAAACATCTTTTCCAACGCAAAAAATTGGTAGGAGGAATCATCTACCGAAGTTGTCAGGACGGCGCCTGGGGTGTTAACTCACTGCTATAGCCCCTTCTGGGACCCTGGGACTTAAAAGGTCTTGCGTTTGAAGCTAGTGGCGTGCAGCTGAAATTCCTTCCTGCCCTTTGCCATTGGGCCTCACTTGGGGTCTTTGCCAACAACTTGTCAGTCAAGTTTGATATTTTGTGCCCAAAAATAAAAAAGACAAAACGTTGTTGCCCATGATGACCATTATAATGCATCCTTCATTCAGACCACTTGTTGGTGCACTGATTGCAGACTTACATATCAATGTTTTTTTCTTTTTCTGGCGAATTTTCGCAACTTGACGACAAAAAAAAAGCTACCGAATCCAACAAAGGGATTTTTGAGATTTTTGAAAAAACATTCGCCATATCTTGTCCAAAACAACTTACATGTCGCCAGTTTTACAAAATGTATTCCTGTAGGTCGCTAGAACTCGGCAGGATTCCAAAAAACATCTACTCCTCCACCGGGGCAGTCACCGTTTACTTCTAATCGATGCTGTGGATCCTACCCAGTGCACCTACTTGAGGAATTTGAAAAATAAAACACTGCTACCTACTGCATAACCTCTACACCTACTACTTCGCAAACTAGCCAAATAAGTCAATACTAGGAACCGATTTCTCCAACCAAGCTTGCAACAATCACCACCTTTGAAATTTTGTGCCATTCATAGTTTCCTAGTTTTTCGCCAAACAACTAGTCAACTCAGTCACCGACGATCAAATTTATTCTGAAAACAAATTACCGATCACCAACCTCCACATCATAATAATGCATTGCCTCAAGTTGTTGCTGCAAACATATAAGACCTAGTCTTTAGCTCCTCTAGCACTTATATATTTGGGACTTGCAGAACCTCCTTCATACATTCTTGCACATCTAGATTTGTGATAGCAAGTTCATTACAAAGCTGCTACCTCTAAGTGATCTTAGTTGTACAGGTTTGTTCACAATTTATTAACTACAACTTTAGGCTATGGTAGCAATGGTGGGTTGGATGGGGCAAGGAGGTTGGGCACATTCCTCATGGCTAATGACTGTAATCACATTACTCACAATTTTGGAGCTTCATGATATGATGGGTGTAGTTGGTACAAGAGTGCCATGTGAACTCCTTCAAAATTGTTTCAAGGTATGGCTTGTAGGAATCCTCTTTTATTGGCATCATTTGTTTGGGGATGATAAGCTTGCTTGTGTGTTTTTCATTATGTCATGTATCCCCATCTTCTTCAACCTCTCTCACCTCCAAAGCGGAAAGAAAGAAGTGATTGATAGCTAAGTCTTACAATAGCATTGCACTTTCATTCTGACAAGACCAAAATGAAATCTCTAAATACATCCAAGAAGCTCAGTTTCATGGGAGGCAACTACTCTTTGATACGCCACCATATCTGATACAAAGCCCTCCACAACATGGGCCAGGCGTTTTCAACCATCCGCCAACGATAGGTATTGGTAATGCGCCAGGGTCTACACCATCATAACTCAATAGTCATTTGTCTCAATCAAGTCAAGTTAAAGTAAATGAATTCTAGTATTTACAAGGCCAAATTTCTATCGTTATTTTGGTTCAAAGTTTAACTTTCCTTGGATTAAACCCTTTAATTACATCCTTGATCTCATTGTGTGCCACATAGATAGGTAGTTTGAATATAATAGTATTTTTGACAACACAATCTTTTGTTGCAAATTTTTTCTTGCTTTCATTCCAATATGAAGTTATGACGCCATTTCAATATGATATCAAACAACATTGGTTGGTTCTCACTTTTTTCCTCAATCATCGATTATGGTCCTTATAAAAGTTTTGAACAATTGGTCTAATTACTGAATGAACGATTTCTTATTTCCAAAAATTTCATACCCACCCCAATTTTTAAGTTGTCCTTATAAATATTAATCAAACTGATTTTCAAACTTATTGAAATTTGAAAGCAAGACCTCCCTAAAATGAAACTAATGTTCTAAGCACAACACATAACTTTTTGCATGTGTAATAATAAAGATAAGTTTTCAATTTCAATGTCCTTTGTCCCAATTTTAAAATTAAAGCCATAGGCAAGCTTTAACATTAAATAAAAACATTCTTCCAAGTTATTTCAAATGAGAGCTTGTTGCCTAATCATGAAGACATTATTTGAGACCAAAAAAGTCTTAAGTCCAAATCTCACATATTGAGCACTTATTTTGTAGGTTTTTTATAGCTAATTTACCATCGTAAGAATTGGACCCAATCTATTTCTTTGTAGCTTCCTAACGTATCTAATTGAAGATCGTGCAATGTTATTCATTATAAGGGAAATGATTATCACCTAAAATGAAAACCTTTTGTTTTTGTTCCGTGGAAACCAACTTTAAAACTAACTTGCAAATTGGTCGAATAACGAAAACTTGATAACTGACTTGAAAACTAGTCCCTTAAATGATAGATGTTCAACACTAGAATTAAAGCTTATGCTCATGTTTCTTGGAATAATGTAAAACTACATTTGTGAATCAATAATTATCTTTAAAAATCCAATTTATAGATTATAACATGACCTCATACATTGGGCATAACTACAAAAGCCATGTTGATTATTATAATGTTTAGATCTAGTTGTTAATGTTTTATAGCTATGAAAACAACTTGGACACCAACAAACATTTGATGGATTGCAAATGCAGTACTTGGGAATATTAAACCATTTAGCCATAAGACATGCTTTGAATTCATCTAATTCCAACCAAGATTAATTTTAAACTTCTAGATCCACAAGTTGCACTTATGGGCTCCTTTCTTGAAACTAAATCCACAAAATCCCAAGTTTGTTAGTTGTTGATGAAACTAATTTTTTATTTTAAACCAAATATTTATCCTATTTAAAATGTTCTTTAGTTACTATTTGAATGACTATAATTGCAAATTCATTTCCAATATTGCATTCCTTGAACTTGTGCAATGGTTATTACAATCATATAACCACACATCCAATTTGAAATCCATTTAGTTTAGTGGACTAAATGGTCTAAAATTCATTGTTGTATTTCTCTGATACGTTAATGATTCTTGAAATGTAGATGGTTCGCTACGTTTTGAACATTTTTCATGAACTTGGAATGCCTTAATGGAAAATGATATCAATCATGAGGTTTTGGCCACATTCAAATTGTAGGTGGGTGAAAGCACATTATGATGACCCCCTTTGGGGCACTTTTGGGTCCAATATTATAGTATATGCAATATAATTGTTTCAGAAGCATGGTACGTTTCATTTTTGGTATCGATTTTGGTTTTGGGCCTTACAATAATTATTTCCATGAAACTAAAGTTATGTAATTTTATTTTTTAAAATAATGATAAATTTCATTATCTATGTTGAAGGATCCATGAATATATTTATAATTGACATCGGTATATAAAGGCCACAATTTCATTTTGATTGCATTAATTTTAAGGCTTCACTAATCATTATAATAATCAAATTGTAATGAAAATTTTTAAATGGCACATCTCACTATGTTTGTCATCTTCTATGTGGTTGTGATTATTTATAAAAATTTCAATTTATTACACATTTATCGCATTTTTGTTGAAAAAGTCATGTTTTGAAATGATTTTTAAAAAATTAATCACATAGTATCCAAACATGGTTCATATTATGTGAAATGACATGGTGCAATATACTTTCAATTGTCATAAAAACTGAAAATCATTTAAAGTCTTTATAGAATATATTTGTGCTTTTGCATACCCAACATTAGTAGAAATTGGCCAAAATGTAAACACTCTAGTTGCAGCTACATGCAACTGCATTTAGACATTTTTGCAACTATTTCTCGTGTTGTTCATATTTGTGACTATAATGCAACTAATTTGTTACTATTTTGGTGTTCATCCTTTCATATGAACAACATTTAGTTTGGTTTTCATCCAAGGAGAACAATTTGTGTCCCATGAGTTACAAATGTGGGTAATTAGTTGCAACTCTAAGATTATACAAAAATATATTTTATGAATTCAAATATATATAATTGGGGCTATTAAGATTAATAAATAATTTTGAATGTATATCAACAACCATATTGTATGTGTATTCAAGTATGATTATTACAATAGATGGCCTCAATATTACGGTTACATTAATTAGTGTATATTTTGAATAGGTTAAAATTTATGTAAAATATTTACTAAATATATTGTGCCCATATTACAAGTTTATCTGAACCACATTATTATAGTTCTTAAAATTATTCCAAATGGCATAATATAATATTTATATTATATTATATATTAACATTTATATAAACTACATTTCAATAAAAAATAATTTTCAATATTATCTTTTGTTAATTGTTTCAAAATAGTAATATTTTATGACGTAATGATCATGATGATCATGATGATATCATAATGATTGGAAAATAAATTAGCCAATTACTGAAATAATTACTAAAAATTTAATATATTATTATATTATTATAAAATTATTTTCGACTCACTAATGTACTTATTAAGAATCATTTATTTATTTTTAGATTTAAAAAAAATTAAGTATAATAAATCCTAATAGTTGTAACAAGTGACAAAACAATATATTATAATAATAATGTTTAAATAGCTAACCAAGGTTAGCAACAAATTACATTACTACTATTTATTATCATTTCAAAAAATCAATTATGAATTATTATTAAAGTATAATAATTACCAAGAAATATCAATATGTAGTTCTAAGTTTTTATATTTCAAATTTATAATTAATATTTATTAATTATTAATTAACCAATGATTATAATCAATTACTAATATGAAACTTTTTTTTTCAGTTCTATAATATTATTATTTTGTAATATTAATTGTAATAGTTCATAAATAGTTATAGTGAGTACAATAATAATTGAATTAATGTTCTTGTTATCATTAAACATTTACATTTATAATTATTATGAACTATAACAATGAAAATAATAATGGGAATAGTTGCAATAAAATATGTTTTACTTATATTATTATATTAAAATAAAGTAGTTCTCAATTAAATATAATTATTAATGATTAATTATGGAATATCTCAGTTATTATATCAGTTTATTTGGTTATGAAATAATAATAAATTTATCATTAATAATTAGATAACTATATCAATATTAGCCAATTACTAATTCATTAAATTGTTTGACAGATCATTAGAGTTAATATATAATGAAATTAAATATTATTATATTTTATCTAGGTACTAAACTAAGTAATTTTTAATAATAACTAATAATATAATTAATTCAGTAATCATAATATATTGATATTATTACTATAAATAATTAATTAATTGGATAGTTTAAGAAGTGAATTAGTTAGTTTCTAGTTTAGTTGTTAATTAATTAATTAGCAAGTTTACCAAGTTTTTTACACATATTTTATTCATTAAATAATTAATAATTATATTAGTTAATTTTTTCATTTATTAGTTAATTAATTAGCTACTTGATTGTGATTTACCTACATACTTATATGTTTTTTAGGATGAGATTGAAAGCCAAATAATATGAGATAAACTTATAAATTCTATGTAGTTTGTAACTAAAAATGTTTAATCACAAATGACTTGTTACTAAAAAGTTATCCAATATTTTATAATCATTTAATCTAAACTTCACAACTTCAAAAAAAGAAAGAAAACTTTGATGAGAAATTTTTTTTTTTGTGGTTGTCACTTTGTATATTTAAAATTTCATGAAAAGTTTTTTATTAAAACTCGTAGTTTTAGTCTTTTTGTTGCAATTAAAATGGTGTTTTAATTTTTTTTCAAATTAAAATAATTCTTTTTTGGACAATTAAATTATTCATGTATGCATTAATTTCACAACACAATGATCTATTGAGACATAAACCATCACTTATTGTAATTTTGAATTATAACATATGTTTCGAATATTCACCATGATGCATCAAACTTGAACATGTACTAAAAATTATTAAATTGTGATAATTTTCTGTATACACAATAACATATATTCATCATAAAGGAGAGTTTCTCCATGTAAAATTTGTTGTTTAACTTACCAGCTTACCTAATGCTTACTTTTCATCTAATTTTTGTGTTGTTCACTTGATAGTTTTGAGTCATTATTAGGACCTTGGAAAAGCCTCTTTTCCAACGCAAAAAATTGGTAGGAGTCAAACTACCAAAGTTGTTTAGCATGGCCCTTGGGGTGATGACTCGCTGTTGTAACCCCTTCTGTGACCCTGGGAGTTCAAAGGTCCTGGGTTCAAACCCAGTGGCGTGCACCTGAAATTCCTGCCAGCCCTCTGCCATTGGGCCTGACTTGGGCTCTTCGCCAACAGATTGTTAGTCAACTCCGATGTTGTGTGCCGAACAAAAATAAAAAAAACAAACTTGTTGGCCATGATGACCATTATAATGCATCCTTCATTTTTCTTGCTTCAACTTGATGTTGCTAGCTGCCTACTAGCAAGGGTTTACCAGAATTGGACCTACCTTGTCTGTGCCTTGTAGAGGCCCTTATTCCAAAAACAACAACCTCCTGTAAATACCCTATACAAAATTTGAAAGCTTGCATGCATGTCTTTGCAACTTGATTCATTCCTTTTACTCACTATTTTTTTGCTTTACAATTGATTGTTTAAGAAACGAGCATCTACAAATGAAAAAAGAAAATGTGAAGGAGATTTGACAAGCACATGGGAAAGGATCTGCTCAACGGCCAACCCTGAAAGACCAAGAGTGCAAGTTCCTAAAACAACTGTCCTTTTATTTGTGTATGTATTTTGAAGGATCTTCCCCAACAGAAGAACCTTACGGCATTACGCCAACAGGACAACCTCCTTTTTTCAACTGTTCCTATGTTCCCATCAAAAGACAGTCGGTTGCATGTCTCAAGGTTCTTGTATTCAAGGCTTCTCCTGAGGTTCAGGAAAACCCTTGGGCTCTCGGCATCAAGTCTCTCAACAGAACCCACTTGTACATGCACCTTTCTTACAACGTAAGAACCTCAGAGACAACTCTTAGTGTATTTATAGGGCAGATCACATTTAGTAATCAGGCTTACAAAAAGAGCCCCAGGGCGGAGGATGTGGGATTGTAAGATCTCTAGGGCACAGCATGTAAGCGAATGAATTCTTTGGAAGGGAAACATTTTTTTTAAACCATTGATGACCTCGGTTGTTACAAAGGGGTAAGGCCCTGCTGTCGGGGAATTACTACGTGGACCTCGGGCTCCTCCCTCGGTGCTCACACATTAATTTCCTGGTAGCAGGAGTAACACTATACTTAAGCGCCTAGAACAAAAGTCGGGCATTCGAAAGATAATGAAAGTTTGCACAGAAGCCTTGCTATTTCTTTACTCTTCCCTTGTTCGTAACTGGTTTTGGTGTCTTATTAAGCCTTTAGAGGTTTTCTGCTACGTGGGGCATGTGGTGCAGATATGCTCATTCCACTTCTAGTTCTGCCGGTTCAATTTGTGACGTGAAGCCACCACGGTAAGGAGCAGGAGTGACCTCTAGATCAGCCTCTCGTGGAACCGATTACCACCTGATCAAACTGTATCTGGCTGTAGGGGCGCAAAGCGTTCTTAGAGCATCTCCACCC
>Ga0116230_10007476_pt1 | contig 10787 bp, 11 predicted proteins | sample S1TSphfallax_3_FD_88678 | JGI IMG/M metagenome (GOLD analysis project Ga0116230, IMG submission 88678) | Host-associated microbial communities from peat moss isolated from Minnesota, USA - S1T2_Fd - Sphagnum fallax MG | ecosystem: Host-associated > Plants > Peat moss > Unclassified | place...
AGACATTGCAGCTGTGGTGTCCTTCATTGTCAGTCCCCAGGGCGAATGGATCAATGGTCAAGTCATTCGAGCTAATGGCGGTGTTGCAGCTTGAGAGACAGAGGAGCAAGTTCTGTCAATCCTCGCACATCTTCCATGTCAAGCAAGGTTCTCTTCCTCAAATGTCAGTAACCACCTCTTGCATCTTCAATATGAATCTAAGTTGTTTCATCCTCCTCACATATGTTTTGTAACCCCCTCTTGCATCTTTCACCCTTGATCTTCATTTGTTTCATCCTCTTCCACAAATGTCAGAAGCAATCATCCCCTTGCATCTTCTTCAACATGATTTTGCTTCCATCTTCCTCACATGTCAGCCATCTCTTTGCATCTTCAATGTTGATCTTGTCTTCCTCACATGTCAGTAATCCCCTCACATTTTCATTATGACATTCAATCATCTTTTCCTCACGTGTCAGTTTGAATCTGCTCACAATTTGAACATGATGTTGCTTCCTCCTCCTCACATGCAGTTAACCTCCTCCTTGCATTTTCAACTTGTTCTCTACTTCATCTGAACCGCAGACGTTGATAGTAATCCCATTTTGCATCTTCAAAATGATGTTGCTTTAGCTTCCTCACATGTGGCTCATCTCTCTGCATACAATGGAACTAGTGCTTTTTTTGACAAATTTTGTTTTTTTTTTGAGAAAACAATTGGGAAATTTTTGGAACTTTTTTCCTCATGTAACTTCAGTTTCTTTTCTATTTATTTGGGGAAAAAGTTCACCTATTTTTGTTTTTATTTTTATGTTTTTTAAACCTTGCATTGTGGAATAAAATTACCACTTGAAATGAATTTCCCAATTATAATATGCATATTGAAAACTTTGGGGGAAAAAAACCGTAACTAGGGAATTTGAATTCCTTACATAGATGTTATAGGTCAATTATTATCACAAGTGGATAAAGTTCAAAACATTTACATAACTAATTACCTATATGTTGGTTGAATTTGTTCTACTCAGTTGATGATTGATGGATTATTATTACAAATGAAAATACTTTGAAACATTTTCATCCTATTACATGTTGAATGTAGGTACTCAATAGGTTTATAAGTAAGGCTATCTAAGTAATTTGTTCAAAGCTAGCACCTTGGAAAACAATATTTACAATTCTTTTAATAAGCTGGAGCTGTATGTTGAAACTTGAGAGCTAGAACACAAATACAAAATAATGAAGGTTTAATATAGTGTACTATTCAAAAAAATTACGATTTGCCGCATACAGATCCACAAGAAGGGCTCCTTCTTCCACCTTTGCATCTTCAACTATAAGTTTAACCCTATGTGATTCAAGAAAGAATATCACATCCCAAAAAATCCTTGGAGAACAAGTAGTCCAAGAGTGAATTGGCAACATAGGGAAAACTTTCTTTTATTAACCTTTTTGGAAGATGCAAAGTATTGATGGATGTGGACCAACAATGTTTACAAACCTTACAGCAAACACAAAAGAGACTTCAAACCTAGTATAGTCACAACACATAACAATAAATGACCAATTTTTCAATCTGTTCATGTTTAGTTGAAACTTGGAACTTTTGCTTCACTTACTAGCTTCATTGGGTTCAAAGGCAACTACAAGTTTATCACACTTGTCGTGCAAACAACCTTCTATCTCTAGTATGAGGGTTGTTTGATATCCCCTGTTATCTTGTTACAATGTTCAAACACATAGTTGTGATGCACCAGTAGAACTAAAAATAGATCCACAATCATTGAACTTGAGAATATGTTGGTCATTATTTTCAGGGTTAGAGACATCTGATTGTGCAAGAACACAAAATCCTTGGATTGAGGTTAATCAACTTGATTCCTACACATAATACATTGGTAGCAATTTGTGCATAACAAGAATGAAATGTTCAAAACTTACATCTTCTAAAACTAAACAACTCTAGTGGGTTTGTTGTATCCATGTAGGATAATTGCCCAAGAACCAGTTGACCACCCCTCCTACACTAGGCTTCACAACCTCAGCCTAAGTACCACTCCTAGAAGCAATAGTGGCATTTGTTGTGCTGCAATTATGGTGTGGGTAGTAGTGGTGGTGTTTAATTAAGCTAATGCCAATGGTGATATGATCAACATACTTCACACCTTCCAAATATCGCAATCTTGGGAACTTTCATAATTAGGAGTTGACTATTAAGTAATTGAAATTTAACTAAAAGTTAATTCGGAATTAGTTAGAAATCACTTAAGAGTTAACTAAATTTAATTAAAAATTAACTATGATTTAATTAAAAGTTAACTAAGACTTAATTAAAAACTAACTATGACTTAACTAAAACTTAATTATAAGTTAATTGGGATTTCATTGAGAATTAGTTGGAACTTAACTAAAAATTAACTAAGACTTAATTATAAGTTAATTGGGATTTCATTGAGAGTTAGTTGGAACTTAACTGAAAATTAACTAAGACTTAATTATAAGTTAATTGGAATTTCATTGAGAATTAGTTGGAACTTAACTGAAAATTAACTAAGACTTAATTATAAGTTAATTGGGACTTCATTGAGAATTAGTTGGTACTTGACTGAAAATTAACTAAGACTTAATTATAAGTTAATTGAGACTTCATTGAGAATTAGTTGGAACTTAACTAAAAATTAACTGAGACCTAACTTATAGTTATGGATGAAAAATATGGATGAATTCCATCTATTAAAAGATGGTGTTTAATGTTCACATTTGTCATAGTAAAAACCAACAACATATTAATTACAACTTGAACTTTATTTTTGCTATGGCACAATTATTTTAGTGGATTGATCTGTTGTAATGTGTTTTGTTAACATTGTTCGAAATTTTTCTTGATATGGATAGCTTTGGGGGCTGAAAGCATAGTATGGTGATCAAAGATTGTTGTCACAAATATTACTTTTTGAAGCTACATGTTTTTGAACTTTTACCAAGTTAATATTGAAATATTTTTTTGCAAATAATACTTGGAATAAGGTAATTCAAAACCATAATAAGATTGTCACAAAAAATCCCACTTTGAAATTGATATTAAATGATTGAAAAATACATTAATGAAAAATTATAATCATACCAATATACTGCAAAATGCAAATATATTTCAAAAACCATTCAAACAATTACCAAATTTGATGAAATACTCAATCATATATTACATTACATATGAATTCATTTTCCTATTTCAATTATATATGAAGAGTTCCATTCATGTGATTTCACAAAAAACATCTGGATGAGGTTTTTCATTCAAACAAGCATAAGTGGGTGTGAATACATAAATTTTTTTTGAAAAAAATTATCATTTGAAAGATAACAAGAATTGTGAGGGAGGATTTGTGTCAAAAATCCATTTTCAATGTTTTTCAAAATGCTAGATGAAATGAAAAAAAAATTGCCCCCAAAATAATACAAAATGCACTAAAAAAAAATACATTTTCTTGCCCAAAATATACCATTGTATTGTGCTTTCACCCTAAGCACAATGATTAGGTGACTTGCAAGTTAAAAAACCCTTGCCTTTGAGTTGCACTTATACCCTAACTACTACCTTTATCCTTCTTCCACTGGTTTAGTTTAAATGCTTGCACCGTAATTTCATTGATTTTGGTTGTAGTTTTACCATATTCCTATAGCTTATTATTGGGGTTCTCAAGGTTGATGTGGCAATGTTTTTTAGTGTGGCTTGGTTTCTTGTAGCAATTGCAAATCTCCTCTCTTTTCTTAACATCTTTCTTCTTTTTGGAAACATTGTGTGCCTCCACGACATGGCATGGTAACCATCTTTTTCATCTAGCTTGTCACAAGTCATAATAATATTTTTTTGCTTAATTAAAATATTCCTCTGCATGCCTCCAATAGCAAAATGTAGGTAAGGTTCCTATCCGACTTTAAATATAATTATCAAAAATTTATCAACTTTTTGTTGAAAGCAATTGGCCAATTTGAAAAGATGTCCATAATACTCCTCAATTTCTTCATTAGGGCCTTTTTTGATAGTACGCAAATTCATTTAAACCTACTCATCATTTTGCACCTTATATGGTAACATTTGCAAAATGCGTGTTCCAATTCCTTTGGGTGTGATAAGGCCTTACATGTAGATGGTTATTGTCATGCCTTACTAGAAGAGAAGATGAAATGAAATTAATAGGGGAAAACCATGAGTTTTGAGTTGAGTTACTTGGTTGCATAAATTTAGGCAACATGGGATCTATTGGTTCATTATATTGTGGATGTTGAAAACCCCTCCCTTTTGAAGGGTCATTTGGGTCAAGTGTTTCACCGAGTGGACCACCTTTTATTATTGTTATTGCCATATGCATGGGCTACTAAACAACTATAATATCCACATTGTGTGAATTATACTAAAAAGTTGTGTTGTTGTCTAATGTTGCCATGTAAGATTATCTTACCCTCAAACAAATCTGAAAATGATGTAACAAGTAATATGTTTTTGGGTTTGGCAACAATGGTAAAACGTACTTTAACTTTAACATCATATGCACCATATCACTTTTAAAATACGGCTTAAAATTTGCCTTTTCTGCTAAAGTTGGATGCTCGACCCTAGGAGCAATAGTTCCATAGATTAGATCTTCCTCATCCTAATTTTTACCCACTCCCCATCCAGTTGGTAGCTTAATCCTTATTTTCCACTTTTTGTTCTTTTGCTTTACCCTTGTTTGTAGGATCTACTACTACTTTTTGCTTCCCTATCCAATTTTTGATAGGTGTTGTTTCATCTTTTTTATGATATGGAAACCTATTTTGCCTCTTCTTGAGTTTTTTTTTATTAACAACCTCTTCTGTGTTTTCTTCTTCTTTGTCTTTCTCTTCCAACTATTGAATACACTCATATGTAGCATCAAGGGCATTAGTGTACTTCCTTGTTTGCTCAAAATGCCATCTCCTGAACTTTGCTTTAACCTATTTTAATAGCTCACCCATCTTTATTGTTTAATGAGTTCATCATACAATGCGACTTTGGTTTCATTTTTAATGGCCATGATTTCCCAGTTATTGGTGGTTTGTAAGGTAAGTAACTCCACTTTACCTTGTGCCACTTGTAACTCCTTCCATAATTTCTTCTCCTTTGCCACCAAAAGTTTTGGATCCTTGTTATGATTTTCATGAACATTTTCCACAACTGATATCTAAGTACTTAATTCCTTTTCTCCTTGGTGCAAAACCTCCTCCATTCCTTTCAATTCTTCATATAGGTTATGCTACTCATTTTCTAAGTGCTTTGATTTCCCTATTCCTAAAGTCAATTTTTGCATCAAACTTTGTGATGATCTTTTGACAATGTTTTAGTCCTTCCTTCTTCTTTGTCTTTGCAACTTCCTTAGCCATCTTTAGTTCCTTCAAAACTATCTCCTCTTGATATTAATCATATTCAACAAGGGTTTGGAATTCTTCGTCCACCATGACAAGGTTGTAAACATGTTCAACGCACACAATGGTGGTATTCTTGGTATTATCATTGCATTGTTTCAAGTTTCGAAACCAACATACAATGTACAAAAAAGAGGTCAAGTTATAAAGTTACAAAATTACTACCTACTATTACATGAATGAAATTTTATTATTGATTCTATAAATGCCCAATTCCCATAGGATGACATGAAAATGTCCTCAACCCAATCCTCCCACTTTCCATCCTCAAACTTTTTGTATTGTGCGAATCTAAATTTGAATCCATCAATGGTATCCTTCTCCCAATTATGATTTCATAGCATGTATGGCAACAGCACCCACAAAATAAGAATTTGTTTCAAGAAAGTAGGAGGATAAAGAGGTGGATGCCAATTCATTTGAACCTTTTGCTTTGTTGTAGTCTATGTGGATTCCAATGCCTCTCTACGTTCATGTTCAATTTCAACCAGTTCATTGTTGAAAAATTATGGGGAAACAAAAGGAATGGGCTAACCAGTTGGATTTATCATAATTATCCAAGATAACATGTCCTATATAGTCCATGTGTGTAGTAGATCTAGATGTAGAAGATGTCAAATTAGATGCCATTTTTCCAATAGATGTTGCGTTACATATTGTTGTTATAACTGGTTGTTGTGTCATGTGCATATATACTGCACCCAATCCTTATTCTTCAAAGTGCGTTGATGCACTAGGTATCGCATCATTTTTTGGTACATCTTTATGTGTCCCACAATAAGTTGCAGCCCATGAGCACCTTGTTTTTCAAGCAATAATGCAAAGTAATGTTTCATTGTTGTTAAATAGTTCTACCATAACATGTATTCGGGTTTGAACCTTACCAACCTTCATAGCTTGAACTCCAACATTTTGTTAGGTCATTTGTTGGCTATTAGCATTATCTTTTTCTTGGTCAATTAAAACAACCAACTCAAGGACCTTCTTGCTTTTCTTTTGACCAACATTTGCCCATCCTTTTTGCTTAACATTAAACATGAATGCCACATCAAAACTACATCTACGATGCTGCGCATCATACCTAGCAAATGGGTGCAATCCATGGAGCGTTTTAAGCCAACACACTTGCTTGACGAATTTATTTGAAACAATTTTTTGATCTTGCTACTCATCGATTTTTGCCTTGGTCTTCAATGGCAAATGAAAACTTCCCTTCTCATTAAATAAAATTTGTTTTAGCCTCTTGGTTTTTTGTGAAAACTTGAACTTAGGGTAAACAAATAATTGCACACATTTAGTTGAGTTTGTATAGAAGGGTGGATTGTTAAATCCCCTATGCTGGTGTTTAAAAGTTGGTTAGGCCATTCTCCACTGTAGTAGATGCAAACATCTTTTGCCCTTTTATTAGATTAAATAATTTGCTACAAGCTATTTTCCTTTCAAATGACCACATGAGTCTGATCCCTAGAGCTGGAAGCTAATATTTCATCATACTTCCAAATATAGTTCAAATCACTACAACTTGTCACATGGGGTTTTTCAGCTGGGTTGATTAATTGATTCAAATTCATTACTATCTAGAGAGCTTTCACAATGCACCAAACCTTTGGGTTCAAACTAGCACATAGAAATTTTGGTGATGAATCCTTCCAGACTTTTTATATATGTTGTGACAAACTTTTCAAAGCAATTTAGATAATAAAAACATGCCTGAAATTAGTACCTCTGGATGGTTTGCTTTGTTGAAGTTAGAATCATAAATTTGTAATTTGAAAACTAAGTTGAAAACCAAGTAATTGAATGTAAGGAAATTCATTTAAATTTTGTTCAAAAATACTCTGATTGTTAAACAAGAGCTATAATTAAAGGCATGGATTTCATTAAGCTTCTTTACAGATTTATCCTTTGTGTGACCAGTGAATTTGTTTTTGGCGAAATTTCGCAACCTGGCGACAATAAAAAGAGAGCCTTGTTACAAGAACAAATGCTTGATTTTTTTAGGAAAAAAGTCCTTTGTCGCCATATTATAAGCAACTTTTTTTGGAAGTTGCCATATTTAGACAAATAGGCTGAAGGATGTCGCCAAACTGTAACATGATTCCCAAACTTTTCTACTGTCCTCACTGACATGTAGCCAAATTTAAAACCCAACAAAATTTCTTTTATGTGGAAAGGAACAAAAATAATGGAAAAAATTTTTAAACCTGAAAAAGAACAAATGATATATCATTTTCTCAATCTTTTTCTGTTTTCAGGATAAAAAAAAAAACATACAATACAAAAAAAATAAAATAATTGATTACCATACTACTACTAATTTTTGTATTTCAATTTATATCCTTCAAAGAGTCAGGTTGAAATAAATAAATAAACAAAGAAACAAAATAATTTCCACATTGTTTGTCAAAGCTACAAAAGATGGGATTTGAACTCAAAATCCTTTCAAATGAACTCTAATACTTTTTTGCCCTTGAACTATGTCCCTTTGATGAACTTCAAGCAAAAATTATTTAATTTACCTACTGAAATTGCCACTGCTAGGAATTTTTATCCAATTTATTTTCTTTTAGAATTATATTTTGTGAGCAATTTGTGCAATTTATGGGGCACTTGGCATAAATAAACGAATACAATAATAGATGACCAAAACCGGTGTGAAAAGAGCCTTTGAAGGAGTCCAATAGAAATGGAGTTTGAGAGGACAAAATACGTGAGCAAAGAAATCCATGTGTGAAAAGGAAAAATCCTACTCTATTCGGGTTTTAGGTTCTCTTCCTCGGAAGAAATAGGGTTAGGGTTTCTGTGCATAGCGTTGCAGAGCGAAGGAAGCGCATTTCCTTGTGTGTAGTGTTGTTAGGTACCGTTTAAACGTTTAAATGAAAAAACGTTTTTCTGTCGTTTAAACACCGTTTAAACGTTTTCCTTCGGTACCAAAAAAATGCCCATATAAAAAAATGGTGCAATGCCTTGCTGTAGTGCCAGTTGCACTCAGCACTGCGGTTCGTCGCTTGTTTGCTCGTTTGTTGACGTGTTGATGAGTGCGAACACCGGAAAGCATGGAACCGGGCGCAAGCCTTACGATGCGCGTCAACACTTTATCTAAACTAATTGCATGGCCAATAAGATGCAACGCTTCGTTCACTGCGTCCATTGCACTGACGCGTTCGAGAAGGGTGTTCCTGGTGCTCGTGAGGTTGTCGATGTGCGAGGGGAAAAGAACGCCATGGAGTCACACCTATGTCAGTGCAAGTTTTACGAAATGTAGGACATGCAAATGTTTGATCTGGAGCCCAACACCTCTCAAGCTCAACATCCCAAGGTTGGGCCACTGACTTCGTCGCGGACGTCAACCAACAACAACAGCTCCAAGCGAGCACACCAGCAGCTAATCCTCAAGTATTGTCCGGCTCCTATTCTGAACGAGGAGAAGATTGAATTTCATAGCCTTTTGCTGGAGTTCCAAGCCGAAGCCAACCTTCCCGAGTCGTTTGTCAACTGGTAGAGCTTTCGGCGCCTCATGAAGTTTTGCAATGCAGAAGCCGCAAAAGCGCTACCTACCCGCCAACTTCTGGGAGGCCCAATCTTGAACAAGTACGCGAACAAGGTGGATTCAGGTGATCATGCAGCGTTGAAGGTGGCAGCACCACCTGGTTCGGGAAAGCGCGTCAACTTCCTATCCGACGCCTGGGAAAATATCGCAAAGACTCACATTCTCGGTGTCATTCTGTCATTGGCGGGCCTCTGCGTCACGTTCGGCACATTAACTTATGGAAGTCGACATGACGGCCTGGCCATCGCCGAGCATCTTGAGAGCATCCTACTATTGATGATCGCCCAGGGTTGGGATGTTGGCGCCATCGTCACTGACAATGCAGGCAATTGTGCTCGAGCTCGACGCATCCTGGCATTGCGTTGGCCCAAGATCGTATTCCTGTTCTGCTATGCACACCAAATCAATCTGTTGGTCAAGGACGTCATTGCCACTAGGTGGCAAATTACGGTCTTTCAGGCGCACGCCATTGTCTCGACATTGAACAAATTGACTGCGAAGTGGCTGCCTCGTTTGCGCAACGTCATGAAGGCGACGTACGGGTGCACTGTCACTTTGGCTCTTGTCCAAATGGCTGAGATGCAATGGAACTCAGTTCAAGGAATGCTAGCGTCGTTGCTGCGAGTGAGATCAGCCTGTAAGATGTTCGTCCTGTGCTGGAGCTCACACGTCGACTTCCCTAATGATCTGTATGCACTTAGTAGCGACATGTTCTGGAAGAGTGCGAGGACGCCGAGGCCTTGATCAAGCTGTTGACGGTAGCATCTTTCCGTCTACAGTGTGATCAGAACACCATGGCAGATGTTGTGATGAACTATGGCGCCATCTTCTTGGCCTTCTACAATCATCCAGAAAATGCTTTGCTCGTGCCGTGTATTGAGAATCGCTGGCATGATTGTGAACAAACTCTATTCATTTTGGCGCTCTTCTTGCACCCACGACATCGCTCAACGTTCAAGAAGATTGCTGACGAAACACCCCTAACTTCGCTTAGTCAGTTGTGCAAGTTTGCAATCTTTTATTACACGTGTTTCATCGACGAGGACATTGGCCAGCTCTGCGATGAGGTGCTGCAGTGGTGGGAGACGGGCTCACCGGCCTATGGTGTTGCGAATCCAGAGGAGCTTGCAGGTCCCCTTCGATTCTAGGACTTCGTCAAGTTCGCATTCAAGGGCTCGCGCTTGGCTCGCCTGGCTCTGGTCATTCTGTCCATTGTCACCAATACGACAACCTGTGAGCGCTTATTCTCTGAATTAGCACAAATTCACACTGCAAGGTGTAATCGCCTCAAGCTAAACAAGGTCAAGAAATTGAGCATTGTCCACCAGGCCGTCCGTAAAAAGAATGCGATTGAGTTGCAAAATCAAGAAGTGAACGCAAGTACGCATGGACGCATCATCGAGGCCAAGGAACGCAAGATTGTGGGTGTTGTTGACGATGGTGACCAAGAGAACACAATGGACGTCTAGATGGAGGAGGAGCGCGTTGAGCAAAAGGAAGATGATCAGGAGCAGGACGGTGAAGAGGAGAAGGAAGAAGAACCTGAGGAACTTGAAGAGTCTTGAAGAGTCGATCGACCATGTCCTGTTCGAGTGGAGCAGCATCCTGGGGCTGGGCATGGGTGAAGCGGACGCGAATGACGATGAGAGGCTTGAGGTCGTTGAGAAAGGACAAGTACGTCCGCTGTGGCCAATAGAAAACGTCCCAAACTGGCCACAAGAGCCTACCCTCGCCAAGCTCACTGGCTTGCGTGGCACGAAAGTGCTTTTGGGGGTCTTATTTAAAGGTGTAGACCTTCCTAACTCGTACTAAA
>Ga0116230_10007477_pt1 | contig 10787 bp, 4 predicted proteins | sample S1TSphfallax_3_FD_88678 | JGI IMG/M metagenome (GOLD analysis project Ga0116230, IMG submission 88678) | Host-associated microbial communities from peat moss isolated from Minnesota, USA - S1T2_Fd - Sphagnum fallax MG | ecosystem: Host-associated > Plants > Peat moss > Unclassified | place: USA...
GTCGTCGTCTTCTTCATCCTCTAACGAGTACTCTTTTTTTGGCCCCTCTCATCAGCTCACACATGTCCTGGAACGCGACTCATCTGCGCGTTTCACCACCGTCGTCGCTGCGCACGATGCTTCTTCATTCATACACGCCCCCTTAAATGCCAGTTCTAGAGCACGACTTTTGGCCTTGTTGAGCGGCGGCGGCGGTCGGGGGCGGGGAACAGAACGAGGGAACGGGAGAACCGTAGCGAAAAGGCCCTCCTGTTTAGTGTTTTTTTTAAGTACAATTTTGGGGATTGAAACCATTAAAAATGAATTCATAGGCAAAGCTAACTCCCACATGATCCGCAAAGTTCAAATGCACATTGTTGTTGCATAGAAGCACCCAAAACTGGGCCCTCAAATTCAGGAAGAACTTCAAAGGGATGCCTTAGAGCATCTCCAACACACACACCTGAAAACTCCCCTATCAAATCATTTTTGATTGGGAGTATGCAAGTTTGTGGCTTACAATTGTTGTTGCAAAATTGCATTGTCGCATACCAAGAACATCATACACTTCATTAATTCATCCACCACATCTCTCATGCACTTATGAGGTAGCTTTGTGAAAATTGACATGGAAACGCATTGCATTTTTCTGAGTGATGATGGTTTTTGATGGGCCTATTTTAGAGTTTTCATTGCAACCAATTTGCAAAGTGAAGTTGTGAAGAAAACTCTTTTTTTTTTGGGGTAATGATCAAGGTAGGAATGGAAGTAGCACATGAAACTCTTTTTGTTGGTTTTTCTTTTTTCTTGGACGATTGTTCCAAATGTTGTCATAATGGATCCTTCTTCCCATGTCATGGTATTGTTTAATGAGTCACAAGGGGTGTCCTCACTTTTACTTTGGTTGATTATTGGTGATCAAGTGCAAGAGGAATCAAATCCTCTTTAAGAGGTGTTGTTTATGTTGTTGTCTTTTCCCTTATTCATTAAGCCACATTCTCAAAGATCACAAACTTTTGCTTACTTTTGCGAAAATTTTGAAGATTTCAAAAAGTTGCAATCTTTGTCATGAATCATGTTAATTTAAAAATCTAAGAAAAGGCTAACTTGCAAGTATTTTTCTTATGTATGTTGCATATGTTCTATGATATTATTATGTTAATCCAAAAATCTAAACTTGCAAAGAAATTGCCTTTTTTTTTGCAAGCAAGCAATTCCCTTTTGTTTGTTTGTGATATTCTACTATGAATAGGTGTTACTTGATTAAGATATCAGATAAACCAAACCTACTTGATCAATTCTTTTCTTTTCTATGTTCTATTTATTTGTTATGGATGTGTGTTGCTTCATTGATCTAATTTTTTTTAAAAAAAACAACCTACAAGCAATTCTTTTATTAATTATTATAGGCGCATAAAAAGGGGGTCTAATAATTCATAACTATAAACATTCACATGACTCAATAATGGAAAGATGTTTTAGAAGAACACATGTATGATAATGAAGACAAAAAATGGTTCATAAAACTTGTTGGTTCATAAGAATGTCATTTTTGCAAGCAAAACACGAACACCAAATCACCCTTGTTGGTTCTAAACCTAGGATATCTCGTAAATTTTTATTAAAGGTAAACAACTTGGGCATGATAAGATCTATACAAATTATTTTGGTGATAACATTATATATGATAGTAGATTCTTTAAAGGCGATACAAGATGAACAAAACTTTATTTTGGAGAATTATGGACACATTTGTTGCCCATGATTTCTACTTTTCATGTAGGTGAAATGTTTTAAGGTTGTAGGGTTTAACCAACATTCAAAATTGCATTGCAACATTATGAATGTTTGCCTATGAAGTGGTTATAGATGCAATTGATGAATATTGTAGGTTGGGTGAAAGCACAACCATGGAGGTATGAAACAATTTCTACAAGAAGTTTAGCTTGCTTTAGGAATTTGAACTTGCTTCAAATTTACTTATTTGAAGTAGCCAACATGAGTTGGCCTCATCAAACAACTAGTAATCAATGAGGCCAAAGGTCTTCCTAGTATGTTTGCATCTATTGACTACATGCATTATCAATGGAAGAATTGCCTTGTGGCATGGCATGTTTAATTTCAAGAGAAGGATGGACACAAAAGCATTATTGTTGGGGCCATAATCGATCAATATTTATGGATATGGAATGTATTTTTTGGTCGACATGGGGACAACAATGACATCAATGTATTGAATAGGTTTTCATTAGTTGTAAACCTATTGAAGGGTGAATATGCAAGCATGACCTTGATTATGAAATATGCTTGTGTGTACCTTAGATATTATCTCCTTGCAAATGTAATCTACACTACCTAGTGGTTATGTTTTGTGTATACAATTCATGAGCCTTACCTAATGAAAAGAGGTTTCACTTTATAATGATGAAAGTGTCATAAGTATGAAAACTAGGAAAGCAAAGGGATTCCCAAAGTACATGACAACTAATATGAACTATGGCAAAAACATGTTTAAATTTAATTTGAATCATATAACATGGAAAAAAAAAACAAGAACATTAAGTATGTAAAACAAAAATGCAAATGAAAAATTATTTTGGTAACATATGAAACTATGAACATGAAACGAAGTGAACAAGGTTATGATGCAAGATCATATTTCAAATTAGTGTTAAACAAACTAAAGGTAATGGGGGGTTTCACTTTTGTTTACATTCCTTTGGGGACCTAGCTTGAAAAAGTTTTCATGGAAGCCTTCATATGCCCATTATCCAAGCAACTTTCTTGAAAACCTTTTTAAAATATAAGTGAATTACAAGTAAACTATAAGTGAACTATAAACTTCAACTACAAGTCAATTATAAATAAACTACATTTTTAAACTACAAGTTAGTAATGGATGAATTTCATCCATTATGAATGAAAAATGGATGTTTGTGGATGGAATTCATCCATGATGTTGTTAGCAATGATGTTGGTTAGTGTTGGTGTTTATGACATCACCTTCTTTTAGTGATGAATTCCACAGGGAATGGCATTGGGCTTATTTCAATATCATTGATGGAATTTTTTCACATTTTCCATGGCATTCCATAAATGTTTCCAACAATGAAACATGAAATATAAGATGAATTTTCATGGAATTTGGAAGTTTGAACTAGATAACCACAACATTGATTTTTTTTCAATGGTGAATGGATTGAGTGTTTGGTAATATAATTTCCCTAAAATTTTTGTTTTGATGTTTTACTATTGAAATTAAACTTGGTTTTCAACCTTGAAGCTCGGTTGTCTTTTCTGATGTTTGTTAACATTTTCATTGTATCATTTCTATGCATTTTCAAGGTTAGACACAAGTTGTGTTCAAATGTCCACCAATCATAGGGTTCATTTTTTACTTGTACGATTCATAATTTTATTCACACCTTGGATATCAAATTTAAGGTGTAAATCATGATTTGTAAAGAAATGTGTTTGTTGTGTTGATGAATATATTGTGTTGTTGTAAGCAAACACCACCATAGATAAAATCTTTAACCAATCATTTGGATGATAATTAATTGTGCATTGTAAATATTACTCCAACATTTGATTGACTCATTTCATTTGTCCATCCATCTAGGGGTGAAAGGTTGATGATAACTTCATCTTCACGCTTAATATTTCAAAACAATTCATACAAAACTTGGACGCAAATTAAGGTTCACAATATAAAAAAATGATATCTTTAGGAAAGCCATGGTATTGGGAAATATGATCAAAAAATAATTTGGTTTATTCCTTTGCCAATTCTTGTTTTGGTACAATGAATGAAATGAGCCATCTTTGTCAAACAATTTATCACCACAAAAATGGATTAATATGAATTAGAAGGTAGAAGATTCTTGATGAAATGTTTGGAAATTGAAGACCACAATAATGTAAGAATTGGTAGTGGTTGCAAGAGGAGCCCATGCGGGTAATGACAAGGGTTATTTGCTCATGTGCAAACATCACATGAACCAGCAAATTTTTTCACATATTTCCAAAGATGTGGCCACCAATAATCTTGTGATATTAATTTTTTGAATTTTTAAAAACATCATGGATATATTCAAGCTATATATGAGCCAACAAACATGTATCCAATGTTTGGGTTTTCATGTTTTAGTGTTAAAAAAATATTAATGTTGTAAATTTCAAATATAATTACATAAAGATATTTTAATATATATTATGGAAACATGTGAAAATTTTGGAATGAAACTAATGAGGATAGAATATTCAAAAGCATTTAAAAAAATTATGACTAATGGTTTTTGTTGTTTAATGAATTTTTAAATAATTTCAAAATGAATTTTCTTTTGAAGAGATTCTTTAAACAAATCTTTACATAATATTGCAATGCAACATATTTTTGGATCATAAGAAATTTTTTATGATTTTTCAATTTAAGAATAAATATCATTAAAGGTGCACCATTGATTCATATTAATGTGAATGTACCCTCATGCCTAGCTTGGAAAACTCAAAGTCAAACATGACCATCAAATACATATAAAAACTCATCATGATATAATAAACCATTTCAAAATTTGAAGTTATCATGATCATTTGAAAGACTTTGAATTTGATATCAAAATTTCAATTGGTTTTCAATGTAAATAATTGTCATGCATGATAGCCTTAGCATCATGTCTAACATCATCGTCAACATCATCATGGATGAAGTTCATGCATGAATGTTCATTTTTCATCCATTATATGTCCATATTGGAGTTGGGAATGTCATTCCCAACAAAGTTCCTTGAGATATTTTGAGATATTTTCTTTGAATTCGATCTTCAATAATGTATAATTAGAATATTCACATAACCTTTAGTCTATTCAACATTAATTTTGGGCACAATTTTGCACCATATTTCTATTTTATTATTTTCATGTTTTCATAATAAAATTACATTTAAACCTATGTTTTGCACATTTCATGTTTTTGTCCTTTGATTTACATGTTTTCTGTTTGGATTTAAAAATAGGCCATTTTGTCATGGTTGGTTTGTGTCAATCAAAATTCATGTTGTTTTGGTCATTTTTGTGTTCATGATAGTTTAACAAATTCCCATCATGTTTATTTTTAATATTGTTGTTATTATTGTTGTTCTTGTTTGGAAACCATGTTCATGTCAAGAAAAGAGGTGGGTGTGTTTGTGGAAGAAGTCCTTGTTGTCCTTAGGATTAGCTACAAGAAAATTAAGCATTGCATGACTTTATTGTTCATTTTCAAAATAATCAAACCTTGACATCATTCAAGTGTGTGTCCACAACACAACTCTAAACAAGAGACCCACAAATTAGCTTAGATGACAAAGTTTGATGGCACATGTTCAAAGTTTCAAGGTTTTGTCAACCAAATATGTTTAATCATTTGACTTCATCTTCATAGGTACTCAAATGGCCTAAGTTAACCCAAGTTGAGCTCATCAATGTTTTGTTTTCAAACATGACCTTTATTTAGTTTATAGTTTTGTTGGAATCAAATAGTCACCTTTATTTAATAGCTTTTAAGCATTCCTTTAAAATTCAATACCATTCATGAAGACTTAAACACAAAATGCATTTCCATCAACAAGTTGTAATCTCTTTGGAAAATATTATGTATTTTAGCCATGGTGCATGTATCAAAATGTAAATAGTTGGTTTATGACATTTCATGGGACAAAACTACATTCAGGAATCAATTTGAATTTGGGTTACATAATGATGTGAAGGATTTGGGTGTGAAACCTTGAACAACAGACGATGTGTTTTGAAGTGGTGTACTTTGTTTTTTGAATGCTTAAAAATGAGCAAAATGATTATAGACTTGCTTATCATGATAATTCTTCCTACTTCTAAGTGATTAAGGTGCTTGAGTTGTTCCTTTGAATACTTATAAGGACTATTTATCATAGGACTTTTTGTTTTTAAATGATTAAAATGCTTGAATGATCCATATGAATTCTTGTGTATAGTCCTTTATCATAACATTTCTTAATTAAAGAGGTTAGAATGCTTGAGAGACTCATTTGGGTGCTTGCATTAATTATTTATCAAACCACTTCTTGGTTTTAAGACATTAGAATGCTTGAGTGACTCATTCAAAAGCTTGTATGAACTTTTTATCAAAGCACTCCTTGCTTTTAAATGGTTAGAATGTTTATGTGATTCATTTGAAAACTTGTATGAACCATTTATCAAAGTAGTTTTTCCTTTTAAATGATCATAGAATGCTTTAACTTATTCATATGAGTGCATTTAAAGACAAATATAAATAGGAAATGTTATGCAATAAACATCAAATGATTGATGTGGGTGGTTGGCAAAGTATGATGTGCTTGGAAAGGCCTATTTACAAGGAGTCTATACTTTGTTAGGTGTTTTGTGGCCTTAAATCTAACTTTGTGTTTTGAAAAGACCACATGGTTTTGTCTGTAAAGATTTGCCTTGATTCTTGATTAACAAAATTGTGTGTTATTGAGTACATGGTGAAGGTACCACATGGCTGTTAATGAATCCAACAACAACTTGAAAAACATTGGAATCTATGTGACATTTTTTCATGCACTTGTATTTTTGAGTCAGACTACGAGTTTAAGGTGGTCTAAATTGTTTTTTCTTTTGATTATTATACTATGCAAGAATCTAAATATTCAATCATGCACTAAAATATTATAATTTTGAATGTGCACTCTTTATCTTGTAATAACCACCTAAAATGTGTATTTTGAATAATTTCAAAGTCCATATGATTTGATGGGCTTACAACTGGGTTTCCAAGAATCTATATTTTGTTTGATGTTTCAAATGGAGCTTCAAAATCTACTTAAATTATGCTTTAAAAGGACTATGTGATTTTGTTTGTGCAAATTTGTTGTGATTCTAGATTGACAATTGTGTGTTGTTCAACTCAAATGGTTAAGGTGCCACATGAACCTTGATAAATCCAACAATAATTTGGAAAGGATTAGAATTTAAGTGACATTTACATATACTTGTGATTTTTCAATTATTGATTTAGGGTCCTTATGAATCCAAATACAATTTTGCATTGGAATTAAACTTTGTAATTATTTCTAGGGTCCTTGTGCTTATGTCCTTGTGAGTTCAAAGACTTATTTGCAATCTATTTTTGAATTAAAAAAAATTGGTGTGAAATAATTTTGATTGAATTTGATTTTGTAATGTCATATAATTTATATCACAACTATGTGCCCAAACCCATTGTCATAACTATGTGCGGGTAGGAGTTTGTACTTCTTGGATTTTTATGGATCTTCAAATTTAATGTATTGTTGATATGAAAAGACTTCATGATTCTATCCCTACAACAATCTAGTCTTGAATAGATGAACTAAAAATTCTATTATATTGAACACATGGTTTAGGTGTCACTGAAGCTTGTTGAATCCAAGAACAAGGAAAGTTAGATGAAATCTATCATCACACTAATATGTGTCCAAGTTCACTAAAATTTGAGTGAAAACATTTACCATGGTGAAAGTGGCCAACACTTTAGTAAATGAGGACTAGTTGCTATGGACATGTGAATTCATTAATATATAGCTAATTGAATTTTTCAATAATTGATCAAATTCACTAATAATTAAATCATTATTAATAAATTCATTAATAAATAAACCACATTAACAAGTTTAATAATAATTAATTACAAACATAGGCCATGCACCTAGGAACCTTCACTAGGTTACTTAACCTAAGTTAAAAACTTAGCCCACTTAAACACCTAGCCCACTAACTTAGGGCCAAGTTTGAAGCTTTTCAAACCCTTCACCTCCTTTCACCTTCATGTTTAAAAAACAAGTCTTCAACCATTGAACCACTATTTAAATGAATGATTTTTTGTTATCACATATTATTATGCACATTTTTTTTTACCCTAGATAATTCTTGACATTTTTTTTGCAATTCTAACATAAGCTGTTATAAGCTATACTATTGTAAGTTATTGTTGACTATTTTGCGTTATTTTACCATATGTTATTCTTAGCTATTTTATTGTAAATTATTGTTGATTATTCTTGGCTATTCTATTATAAATTTTAATTGAATATTTTAGGCTATTTACCATAGGCTATTTTTGGTTATTTTATCATAGGTTATTATTGATTATTTTATTGTAGGTTTTTTTGGGCATTTTAGGTTATTTTAAAATATGTTATTGTTGGCTATTCTATCATTAGTTATTCTATCATTGGCTATTGTTGGTGATTTTGTCATAGGATATTTTTGGTTATTTTAAATTATTTATCATCATTACTACAAAATGTGGGTGCAGTTCATTAATCCCTTTTCATTAGGCTAGTGAATTCATTACTTTCCAACTAGTCCCCGTTTATTAAGATTAGTGAATTCACTCAAAATCCAGTGAAATCATTTAGCATACAAGGACACCTTTTGTTGTAGTGCATAGGCTATTATTGGTTATTTTATAATAGGCTATTCTATTGTAGGTTAATGCTTGTTATTATTACCTTAGGTTATTTGACTATTTTATCATGTGTTATTGTTAGTTATTTTAAGTTATTTCAACATAAGTTATTAATAATTATTCCATCATAGGTTATTTTTAGCTATTATAGGTTGTTTTACCCTAAAATATTTTTGACTATTCTATCATAAACTATTGTTGGATATTTTATATTATTTATTATAGGCTATTATTGGTTATTCTAAATTATTCTACCTTCAGTTATTCCACCTTAATTTAATATATGAAATTTCCTTATATGTTATTTTATTTTAGGTTATAATTTAATTTATTTTATTTCAAGTTATTCTCAGTTATTATACTTTACAATAAAATAATCTATAAGAACATAGAGTAAAATGACCTTGAATAACTTAAGTTATAACTTGAAATAACATATAATAACTTAAAATAAAATAACTTAGGTATAGTTCAGGTTTAGTTAAATAGTTTAATTTAAAATGACATAAAGTAAAAAAACTCATATTAAGCCAAAATAAAACCCATCAATATTTTAAGGTAATCTAATTTATAATAATTTTAAAATTTAACTTAGGGTATAATAACTTATAATAGCCTATAATAACCTATAATAATTCAAGGTATAATTTAAAATAACTTAGGGTAACTTAAAATAACATAAGGTATAACCTATATTATCTTAAGGTATTTAAAACAACAACATAAAAATAAACCTATTTACCATAATAGATTATAATAATGAATTATGTCAACTAGTAGTGAAACATGATGTTTACATAGTGACCCTACAGTGAAATAACTTTAATTAAGGTGAAATCATTAAGGTGCAATGAACATATTTCACTTTTAAAGTCCTATAGTTATTTAGGCCAATGAATTGCACCCCACTTTTGTATTAATGTCATGTTTTGTTAAGTCAATTAATTTAAAGACTTGAGGCTAGTTAAGTTAGGTGGTTTACCCTAAGTAGGGTATGTGGTGCCATTTATTGAACTTGGGGTGTTTGCCACATGTCAACATTTTAGTGGTAAAAAAAACTTAAATGCCCCCTCATTTTAATTATAAAACTAGTTGCAAATGAATGTGTCGTGTAAGCACATGTGACTACAAATTTTAATTTTAAAAACTAAGCATAAATAACCATGTTACATTGGTTGGATGCTAATTGAATGAAAAAATTGTGTTAGTCACACCTCAATGTAATTTCCATTTTGATTAGGTTAGATCATGTCTTTTGTGACTAATTTTTTTTGTGATTTGTTCAAGGTAATTAGAAGAATTGCAGTCACATGTGGCATTTATGATTGAAAATACTAATTTATGAATGAAATGGAATTTGTTGGGTCATGTGATATTTTTGCACAAATAAAACATCCTTGTTCATTGTGCTCATGGCTTTGTTTAACCATTTTTAATCCCTTCATATCAAATCTTCCACCTTTTAATTTTTATGATTATGTTTTGGTGGTGGTGGACCACTTGACAAAAATAGGTCATTTCACCTTTTGTACCAAAACAATAATTGGTGAAAGAACAACCAAGTTATTTGTTGATCATGTTTTTTTATTATCATGGCCTCTTTGAAGATATTATTTTAAATTATGGACCTTAATTCACATCTAAGTTGTGGAAAAGGTTTTTTGAGCTTTTAAGTATGAAGGTGAAGTTATTTTTAGCCTTCCACTTCAGACATATGGGCAGATAGAATGGGTCAATCAAATCTTGGAGTAATATATATGATGCACAACTAGTTATCATCAAGATAATTGGTCTAACCTTTTTTTCATGGCAAAATTTGCTTACATCAACATGGTGCATTTGTCAACACAACAAACACCTTGTTTTAATATGCAAGGTGAACATAATCATAAATCTTGAAGTGGGGATTGGGTTGTGGTTAGTGGACATTTGAATTCAACTTGTATTTAACTCACAAAGGTGCAAAACAATAATCTAAGAAAAATGTTGATGAAAATCACAAGAAACAACCAAGTTTCAAGGTCAAAAACCAAGTTTTGTTTTGATAACAAAAGATCAAATCTTTTGAGAAATTGGACTACCAAGACTTGGTCCATTCACCATCATGACGAAAATAAATGATGTCACATTATAGCTCAAGCTTCCAAGTTCCATGAAATTCCATCTCATGTTTCATGTTTGTTTGTTGGAACTTTATTATGCATCCACCATTATAGGAAAAAGTTCTCAAACCACCTTCATTAATTGAAATCAATGGTGAACAAGGGTATGAGGTGTAAATTTTATTTTGTTTGAGGAGACCAAATGGTTAGTTACAATACTTCATTCACTGGCAAGACTA
>Ga0116230_10007478_pt1 | contig 10786 bp, 13 predicted proteins | sample S1TSphfallax_3_FD_88678 | JGI IMG/M metagenome (GOLD analysis project Ga0116230, IMG submission 88678) | Host-associated microbial communities from peat moss isolated from Minnesota, USA - S1T2_Fd - Sphagnum fallax MG | ecosystem: Host-associated > Plants > Peat moss > Unclassified | place...
CATGGATATGATTTTTTATTGTTACATTGAAATCAACAAAAGTCAAAATTATTTAAAATGTCGTGACATTCAATGTCATAAGGGTGTAAATCCATAGTGAACTCTAATGAACAAAAAAACTAAAACTAATCAAAGGTAGAAACTAATCAACCAAAAAGATATGTATGCACATATATATACAATGCATAAAAGAAGGTTGAAATGAAATTTTCACGTATCCCCCCTAAGACCTGAGCCATGAAAAGCGTGGCATGGTCTGAGTAAAAATCAAGGTGTTGCAAGAGAACATGATGAACAATACCAAATGCCGGTGGGAACTTGAGTGAGCTCCAGTTTGAAGCAGAATCCACCATTATAATTATCGCAAAGTAGCATTTAATTAGCATCATCTGTCCTCTAACATATTTGACATGGATAATCAAATGGAGGAATCCAAGTCGATGTGATGATGGTAGGATCCAAGTTTGCTAGGTGGTAGTGCGCACAATTTTTGGAGTGATCCCGAATTGTGTGTCCATCAACTCCTTGCAATTCCAACACACTTGAAGGCTTGATCGCCTTAATCTTCAAGATAGTGCAACCATAAGAAGTGTCTAGAATATCATTAGGTTGTTGCTGGAGATACACAAAGTCACCAACATCAAATTCTTTCACCTTAAGTTTGTAACTACCACCTCGTGTGTGTGCATATTGTAAGGTGTTTCAATGTTATGCAATAGACAAGTTTTCCATTGCCATGGCCATAACCCTCTTAAATAAAGTAGCCCTCTTTGCGATGATTGTAACCCAAATAGCTAGGGAATCCAAATCCACAACTTGGTCCATTTGAGTAAAAATGGAAGAAGGTGGAATGGGATGTCTCCCAAAAAGTAGAAAATAAATAGCGAAATGAGACAAATAGTCGTGTATGGACATCTTATAACCCATGGCAATGTAAGGTAGGGCTAGGTCCCAATCCTCTTTATTCCCAATGAGGCAAATCTTTTGAAATCCCTTCTTACATGTCTAAACCATGCTCTCTACAAGGCCATCAACTTGGGGATGATCCCTTGAAGTCCGGTGATGGTCAATGAAAGCATGATCAAATAGGTCTTAGAATTCTCCTTATTGATCAAGGATCAATAAGGCATTCAACACAAGCCCCAAACCTACTTAAGACTTGTTGTCAGAAAGCTTGGTTGGTGTTGTGTGATGACTTGTCCGGTAGCGCAACAAACTCGACCCACTTTGAAAAATGCTCAATAATAATCATGATGTAAACATTACCTTTGGAGGTCTATGGTAATTATGCAGTTAAATCGCATGACCAATGATAAAACATGCCCTCAATAGGGAGTGGAGAAAGTGTGAGTTATTAAAAGGAAAAGGAAGTTCTCATTTTATTACATTGTTCACACCTAGCAATGATGTCTTGGACTTGAGCATACATACCTCTCAAATGATAATGAAGAGTAGGAAGGTTATAAGTATGCTTAACTCCAAAGTGTCCAAGTTTCGAGTGTACCTTCTGAATAAGACCAAGCCGTTCATGTGGTGGAGGAACCACTCTGTCGCCTTGTGGTAAGCATCGGACAAGGTGATTATCCCTCCATGAATAACATTTAGACTACTATTGTATGCGATCTTGATGACTTAATGTAACTTGGGGAGGGTATTCCCCATGTTGAAGAAACCTCAGAGTGTCCAAATCCTCCCATATATCCACAATGGGATGTTCAACCAAGTTACATTATAGTAGTGCAAGATAACTAGATGAATAAGATACATGTACTATTGGAATTTGGTTGAAGTCTTGCCTGGCTTTTAAGAAATCTCTAGAGGTAATGAAGGGTTTTCACAACATGCTATGCGCATTCTAATGTGTAATACACGGTCAGTGAATAACCTTGAATTCAACTCCTAAAATATAAACACCCAACAAATTAACTTACTAGTAAACTTATCGTTGGTCATCAACCATTTGATAGGTTGTAGGTCGGTATACAAAGTGGACTTATTGCCATAAAGATAAGGCCTGAAATGTATGACGGCCCATACAACAGCAAGACACTCCCCCTCGTATGAAAAGTAGTTGCTCTTAGCCTTGTTATTGCTTCAGGATGTATAGGCAGTAACATATTTCTTGCCTTCCTCATCAAGTTGGCCAAGAATAACACCAACACTAAGAGCACTCCAATCAGTGTGTAGAATGAAGATTTTGTTGAAATTAGTTCTTTTCATAATGGGGAACTCTAAAAGCTTTTCCTTGAATGTGTTGAAAGATTTCCTGAGCCTCTTCACTCCATGTCCAAACAACATCCTTCTTTAACAATGCATAGAGTAACGTGCTCCCAAGCTCCTTGATAGATTTAAATGCAAGTTTAAACTGAAAACAATATAATAGCAAGGAGTCGAGGCACGCCCCTTGGCTCGCAACACTTTGGGGGTAAAGGTGCATGCTAGAGTTTTAGGATGGGACTAGGAAGAATGACAAGCATCAAATACTCACACGGACTTGCATAAAACCAAACACAAGGTGGTTATTTCATAGTTGGAATACTTTTGGTGCTAATACGAGCCATGGGCAAATTCGGGACTCACAAGACTCACCATGGCCTGGACTTGGGGGAAGCCACCACCTTCCCCCTTATAGTAAACTTTGTGCCATTCCACAAGGCCCGCATCCAAATGGCATTTTGTCCTAGGATTCCCAAATGGGAGTCCCGAAATTGCCAAAGTTGAAACTCTTGCGACTTTGGGGCCCCATAACTTTGCGTGCACACCTTCGATTAAGATGAAGTCTAAAGCAAAATTATAGCCCTTGTTGAGAGATTTCCAATGGTATGTTGCACGCCACCTGCACATAAGGAAATCAGGTCGATTCTCGACTTTTAGTGGTCGAGAGTCAAATTGCAAATTTGACTCCCGGCCCTTCTTTTCACCATAACTTGTGTTTTTGATTTCCAAATGGATCATGCAAGCCCATTTTAAATATCTACGTTTCAATAGGTTTCCAATGATATAAAAAAATCTTCAATCCAATGGGTTTTAACCCTTGCAATTTCTCTCTAAAGACTCCGGAGTCCACCAGGACTTTAACTCCCAAAGTGGAAGTTCCCTTGGGAGTGTGAGGGTTCATTCCCTCACACTTTCTTTCACTTTCAAGCTTCCCTCTTGGCTTCCAACCTTGCAAGCCCTTGCTTTGGTCGTGAGCCCAAGTCTAGGGTTGTGACATAGAAAGGATGAGTAATAGTATTCAAGTCTTGGACATAAATCCTATAATAATTACATAGTTCGATGAAGCTCCTCAAAGTGTGAACATTAGTAGGATTGGGCATGTCCAAAATGATTACTACTTTGGCCCAATGAGCCATAATACCATTTTGCAAAATTTTGTGTCCAAGGTAGATTACCAAGGTGACAACAAACTCACACTTTTTAGGATGAATCTTCATATTGACTTTGTGGAGCCTCTTAAATAACTCCTCAAGATGAGCCAAGTGCTACAGGAGTCCTGTATTATGCACTATGGTGTCATCTATGTAGCACTTCAAAAAATCTACCATTTCAAAAACCTGGTCCATCACTCGTTGAAAGAAGACAAATGCATTCTTCAATCCAAAAGGCATCATAAGCCATTCCTGTAACTTGTTGCTTCCATGGAATGTCGTTTTCTTGCGATCCTTCATATCGAGCACAATTTGGTTGAAACTTTGTGTTAGATCCACAATTGTGAAGATGTTTGAATCTCCAATGTTATTAAACAATTCTTCATGGATGGGCATGGGGTACTTGTCTTGAGGTGTAACTAGGTTCAAATGCTTATAATCCCCGCACATCCTTTTCTCAGTCCATAATCCAATTGAATCTTTTTTTGCTGACATTATTAAAGTGGTTATAAAATCAGAACTTGATGCTTGAATGAAACCAACCTCATGGAATTCTTTGCATCTTTCATCTACTAGTTCCCACTCATGCTTGCTCAACCTATGCCTCCTTCAATATATGGGTGTCTCATCTATAAGGTCTATATAAAACTACATGGTTTTACACCTACCTAAGTCTTTCATTGAGAATGCGAATACATTTTCACATTTAATTAATAAGTTTCTGACCTAGTCTCTTTCCTTCTTGGTGAGCTGGTTCTCCATAACGAAAGGGTAGTTGGAAACACATGGAATGGAATTGGAAAGTGTGTTTGAAGAACCTAGTGTATTGGGTTTTCAACTATCCAATTGCGTAGATTCGTAGAAGGTTGTAATTGTTTATCCAGAAACTAATGTACTTCTAGGTGTATTAAAAACAACTTGAGTCAAATTACATGATACCTCCTCCCCCCCAACACGAAGAATGAAATGTAGAGTGTTGAAGATAGGCAAGTGTACTTGGTCAGGGTGCCATGTAGTCACATTGCCAGAACTTCAAGCCGATTAAATTAATGTTGGTGTTGTGTACATTTGAAAAAACACACATGTTACCAATAACCATGTAAGGGAATTTAGGTCCATGCCTCTCCCCAGTAGATTGTTATGCTCCAATTTAGTCACCTTGGTGTGACTAGTAATGTTAGTTTGGAACCCCATAGCCTTTTCTCTTTCTTCTGGGCTTGGTTCATCCCAAGTGGCTAAAGCATGACAATACACCAGGCATAGTCCATTTCCTTGAAAGGCGTGTGCTCTTGGGAAGGAAATAAAGGTGGGCCAAACATTTCTTCGTTTTCCTATTATGTTTGCATGAAACCAAGGAGGTTTCTCTTGCCTTGTAACTAGTTGGTAAGAGCTCTGATCATTCAATATGTGAAAAACCTGTAAGTTGATGGTGTATTTCAGAGCCAATTACAAAATTGAAATGGTGCAAGGTTGGTCCACCAATTGTGTAACTAATGTGCATAGGAACCGCATTGTGCTACATCAAGTAGGAGCGGCTTTTGTAGGTAATGCTCGACCAATGTGTAATGCTTTTGGACTTTTTCGCTTTAGTCAAATTTAGAAGTGGTGTTTTCAATTACATAACCAAACGTAGGAGAAATGGATTAAGCCCATGTGATCAATTATACTATGTCCGTGAAGAGACTGGATCTTGTGTCATTCAAGCCTTCTCCAAATCCAGCCGTTGAAAATCCTTGACATTCCCAACATAAAATGATGAAGTCCATGGGGCCACGTAATTCCATATGCTTCTTCTAAATTAGTTGTATGTCAGAGGGTAAGAAAGTGAAATTGGCCTTCCATGCAAATTATTGTGGAAATTTGGTTGTGAGCTCCATCATCCTCTATGCCACCACTTACCTTGCAATAGGATCAATGTTTACATAAAAATATTTCTGAACCACCATCCCTTACTATAGTAGGGTTTTGAGACTTACACCAATACCACCAAAGAACTTTAGTAATGTAATCCCCTCTTTAAGCAGTGTCTAGGTAATTAACTGACGAACTACTAGTTTAATCGGTTTGCCATGGCTCTCCATGTTCTCAAAATTGGACAAAGCTTTGACCAAAGGCTCGTGGGTTACTTTGAACCTCTGGTCCATGTTGATTGTCAATAGGAACCACCTTCAAGCTTTCAATAGCTTGGGTGTAAGTTATCTCCTTTTCATTTCCCTGTGTCCACTCATGGCTAACTTGTTGGATGTAAGAAATAGTGTGTGTTTCCTTGAGCATACAATCGTAAGCCATAGGACTATGGTTCCCATGTAAATCAAGGGGTATGTATCCTAGGTGGTGGCCATTAGTCTCCCAATCCATTCGATAGTACACATGCTTGAACCAATTGTCAATTGTGAAACCTAGTGGAAACAGGGCCTTTTGCCTAATGAGCACATCGTAACTGGTGGCATTAGTGACTAAACATCTAACCTATAGGGAAAGCTCCTGATCTGTACCTTCATTGAACTTAAGTGTAATAAAATTTGAACTCTCCCCAAGTACCTCTTCTATGCTCCCATTAGTGGTGCAAATTTGCCACATAGATTTCCATAGTGTGGAGTCAAGCATGCCCATTTTCTTGGCGAATTAAACTCCAAGAATCATTGGTTGGACACCTATATCAAGAAATACCACTTTGGGTTTATGTCCTTTCACTTGGATTGTTGACTTAGTATTGTTAACAATGGCAATTCCAATGGCAATGGAAGTTCTTTCATTAGGCACTAGCTTCGAAAATGAATGAGAGACTTTGTGAAGATAATGGTTATCCACAACGCCTTTGTTAAGTAACAAATCCACAAATGAAGTGTTTTTAGCTCCCTTCTGATATGTGAATATAGAATCAAAAAAAGGAGAACCCACTAGTTTAACCATGCTAAAACTAATGACCAGATTACGAGCGCCATCTTCAACACATGAGCCAATTGATTGTCTTTCCAAGGTCCTAGATGGGACCCATGTAGCATGTGGGTTAAGGATTGATATGGGACTTGATGTAGTATTTAGGGTATCTTTTAATACTGCAATTATGTCACTGGTGTTTAACTTCAAATCTTGAAGACTAAACAATGGTGTATTCATAAGCTTTTGTGCCATTTCATGCATTTGAAGTTGGCACTCCATAAGTGGATTAGTGGAAAGTTGTGTGTTATCCTGATGTACATGTACTCTTAGGAAATGAGAATTTGATGTTTTAATAGGTTGTGGTGTAGTAGTCTCCTCCCCCTTTGCTAACAAGGTGCATTCTTCTTTTGTGTTGAAAGGTCGAAAAGATTGTGGCATGATTGTTCGAGCTCCTGTAGCCCTAATAATAGGACTTGAACTAGATGCGAATCCATTTGTTTAAATTACTTGCCTAGTGGTAGAAACTCTAGGTGCCACACTAGCCTCTTGTGCCGCAAAGTAGGAAGGGCAAAAATAAGTTACAAATTTTGGTGTGAGACTAAAATTGTGTGCATTGGAAAGAACATACTCCCTAACCATGGCATCGTGTGAGAGGCCATAGAATGACCTAGGAGGTCCTTCCCTTAATCCTGAACCCTATACAAGTTGGGATGATTAGTTGGTTCGGAAGACTTGCCTTCTAGATTAGCAAATTGGGCCTTCAATGATTCGACTTCATTTTGTAGAGTTTCAACTTAAGTGGCATGGGCTTGAAGCACCTCCCTCTTGTCAATATTGTGCTCCTTCTTCTTAACATTCTTACTAGAATTACTCCTGGTGGGGAAAACCTAAGTGGAAGGCTGAGGTGCCTTGGCTTTTGGTTGAGGGGTAGCGAAAGATGTTGGTAGATTTTGCTCTGGTAATCAAAGTTGCTTCCGTTTTTGGAACTTGGCAAAATAAACAATTTCCTGATCTCCTTTTTCCCCACAATAATCACAAAACAAATCTTCGAAAGGAATGTTGCACTCACTAGCTTTGTGGGTAGGATTACAACAATAGTTGCAAGAAGGTAGGATGGGTGGAACCGAGTGCATCGATTTAGCCCTTGAAGAAGAATGTGATGATTTGGTTGGTGTAGCTGGTGGAGGCCGAGGCCGTGGACATGATGGAGGCCTGATAGTACTCGCTGCATAATGTGCATGAGCCATATCTAGCTTTTCAAAAATCTTCTACACATCCATCAAAGTGTGCGAGTTTCCAAATTCTATAAAAACCCATTGCAAAACCTTTGCATGGAGTGTTGAAGTACCTTCTAACGAATGACGATATTGATGGGCAGCTTCCAAGTCTATGATGCTCTAAGTATCATCTTTAAGCTTGCTTCCTATGGAACATCTTGAGGGTTTCATTGTTTTGTCAAAAGAAGCTGGCAAGCTACAAAAAAAATTCAAAATTTTTAACTGGAAATTCCAGCTAAAGAACTCAAAAGAATTCCCCCATTGGATTAACAAAAGTTAGTGCATTGATGGTGGGAGGAAATGTTTGTGCTAGTAGGAATGAGTTATTGAGGAGAAAGGTTTATTAAAGTAGGTACTGGATCTGGATGATTGGGCACAGTCCCATGATGTGTAATGGTAGTTTATAATGCAGCTTGAAAAGCAATGGCGATGGCTATGGCATAAGCTGGATTAAGGATCTTGGTGATGCCCAAAATCCTTGGAAAATGTTGTTCGTACACATCTAATGCCTCATAGTGCACATAACAAGCTAGTTGTTTAAATGTGAATGCCTAGGTGTAATTAGCACCATACTTGAGCTCTGATTCAAAAACCACAATTGTGAATGTTGCTTTGAACTCCTTCAAAGAAATGGTACTTGGCCTTTCGTTCAACTTCTCAATTTTCCCAGAAGAACTATTGACTTCCATGGTGTATATGGGTGTAGATGTAATGACTTACAACATAACATACGGTGATAGTTTGAAAGTTTGTGCAATAGCAATCATACCCCATGAATTAACCACTCTAAATGGATTTGATGTACCGTTGATGTAGTGTAACCTAAACTTAAATTCCTAATAGGAGTTGTACTAAATGACGGTGGCACTGTAGACACTTGATGGTATCGTTGTGAAGATCATGAGCTCAAAGAAATCGCTTCAAATGATCGTGTGTTACTTTGTAGCTGATACCTTGGTTCTGGCTAAATGGTAATGCTCCAATCATCCGAAGACATGGTGTTGTCCCAAGTTTCAAAATTTTGTAACAATACAAAGCACTAGTTACAAAATTCTAACACAACCTATTCAACTAAATGCAACCATAATGGAAACCTCAATGTGAAGTGCTTAAGAAAACGTACCTTAAGTAACTTCCAATTTCTAGAATCACTAGTGCTAAATGATGAAGTATAGGAAGAAAAAAATTGTCTATTTATGTATTAATAAGATTACGTAAGTGTATGTATGAATACAAAAATAACATAAATATATGTATTAATACAAAAGTACATAGATGCACGTATTTTTCAAGATTGTATATAGGTTTAAGAAAAATAAATAAATAAATATGTACAAATGGTTTGAAGAATACAATATCGGATACATATGTATGCATTACATATGATTTTAAGAATATGGCGCATTGACGATGATGATCAACAACGGACAGACATTGGTGGATGGAAGGGGTCGAACAAATGGATGTTGATGGACGTCGAACTGAAGTTGATGGATGTTGGATTGAATTATGATGGATGGCGATGTTGATAGAATAGTGACAGACGACGAACAATGGAAGATGATGGTGATTAACGGCGAATGGTAGACGATAATGGCGATGAACGACAAATGGCAATGGATGGGGGACAAATATGGCAATGAATGGCGGATAATGGATGGTGATGGTGTCAAATGACAAACAATAATTGGGGGCCGACAACGATGGCGACAAATGGTGACTGTGATGGCAAGGGTGATGTAGAATGATCCATGTTTGTGAGCTTTATAGCAATGGTGTGCAATATATATAATTCTTTTTTTTACTTCACAATGCATTTGGTTGTGGCAATTTTGAGAGACTTCAAGGCTTCCTCTGCCTTTTCCTGTGTCTTTATGTGAAAGAAAGTGCATGTTGTTTTTTCTACTTGTGTTGCAACACGCACGTGCATGTGCTCATCGCTTCTCTAACGCCTCCTTGGCTTCTCTTCTGATTTCAAAGCAATGGTGACTTTTGCCCAGGTGAGGATTTTGGGTGGTGGCACCCAGTGGCTTAATACACTTATGGCTTTCTCCTTTATAACCAATAGAACTGGATTCTATGACGACGAGAAGGAGTTCAACCATATGAGAATGAATCACAACAATAGGGGTAGCTTTGGTGTAAGGAGACGAAGCTTGGCCTTTGCTTAGGCGGTTGCCATTCCCAATATTGAAAAACTAGTTCAAGAAGTCAAGAACTTGATTCTTAAGCAAGCCTGAATTTTGATGGATCGGTTGCAAGAGGAGTTTGACGTCACAGCTGCTTCCTGCGCCCCCACTAGAGCCGTGGCTGGAGGAGGAGCAACCAAGGTTGCTATTGAAGTTGTTCCTATTGTGGAAAAGAAGACAATGTTTACATTAGTGCTAGTTATGGTTTTTGTTGTTTTTGTTGTAGTTACAATATAAGAGTAGAAAAAGAAGAAGAAGTAGCAACAACTCAAGAACAAAAAAACCAACAAGCAAAAAAACACCCAAGAAACTCAAAGCCAAGAAGGCAAGAGACGAGGAAAAATCTGTCGTTTTGAACATTAATGACAAAGAATAGTTTTTTTAGAATTCCTTTGTCAGGGAAAGTTTTTTCCATACTTAGATTGGATTTCTAGATGCTCATGGCAATTATGACACAACCACTATTTACATACACTACATTTTCTTTCCTTTTTTTTTATTCAATTTAATTATATCAAAACTAACAAGAGAAAGGAAGAGCTTGGCCTTTTATACAACCATCAACAAAGTTGAAACCTTAAACAAGCCATAACCTTAAAACACCTAATACCATAAAGTAACCTAAGAACGTACATTAACCCTAAGAGAGTACATTAACCTTAAAGGCATGATTAGCATGCCCGTAATTGGTTGTCATGTATGAGGCCATGCATACGAGCATGACAAAAGTTAATATAAAATAGAAAAAAGTTTCAGGTTAAGTTTAGAGTTAGGTTTAAAGTTTAAGTTAGGTCTTTCGTCCCATATAAATATAACATTGTATGTTTGTTGTCTTTTTTTTTTAATAGTAAGAACAATGTGTTTAGTTTCAGCTTTCACCATTTGATGATTATTTTGTTGTTTTCTTTGCAAGTTTGTGTTTCTATAAATGTATGTTTTATCGTGTGCTTTTGCAAGTTTTAGTTTTATCAAATGCTACTTCATTTGTTTGTTGTCAAATTCATTTTGGTAAGTTCTTATTTCCTTTTTCTATAGAATGGTTATTATTCTAGTGAAGGAAGTTAAATTA
>Ga0116230_10007479_pt1 | contig 10786 bp, 11 predicted proteins | sample S1TSphfallax_3_FD_88678 | JGI IMG/M metagenome (GOLD analysis project Ga0116230, IMG submission 88678) | Host-associated microbial communities from peat moss isolated from Minnesota, USA - S1T2_Fd - Sphagnum fallax MG | ecosystem: Host-associated > Plants > Peat moss > Unclassified | place...
GGAGGAACATCAGATCTCTTTTTGTCTTTATTTGGATCTGTCTCTTCAACAACCAGGGAATCAAAAATATTTTAAGACTCAGGATCATTCCTGCCTAATCGTATTCTTCAGGATCGACTAAATCAGTTCGTCTCAATATCTTCCCGCAAAACATTCTGCGGGAAGATATTTTAGGTTACTCAGGGTAGAACCCATCATCCATGATTTGATCAAATGTATAAGGGCATTTTTTAGGGAACGATTTTTCATCTAAAGTAGTTTCTTTGGCAGCTTTCGATATAGCTAAGTCATAAGCATCTATCAAAATCTCATCTAACTTGTTTCTCAGGCTTGGATTGTCTTTAATGTGAATTTTTGACTGTTTTCTTTGCTCCTTTATGGAATATGTCCAGCTATGTCCCCTCATAGTCGGCTGATATTGCCATTTGAGAAGATGAGAAATAACTAAGGATAAACGATTGATTAGCTCATGTTTTTCACTGCGTCCCAAAGCTTCTATCTCCTCGATGATGTTATCAAAATCAATTTCACTCATCTTTCCATTCCTTAAAAGTTTAGCAGTATGGACAGCCCATCCATAAACGTCTTCTTCGTGTTTAGGGTACATTATTAATCACCTCAGTTCATTCCAGGGATAATCTGGGAGAATGTTTCTCTCCTCACAACATCATCAGTTACTTTTTCAATTCTAACACAATTGAGAGAATTAGGCACAGCAAAGCCATTTTTCTAATTAAGAACAGTTTGATAAGAAACTTCGATCTTTCTTGCCAACTTCTCAGCACCGCCTATTATTTCAATAGCTTTTTCTAATAATAGAACATTATATCTATCACTTTTTTTAGTTCGTATTCTCGTCATATTTCTCCACTCTAAAAATAGAAGATGAGAAATAACTAATCATATCATGGTTTCATTTTTTTTCAACAAGATTACATAAGTTGCAGCGATTCCCGCTGTACCGGCTAATCGAGCAATAGCGTGGTCTTAGAAAAAGATTTTCGTAAACTTCTTCAGTTTATTCTAGCATTGACACCGAGTTTCAAGGATTTTACAGCGGGAATCGCTGTAAAAATTATTAACGAGTTCTTAAAATAATTTTCCTTGCCTATGGTCTGATACTTTTTCTCTTACTCTTGTGATCTGAGAAGAAGCCTCCACAACTGGAACAATACCATCACGATAATGAAGATGAAGAGCTGAACCTTTTTTAATCTGTGCAGCTCGTGTTATAAAAGTCCCATCTTGGGTTGTCGTCCAACAAAACCCTCGATCAAGAATCCGTTGATAAGAAGCATGATCAAGGCGGTTTGCTACTAGTTCAAATTGTTGGTAGGCTCCTTCAAAAAATCGCCGGGCGTTATGGCACAATCGGGGAATAAGCGCCGATGACAATCGATGGTCTAAATTTTGTGTATAATGACGCAACAAGGAAGGTAAGCGTTCAGACCATTCATCCAAGCGTTGAGTTTTATCTTCTATGAGCCGATTTAAATTAGGCAGCCCTCGCGCAACTGCCATCAATGTTGTTTGGTAATGAAGTATGGAGTGGTTAATGACAGCTGTTAGCCGTTGCTGGCGATCTTGTAGGAATTGCCATAGGTCCATCAAAACCGGTACAGCTATTTCTGCAGCTGCTGTGGGGGTTGGCGCTCGGCAATCAGATGCATAATCAATGAGGGTCGTATCTGTTTCATGACCAACAGCTGAAATGAGCGGAATTTGACTGTTAGCAGCAGCACGCACGACAATTTCCTCATTAAAAGCCCATAAATCCTCAAGGCTTCCTCCCCCACGTGCCACAATCAAGATATCAGGAGGATTTTTAAGTTTATTAAACCCCTCAATGGCTGCCGTAATTTGCTCGGCTGCCCCTTGACCTTGTACAAGAACAGGCCAAACCAAGACATGGCACGGATAGCGGTCTCCTAACCGATGCAAAATGTCTTGCAAAACTGCTCCTGTAGGTGAAGTGACAACCCCAATTTTTTGGGGGTATGGCGGCAATGATTTTTTTCGTTCAACAGCAAACAAACCTTCTGCTGCCAGCCGTGCTTTCCGCTCCTCTAATAATTTAAGAAGGGCACCCTGGCCAGTTGGTTCAAATTCTTCAACGACCATTTGGTATTTAGAACGGCCAGGATAAGTTGTCAGGCGCCCTGTTGCCATAATCTCCAGACCTTCTTCTAAGGCAACTGATCTGCTCTTAAGACTACCCCTCCAAGCAACTGCATCCATAACAGCATCTGTATCTTTTAAAGCAAAGTAGGTATGACCAGAGGAATGACGTTTTAATCCAGAAACTTCTCCACGCACACGAATACGCCCAAAAGTTTTCTCTACCATCTGTTTGATGTTTTGGGAGATTTCTGTTACAGAATAAATAGGAATCTCTTGTAATAAGGCTTTTAAATCTGTCATGATAAACAAGACAAGGGGGACCTTCTGTCTTTCTTCTTGAGTGATGTATTATTTTTATTATATCACGGACACAATAACGTAAGTACATAATTTTGTTAAGGCAATGATTGACGACTCCATATTTTCTGAGCACCTCCAAGCTCTTAAAGCAGAAGGACGTTACCGCATATTTGTTGACCTGGAGCGTTTAGCAGGCCAAGCCCCTTATGCACTATGGCATAGTCCAATGGGCCTTAAAAAAGTCACTGTTTGGTGTAGCAATGATTATCTTGGCATGAGCCAGCATCCAGCCGTTATTGAAGCTATGAAAAAAGCTGCCACAAAGTATGGCGTGGGTTCTGGGGGCACACGCAATATTTCGGGAACAGCCCATCCGCATGTGATTCTAGAACAAGAAGTAGCTGATCTCCACGGCAAAGAGAAAGGGTTAATCTTTACATCCGGATATAACGCAAATGAGGCTACAATTTCCACCCTAGCCCAAGGTTTGCCCAATTGTGTTATCTTAAGTGACGAAAAAAACCATGCTTCCATTATACAAGGTATTCGGGCAGCTCGATGTGAACGCCGCGTGTTTCGCCATAATGATTTAGGTGACTTGCGTGCAAACTTGAGTTCCCTTGACCCTAAAAGACCCAAAATGATTGCTTTTATCTCCGTTTATTCCATGGATGGCGACATCGCCCCGATTGAAGCCATTTGTGATCTAGCGGATGAATTTAAAGCCATAACCTATCTGGATGAAGTCCATGCGGTTGGTCTTTATGGCTCGCAAGGTGCCGGTGTTGCAGCTGAACGCGGAGTGCAAGATCGCATTGATATTATTCAAGCCAATTTTGCTAAAGCTTATGGTGTGATGGGAGGATACGTTACTGGTTCTCGTACGCTTATTGATTATGTCCGCAGTGCAGCTTCAGGTTTTATTTTCACAACGTCTTTACCCCCACCGGTTGTTGCTGCTATTCATCAATCGATTCGCATTTTACGCCAAGACTATACATTGCGGAAGCAATTATGGCAGCGTGTTGATCTTTTAAAATACCGTTTGGAAAAAAGCGGACTTCCCTACCAACGCGCTACCAGCCATATTGTCCCCGTCGTTGTGGGTAATGCCATCCATTGCCAAAATGTGTGTGATTTATTGCGTGAAGATTACGGTATTTATGTTCAACCGATTAATTATCCAACAGTTCCCAGAGGCCAAGAACGAATTCGTTTAACAGTGACACCAGCCCACACCATAGAAATGATCCATACGTTATGTGATGCCCTTGAAGATGTTTGGGATCGGCTCAATCTTTATCTTGCAGCTTAAATAAAGAGACGATACATTAACCAATGTTTTATACTTTTTAAGTAACAATTTATTTCAAGGAGAAGGATGATGCATTTTCGATTTAAACACTGTTGTTATTGTTGGAATTTAAAAGAAAAATCAGATATGACAACCTACTTATTACGAAAAAGAAAGCGACGTTCAAAATGCAGATCTTCACAAATTTAAACCTTACCCTCAACCGTTCTATTCAGAAAAATTTTCGTTTTATTTTCCCTCTTTTAACATTCTCTCTCTTCTCTTTCCTTACTCAAGCAGGCGATGTTTCTAAGCCTTATGTTTCTTTGGACCAAGAAAGGATCGGGGGTATGCTATGAGTATCTTTTTGAATTGGATCCAATTTATTGGGGCTGTAGAACTTGGGTTAATCTATAGTCTTGTTGTTATTGGCGTGTACCTATCTTTTCGCACATTGCAATTCCCTGATTTGACTGTTGATGGCAGCTTTCCTTTAGGAGCAGCTGTTGTGGCGACTCTTATTACATCCGGTGTAAACCCCTATACTGCAACGCTGGTTGCCATACTAGCCGGTACTTGTGCAGGTATTGTCACGGCATGGTTATCGACCCATTTGCGTATGTTAAATTTATTGGCCGGCATTTTATCTATGATGGCGCTCTATTCGGTTAATTTACGCATTATGGGACGCCCCAATATTGCTTTGTTAGGTGAAAAAACTCTTTTGAGTGGTTGGTTGGGATTTTTTCCTAACTATCTTTCTTTAGGATTTATTACCATTGCTGTTGCTTCCGCTATCCACTGGTTTTTAAGTACACGCCTTGGTTTAGCCGTTCGAGCCATAGGCAGCAATCCCAAGATGGGTCGAGCCCAAGGAATCAACGACCATCGTATGATTATGATTGGTCTCAGCATATCTAATGCTTTAGTAGCTCTTAGCGGTGCTTTATTTGCCCAAGTGCATGGATTTGCGGATGTCACCATGGGTTTTGGAACTATTATTATTGGATTGGCTGCCGTCATCGTTGGCGAAGCCTTTTTCCCAACACGTACTATTTTCCAAGCAATAGCAGCATGCATGCTGGGAGGGATTATTTATTTCCTGTTAAGAGCGATGGCTTTAAATGTAGGGTTTCTTCAGGCCTCTGACTTAAACTTAGTAACAGCCGTCTTAGTTGCGACAGCCATGTTACTCCCTAACTTAAAAAGCAAAGTACGCAAGGGGAAAAAAGGATGATTACTCTTTCTCACCTAAAGGTAATTTTTGCGTCAGGAACCGTTATGGAAAAACATGCTCTACGCGATATAAATTTAAAAATTGCTGAAGGAGAATTTATTACCGTTATTGGCAGCAATGGTGCCGGAAAATCAACCCTTTTAAATGCTATTGCTGGTGAAGTCATATCGACAGAAGGATCCATCCATATCGATGAAAAAGATGTGACACGGTTGCCTGCTTATAGTCGAGCAGGTCTTGTTGCCCGTGTTTTCCAAGATCCTTTGGCTGGGACTTGTGGAGATTTAACGATCGCTGAAAATATGGCTCTTGCCCATCGCCGCGGCCAACGACGCAGCTTAGCCAAAGGACTTGCACGTGCCGACCGGGAGATCTACGCCAACGCATTAAAATCCCTTAAGCTGGATTTAGAAACACGCTTGGATACAACCATGTCCCTATTATCTGGTGGCCAACGCCAAGCGGTGAGCCTGTTAATGGCAACGCTAAGCCCTTTAAAGATATTGTTGTTAGATGAACACACTTCTGCTTTAGACCCAAAAACAGCTGCATTTGTCATGGGCTTAACAGAAAAAATTGTCACACAAAAAGGTCTAACAGCCTTAATGGTAACCCACAGCTTACACCAAGCCTTGCACAGTGGTACTCGTACAATTATGTTGCATGAAGGTAAAGTCATTTATGATATTGCTGGCCAAGAACGGAAAAAAATAACTGTTCCTGATCTTCTCAAGCAATTTGGAACTGCCATGGATGATGATCGATTATTATTAAAGCAGTAAAACAACATACAAAAAAGAATTGATTAAAGTTTATGTCCTGCTACACTTTTACTTTAACCTTACAAGAACTTCCTTTGTTAGCTAAGCTAATGGCAGGAAATTTACGCAAAGGTGACGTTGTTGCCTTGTGGGGGGATTTGGGTGTTGGTAAAACAACGTTTGCCAGGGTACTCATTCAAGCTCTTATAGGCCATACAGTTGAGGTGCCTAGCCCAACGTTTACGTTGGTGCAAACTTATGATTGCCAATTAAGCGAAATATGGCATTGTGATTTATATCGCCTAACAAACCCTACAGAAGCCTTAGAACTTGGAATTGAAGATGCTTTTTATACAACTATTTGCTTAATTGAGTGGCCAGAAAAACTGGGAAAATTTCTCCCTATCAACCGCATTGATATGCTATTTAAAATAAAAGACGAAACAACTCGTGAAATTACAGTCACCCTTATAGGCGTCCATGACTCTTTACAAACTGCCTTTGAACCTTACGCCAGAAGAATGTCCTAAGCGGCATGCTGAGCGACATGCATTTTTAAAACACCAGGCTAAATCTTTAATGGCTTTGCCTAGTGATGCATCAAAACGACGATATTTTCGTTATGAAGGAGGACTTTTAATGGATGCACCAGCATCCGAAAATCCTGCCCAATTCGTACGTGTAGCTGAGTATCTACGATCCTTTAATCTTTCGACACCGCAAGTCTTTGAAGAAGATCTTGCTCTAGGGTTTGTGAGCCTTGAAGATTTTGGGAATATGACCTATACATGCCTTCTTAAAGCAGGCAACGATCCTTATCCTTTATATGATCTTGCCGTTGATACGTTGATTGCACTACATCAACGGATAATAGATCCGCCTGATTTTATTCCGCTTTACGATAAAAAATGTTTATTACGCGAAGTTGAGACATTTATTGACTGGTATATATACCGATATCTTGGGGAAGCTTTGTCTACTACCCAAAGGGGGGGTTATCTGGATCTCTGGTCAGAAGCTTTTGAAAAAGCATTAAAAGTGCCTCATACTTTTGTTTTGCGGGACTACCATGTTGATAACCTTATGTTCTTAGAGGGACGATCAGGTATTATGGCTTGCGGTCTTCTTGACTTCCAAGACGCAGCATGGGGACCAATTATTTATGATTTAGTCTCACTCATCGAAGACGAACGTTTAGACCTAGAACCTGCACTTGTTACACATTGCTGGCAGCGTTATTTAAAAGCTTTTCCTAATGTTGATGAGCAAGCCTTGCGCCAAGCAGCGTGTATTTTAGGCGCCAGCCGTCATACTAAAAACATTGGCGTTTTTACACGTCTTGCTGTTCGGGATGGAAAAGAACACTATCTAAAGCATCTTCCTCGCATGTGGCGGCTGCTGTTAAATTGCTTAGATCACCCCGATTTATATGAGTTAAAAATTTGGTTTGAAAGCTTTAACGAAAATGTATTCTTTAAAAATTCTAAATAAAAAAAATAAAAAATTAGATGTATACCCGTTCCTGATGATTGTGCTGGAATTTTGGGCCCGAGATGGGGCGGGATTTTCGACCCTATTTAGCTTCGCTGACCTTCGGTTCGACGCCCTAGAGTTGGCTCTCTCGAAAGAGAAATAGGGGATGAAAAGATCGCTTCAGATTGGGAACCAAAAACCAGCACAATCATCAGAAACGGGTATAAAGGTTTGCCCCATGTGCCAGAAACCAGCAAACCCGGACTTTACACCTTTCTGTTCAAAAAACTGCAAAAACATCGACTTGCTTCATTGGCTAAAGGAAGATTATAGCGTCCCTGGTGAACAGCCAGAAAAGGAAAAAGAGGACGATATCCCTTGAGCCGTTAGACTAGATTTTTTCTTTTAAATCCCTTAAGTTTCTAGGACGTGTCATCAATTCGACCCTTTTTCGACGCCTTAGAGTTGGCTCATCCGAAGGAGAGCCAAAAGTCAGCGGAGCTAAATAGGGGATGAAAAGACAGCTTCAGATCAGTGGCCAAAAACCGGAAAAATCATTGGGAATGGGTATATTATATTTTCATCGTGTATCGCCATTTGTGCTGATGTTTGCCATTTTAGCCTTTGAAATGTCAACTGACTTTTACCTTCCAAGCCTACCCGAAATTGGGTATTTTTTTGCAGTTCCTGACACTGCTGTACAAATGACCTTAAGTGGATACCTGCTGGGTTTTGCATTACTTGGTTTAATCTCAGGACCTTTATCTGACACCATTGGCCGCCGGCCTGTTATTCTGGGAAGTATGGCCATCTTTACGATCGCTAGTATCTGTTGTTGGTTAGCGCCGACTATAACAAGCTTAATTGTCGCTCGCTTTACTCAAGGGGTAGGAGCCGGTATGACAATGGTTGTGATCACTGCTTTCCTTAAAGATAATTATGATGAGAAAACCTTTTCTAAGGTCTTATCTAGCATGGGAATGGTGGTTGCCTTATCACCTATGGTTGCGCCAATTATTGGGGGAGAAATTGCAAATATCTGGGGATGGAAAAGCTGCTTTTTTATTATTGCTATCACCGCAAGCTGCTTATGGACAGTTATTTTTGTATCTTTAAAAGAAAGCTTAGACCCAGAACAACGGACAATCCATCGTTCCTATTTCTCGACAAAGCTTCTGTTAAAAACTTATGGCCAGCTTCTTAAGAGACGTGAAATAACCACCTTTGCCCTTATTTCAGGTGTTACCTGTGGCGGATTATGGGCCTGGATTATCGAAGCACCCTTTTACATGATCAATGAGCTTAACATTAAAAGTGTGGATTACGGTTATTATGCAGCCGTAGGCCCAGGCGCTTATATTCTTGGGACATTTTTTAACCGGCGATATGTGGTTTACTATGGTGTCGAACAGATTTTGATTTGTGGCCTTTTCTTAATGATCACGGGGGCCAGTTTAACCCTATTTGCAACCATACACTGGCCAACCTCTCTCATTGCTCTTTACATCCCTTTTTCAATTTATGCTATTGGTTTAGCACTTGTCTTTGCCAATGCTGTAACAAAAGCTGTTTCCGTTATACCGTCAGAGCGCGGAAGTGCCTCTGCAATGCTTACGACTTTAGAAATGGGTATCTCCTCTCTATGCGCAAGTATCGTCAGTTTATTAAGCAATGGAACGCTCGTACCTTGTACAGTCATGATGCTGGGTAGTAGTATTCTATGTGCTCTAATGTTTGCAAGTACCGTAAAATATTTAAAAAAAGCTGAGCCTATTCCGACATTGTCTAAGGAATAAAAGCATATATTTAGTACTGGGATAGTTGCCTATCATCCTATCGTCATCCTATAGATAGAGCTTTTGCTTCCTTTATTTAGGCAAATGCTGTATGAGTATTTTCATGACACCTACCTCTAAATCTGAAATGCGAATAGAATTACACCAAAAAAGGGATCAGTATACAAAAGTTCATAATGCCAAAGCTATTGGACAAGGTTTGCTCAAGAACCTTGTAGATGCCAAAATTATCCTACCCGGTGCTATTATCGGCAGCTATTGGCCAATCAAATCAGAAGTTGATATACGGCCGCTTTTAGACTATTTCTTTGAACAAGGCCATATTTGTGCGCTGCCTGTCGTTCAGGCTTCTAAAAAGCCTTTATTATTTCGACAATGGGGTCCTGGCAACTTATTGGTTTCGGGTATTTATAACATTTTGACGCCTGATGAAGAGGCCCCACTTGTTACCCCGAATGTTTTATTCGTCCCTGTTTTAGGTTTTGATTATTTAGGTCACCGCCTTGGTTATGGAGAAGGGTATTATGATAGAACCCTTGAAAGTTTACGAGCCCGATGCTCCATCATTGCCATAGGCATTGCTTTTGACTGTCAGCAAGTCGCTCTCATTCCCCATCATGATTATGACCAACCTATGAATTACATTCTTACACCAACACGAGTTATTGAGATTAAGGAATGAACATACTGTTTTGCGGCGATGTTGTTGGCCGTTCTGGTCGTGATGCTATTAAACAATATGTTCCCCAGTTATGCCAAGACTTTAAGATTGATTTTGTGATTGTGAACGCTGAGAATGCCGCCCATGGATTTGGCATTAACAAAGGAATTTGCCAAGATTTTTATACTATTGGTGTTGATGTTATTACCACAGGTAATCACATTTGGGACCAAAGAGACATCATTTCTTATATCGATCAAGACAAAAGATTGCTTCGCCCCATTAATTACCCTGCCTCAACGCCTGGACGGGGACATACCATTGTTCCAAGTCGTAAAGGCAAAGATGTACTGGTCATTAATGCTCAAGCTAGGTTATTCATGGAAGTATTGGAAGATCCATTTTCAGCTGTGGATACCTTATTAAAAAACTATCCCTTAGGTAGTGGCTCTATCGGCGCTATTATCCTTGATTTCCATGGGGAAGCCACCTCGGAAAAAATGGCTATGGCCCACTTTTGTGATGGCAGGTTGAGCGCAGTTATTGGTTCACACACACACGTTCCTACAGCTGATGCGCAAATATTACCCAATGGCACAGCCTATCAAACAGATGCCGGGATGTGTGGGGATTATAATTCAGTTGTAGGAATGGATAAAACAGTCCCCATTTTAAAATTTACTCGCAAAATGCCAACAGAACGAATGCAACCCGCCCAAGGACCTGGCACATTATGTGGCGTTATGGTAGAAACAGATGATGTAACTGGACTTGCCAAGTCTATTCATCCTATTTGTCTTGGCGCTCGTTTGGAACCTAGGCTACCTTCGCAATGGGGTTGAAGCAAAGACGACGGTTTAGCTTCGCTGGCCTTCGGCTTCAAAGAAGCCTTATTTTTCTGCTAATGACTTAACCATTCCATATAAAGTTCTAACCTCTTGTTCTGTTAAATCCATACGCGTAAAAATATTTTGAAGGTTGCGCCACATAATTGGTTTTTTATGCTTTACACGCCAGAAGTGTGTTGTATCTAAAGTTTGCTCGAGTACTTTTAAAAACCCTTGAATTTGTTGGATCTTTGCTGGTACTGTTTCCCCTAAATGAAGCCTTCCTTTAAATGTTTTTTTGGTTTGGTACCATTCA
>Ga0116230_10007483_pt1 | contig 10784 bp, 8 predicted proteins | sample S1TSphfallax_3_FD_88678 | JGI IMG/M metagenome (GOLD analysis project Ga0116230, IMG submission 88678) | Host-associated microbial communities from peat moss isolated from Minnesota, USA - S1T2_Fd - Sphagnum fallax MG | ecosystem: Host-associated > Plants > Peat moss > Unclassified | place: USA...
GAAGGGAGTCCATCAAGGAGCTTGGGGGTGCATCATCAAGGATACATGGTAAACATTTATGGCATTAATCTTTTTAATTTCTTTAATTCATATACAAAAAATGTAATCATTTACGTTTTGAAAGTTTTTTGGTCTAAGTATTAATGTGGATATGGAATAAAGGATTATGGGGAAAACTCAACCCACACTCAATCTATTAAATGAGGATGCATGGCGTCATTCTCAATCAAACATCTTTTCACATGACCTAATGTGGCTGAAATCACAATTTATCATAAGGCCCATACATGAACTAATGGGTCATTCGCACATGGTGAGCATGACTTGGAATCCATTTCTCGTATGTCTCATTATGTTCCACACATGTCACAAGCATTGAAGGATCACATATGGGCTCAACTAAACTTAAGTTACACGGCTAAACAAACATATGACAAACATAAAATAATTTGATGGGAACATTTAAATGCCAATCAAAGTAAGACACGAGATGATTTCATTTGGCTTCAACACATTGCATATTTGGATTGGAAACATAAGAACGGGAGTTGGCGTTTACACACAAACCTTGCAATTTCAATTTGGTCTTGGGCTCTCCAACATCTGAAAGATGTGTTTTTTTTCCAGGATGTTGGTGAAATCAACAAGACTCAAGTCCCATTCACCATAGGTATTCAAACACCAACTCAATGTGAGTCCATGTTATCATATGGTCACAATGGTGCCATTTCTATGGTTACCAAATTTGGCACAAATAACATGAAATTCCATCCATTCACCTTAATGGGGTTTGATGATCATCGCATGGGTGTCCTTTTAGCATGGATCATTACAAGTAGGCAAATAGTTGAGGGTTTGATCAAATGGTTGAAACCATTAAAAGATAAAATGTTATCACACATGCCGCATTGGAAACTATCATGTTTTCTTGTTGATGATGCACCTCAAGAATTGAAGGCATTATGGTTAGTTCTATACCTAATCCCTACTTTGTGTTTATTTCCTTAAATGTTTTTAATATCTTTCATAAAAAATTTGATTACTTCAAATGCATTTTATGTTGTAATAACCCCATCCACTCATGGAGATTTTATTGCATATGTGTTCTTATTAGGATTGTATGGGGTATGGACAAGGTTCCCATATACCTTGTTGTTGGCATGTTCTCAAAGCATGGTGCTTACGTGATATTGAAAAAATCAAAGATGTGGAAATGTGGGGTGGAATCCTTTGAGACCTTCATGATGTGATGTACATGTCCATCAATCATGGAGAAATAATTGATGACTTCAAAGAGCGTGGGAAGGTTGTGAGAAAAAGCCCTCATAAACATAGGCCTAGTGATGCGTGGACAAATTATTTTTAGATTTATTACCATCAATTCGGTAAATGATAATATTTATCATGGTTTAGTATTCAAAAATCTTTTGTAATAATGTTATTCATCCTTGTGCATCGTGTTTATGTTTGCAAAATTATGGATGGTGGATGTTCAAAGAGTGCCCCATTCTAACCAACACACCCATGCAAACATTGAATCATATCATGGTGCATTGAAATGTTGGTTTGCTCTTGACACAAAAGGCCTTAAAAGGCGTAGGATTGACTAGTTGGTGTGGTGATTAACAACAACCATTGCACACCACTACATGCACACATTGGAAATCAATAAAAAGGGTTTCATTAAAAACAAGGTTATGGAGGCCATTATTACACGAAGTGTGGAAAAGGTAGCCCTTATTCCACTCACCCATTTACCAACCAACCTTTGAGAGTGATGGAGCTTGGGGCATACGGAGCCAACACCTTCCCAACATTATTTACGAAGTGAAATTCCCATTCACTGAAATATTTTGTTGCACATGTGAATGGGCATTGCAAGGGACATGTGTAAACACCATATTGCGGTCATTTTCACATTCCCAAACATTTCTCAACAAGATATCATTCAACACTATGGAACATGGTATGGATTACATTGTGGAAGGTTGGGTCACATGTTTCCGAACCCACAACATATTCCAAATGATATGGGGTCCGATGATGACAACGAAGATGGACATTTTGACAATGATGATGGGATCATGGAATTTAATGTGTTCATGAACATGGAGCAAAGTGATTTCCCTATGGGTGCCATTGTAGGGTCTAATGACACAATAAATTCATCAACCCCATTGGAAAGGGCTCTTGCACAATTGGCCACTATAATGCAAGAGATCACAAATGAATGTAAAAAAGCCGATGTGACACTTTGTGAACATGCCACCTCACACATGAGAATATTGGCATGTAATATTCATAACATATGCCTCACAAAGGCAAATGCAATTTCACACCCAAGATTGGTGTTACACCACATAAAAGATGGATTGGGAAATAATGTCAAATGGCTTAAAGATTGGCATGAAACAATGTTCAATCACACAAATGTACGTACTAAACAATGTCATGAATAAAATTTTCAATTACTAATGTAGATTATTGCCATTCACATTAAAATTTTTGTTTTAAAATCAATTTTGTACGGACAAAACCATAACACAAATTCTTTGGACATCATGTATTCAACACACACATGAAATCTAATATGGCAAAAAGGTTATTATTGTTTCCAAGTAATAAACACAAAAAATGTAAAATGCAAAAACATAAGGATAATGATAATATTAGTGTTAAATGTAAGTATTGTAACTAAGCCCCAAAATCCCAGTTGGTAGAAGTAAGTACATATGCAAGTATTACAATTAAGCCTCAAAATTTCAATTAGTAAAGGTAAGTATGGGTGCAGGTATTGCAACAAAGCCCCAAAATTCCAATTGGTAAAGGCAAGTACGGGTGTAGGTATTATAACCAAGCCCCAAAATTCTAATTAGTAAAGGTAAGTATGGGTGTAGGTATTGCAATGAAAAAATTTAGTTGGTAGAGGTAAGTATAAATTTGGGTATTGCAAGTATAAAGGAAGAATCAACCCTAAATGCAATACCCATGTTTAAAAAAAACCCATTTAGATGGTTTGGATACCCTTAAGTGTAGACCTAGCCCTAAACACAATACCCACATGCAAAATCACTTTGAAATAACCTAACCCTATATGCAATATTCGCATTCAAGGTCATTCTGAAATTACGCATGTGGGGTTTAAACTTTTTAAAATGAAGATCCTACCCTAAATGCAATACCCACATGTTGGGTCACTCCAAAATAATTAGTTAATTTCAAAATAATATGCTAACAAAAGTGTGTATTACGGTTGGGGTTGTTGATTAAGAGTTCCATGATTCATATTTTGTTTCAATGATTTGAAAAGAGGTTATATTGTTTGTGGAACAAATATTATAATGACAATTGTGATCAAGTTGATCTTGGTGTAAGAATTGTTCATGGAAAAATTGAACTTGCAATCTATAACATGGAATAATTATCTTAAATAGTGATTTCAATAACTTATTAAAACAAACATATAATTAATTTAACCAATCAAATATCAAATAAATCAATCTGATTTTTAGATCCAACTTTTTATTATCCAAGTAAATAAAATTAAACCAAATGATTAGTTAATTATTTTAAATAAATAGATTATTATCTAATTATTGATAGTTAATCATTTAAACTATCCAAAAGATTGGTCTATTAATTATTTAATTATATGACAAAATTTATTCACATATCATTAATTATCTAAAATATTTTACATTAAATTGGGGGGAAACTTCTAGGGTTTAAACATATGTGAAATAACACAATTTCATTCTATATTCTTTTCAAAGAGATTGGAAAAATTTGGTTGGAGATATCACAAAAATAAGAAGTAAACCTTATGTGAAAACCTAACCTTGAATGTAATACCCACATGTAAAGTCGCTTTGAAATACCCAATATGTAGTTTGGGTGCCTCTTTGAATGAAGACCAAAGCCTAGATGTAACCTACATGCAAGTTCATATTGAAATAATCCATAGGTGATTGAACCAAACCTTATGTGAAGACCCAACCCTAAATGTAATATTCGCATGTAATGTCATTTCAAAATAACTAATAAGTTGTTTGGGTACCCAAAATATGTCTTTTTATATACTTCAATTAATTATTGTTCTAAATTGATTTTATGACAAAATGCAGGTTTTGTAATGAATGTAAAAAACCAACAACTATTATGGACTTATATGCGGGTATTGCAATGAATATAAAACCCAACGACTATTATGGGACTTATATGCGGGTATTGTAATGAATGTAAAACGTAGTGACTATTATGGGACCTATATGCGGGTATTACAATGAATGTGAAAAAATAATGTCTATTATGGGACCTATATGTGAATATTGCATATTTGAAAATGGCCTTATGGAATTTCTAATAGAAAATGCTATAGGTATTATATGTTTAAAATGTGTGTATTGTTTGAAAAATCTTTAAATGATGTGAATCCTATTACATTAGATGTAAATATTGCACAATGTTCATTTTCATCTTTGTAGACCCTAGACAAATTAATGTTACTTATTCATATAGGCTTATTTAAGGTTTGATTCTTACATTTAAAGTACTAAGAAAATTATGACAAAGAAGACATATATGATTAACTATATACCCATGAAACAACTATGATTAGAAGAAAATATTATATTGATAAAAAATATACAAACATGGGTGAATGAAAAATTGCTAAAGAACCCAATGAAAAAAAAAAGGTTTTTTATAACATATCAAAGGACCAAAGTTCAAAAATTGGGTAGTCCAAAAAATAAAAGGGCGAAAAAAACCTAATTAACTATATAAACTTTAAGTACCCTAAACCATATCAACATTTACAATCTTGTGTTTAGCTCGATAAACAGCTTCTGCATGATGAAAAATGTAGAAATGGTGGCATTAGATCTCAACCTAAATTGCATTTGTAACAAACTCTTCTTTTGTTGTTTCAACCCTATAAACACCCAAAAACCACCAAATTAAAGCTTGACACACCTTGGATGAAACAAAATTATAAATAAACAATAAACATATTACTCTTTCTTACCTTCCACGAATCATTATAGATTCATGAAAATCCAATACATCTATCAACTATTTTGTTCAACTTGCATTATAGGACTTTCGATCCCAATTTTTAACATCCCATGCCATCTTTAATAGTTGTGCATATACACAATAGGTGGATAGAAAAATCTCTTGTAAATCTTCATCCTTCTCCATCCATGATGTTGCATTTCGAGGCATATTTCCCACACCCCAGACATTGAAACCCAACACCTACAACAATTGCTTTAAAGTTAATTTGACCAAAATTGGTTTTGGGAATGGTGGACAACTTTGTGCAACAATTACTAGCTTATCCCATTCATGTTATGTTTTGGCACGAGCACAACTAATAACCTTTTGATCATTCCGCCTTTGCATGACCATGACATTTTTCAAGATGCGAACATTCATTTTAACATGGTCCTGATGTCAAGGACCTCCTATAGAAGTTGAAGGCCTCCCATGTTTGACTTTTTATGGCACCAAACTATGCATCTCCTTCAAATGCTTGGTTAACAACCATTTGGCACAATATGTTACAATGTAAATGCCAACTTTACAAGTCCATTTCAACCCAACCTTCATCCATTCTTTGTCCTTTCAAGCCAAATTACGTGGACAAGGGGGTGATGGTGGCTAAAAAGTCTGGTCGATTTCAAGTTCCAAGCTTAAACCAAAAAATATCAAAAATTAAATCATTACTTTGTATGAAGAAAATCGTAACCTTAAAACCTTCCACATAAAGAGTCCAAAAAACGGAATGCAGGTATTACAAAACATAAAATCACACAATTAGGTATAACTCCTACAAACTTTAACTATTTTCAGGTATTGTAATAAATAATATTTGACAAAAAAAATCCCACACCTTCCATCAAATGATGGAAGGTGCAGATATTACTAAACTTTAAAAAATTTATACAATTTCTTTTATTTGCATTTAATTTAATGTACGTAAATTCTAAAATAATTTAACCCATCATTTTTTAATCAAAATTCTCAATTTATATTCAGAATGATTTCATCATTTGAATTACAAACTTTCATCATTGTCAACTTTAATCCACATAAATTACTTGATTCCTCAATTTTGAATACTCATTTTTAATGGAACAACATTTTATTCACCAATTGCATGATCTGATGAAACAATGACGCAACCCCAAGTCCCAAGCTAGGCCCAAGATGGCCTCAATTTCAAGAATGCGAAAGTTTGGGGACTTGAGGGTACACTCCCAACACTCAGCACTAAAAGGGGTAGAGGGGTGTGTTGAGGCTCCAAGATAGGACTAGGAAGAGGGACAAGCTTATTCACTCACTTGCAACCTACAACAAAACCAACCACAAGTTGGTTAGAACTCATTCGGAACACTTTTGGTTTGGGACAAGCCACGGGCAACTTTGACTCACTGGACTCACCACGACTTGGATTTGGGGGAAGCCACCACCTTCCCCCATATAGTATTCTTTGCATTGCTTCGCAGCACCCGCATCCAAATGGCTTTTATTCTTGGGACTCCCAAGGAGGAGTTTCGAAATTGTCCTGGTTTGGATTCCCGGGATTTTGGGAGCTCATAACCCCTGGCTCAAACATTAAATTGGGATGAGGTTTAAAGCAAACTTCTAGCTATCCTCAAGAGCTTTCCAACGGTGTGTCGCACTCTATCTGTGCACACCGGGGTCAAGTCGATTCCCAACTTTTTGTGGTCGGGAGTCAAATTGCCAGTTTGACTCCCGGCCTTTCTTTCGACCATAACTTGTGCTGCGGATGTCTGAATGGCTCATGCGAGGCCATTTTCGACATCTACACTTCAAGGCCTTTCCAATGGTATAAAGAAACACTTCAAGGCAAGGTGTTTTTGCCCTCTATTATCGAGCTTTGAAATTGCGAGAGTCCCGAAGGACTCCAAGTTCCCATTTTTGGGAGTGTGAGTCTCATCCTCACATTTGCCCAAAGTGGGGTTGCGATAAACAACATTTTGCTCAACAATTGCTTATTTTGATGAAGCAACATTTTTTTCGGCAAATGTCTGTTATGATGAAACAACATTTTACTTTGAACTTCTACATCACCACCACCTTTCTTCAATCTTCTTCCTCTAGCCATTAAGACCTTCAACATAAAAAAAACCATCATTTCATGATTAATTGTCAATTTTAATGAACTAAATGAAAAAGACCAAAAAAAAAGTAAACCGCCTCCTGCCATCTCCTTCTTCACACCACCACCACCATAGAAGAAGGCATTGACATTGTTGTCATCACCTTCTTTATAGGAAAACCACCAAAAGGCGATGGTAGTTACCGTTGCCATTTTTTTCAGCAAAATAATCAAAGAAGGTGACGAAAGTTGTCGTTTTTTTCCTCTTTGTTGTAACAAAATAGAAAAAAAGGAGGTGATGATAATAAAACTCTCGTTGCCTTTTTCATTGTAACAAAAAGAAGGTGAAGCAAAACCCAAAGAAAAAAAAGAAGGCCACAACAATTCTATTATCATCGCTTATTTAACTGCAACAAAAGAAAAAAAAAGAAGGTGACAACAACAAAGCTGCTGTCACCTTCTTTGTTGCAACAAAAAAAGGCGACGACAATAAAGTTGCCATTGCCTTCTTCACTACAACAAAATGAAAAAAAAAATGGCAATAGCAGAGTTGTCATTGCCTTCTTTGCTAAAGCAACACCAAAAGCAAAAAAAAAGGCAATGACAACTTTGCTTCTGTCGCCTTCTTTGCAGCAACAAAACCAAAACAAAAGAAGGCAATGGTAGCTTTGTTGTCGTTGCCTTCTTCATTGCAACAAAACAGAAACAAAAGAAGGCAATGGTAGCTTTGTTGTTGTTGCCTTGTTCATTGCAACAAAATGAAAAAAAAAAAGGCAACAATAAAGTTGTAGTCACTTTTTTTGCTGAAACAAAACTAAATGCAAAAAAACAGGTAATGACAACAGAGTTGTTGTTGCCTTTTTTGCTGCAATAAAAGAAAAAAAAAAGGCAACAGTAGCTTTGAGTTATCGTTGCCTTCTTTGCTGCAACAAAACCAAAACAAAAAAAGGCAATGGTAACAAAGTTGTAGTTGCTTTCATTGCAACAAAATGAAAACAAAAGAAGGCGATGACAATTTTGCTACTGTTACTTTCTTCATTGCAACAAAATGAAAAAAAGAAGGCTATGACAATAAAGTTATCATCCCTTGTTTATTGAAACAAAACCAAAAGCTAAAAAAGAAGGTGACGATAGCTCTGGAGTTGTTGCCTTCTTTGTTGCAGCAAAACCAAAATAGAAGAAGGTGACAATAGCTTTGTGCCATCGCCTTCTTTGTTGTAGCAAAACCAAAATAAACAAAAAAAAGAAGGCGATGGCAACTTTGTTGTCGTTGCCTTTTTTGTTGAAGCAAAACAACAAGCAAAGCAAGGGAAGGGAGCTTACCTTCAAGCTCCCGCCTAGATCCCGCTTCAAGCACTCCTAGGCGTTGTCATGGCTCCCGCTCTAATCGCTCCCAAGCTTTGGCGATGGAGTGAACACAAAATGAGACGAGGTGGGTAGGAAGGGGGAGGTAGGTAAGGAGGAGGTAGGTAGGAGGGGGGAGGTAGGTAGGAGGGAAAAACTTTGGGGCAGAGAAGGGGCTGAAAAAACCAAAAACTCTAGGCAGGGGAAGATGTGTTTTTGTTCATCCCCAAAATGGTTTCAACAGCCTCATCCTCAACTGGTGCATTGGTGGCTGCTGGTTCACTCCAGCCTAGTTGCCCCAAGTGTTAGGACATCCTCAACTGATTTTTCCTTCGAAAACCTGGTTTTTTGGAATTTATTTGAATTTTCAGTGGCACAAATAATTTAAAAATCAATATCTCCCACATTCTGAATCCAAATCTCACTAAATAAATTCCATTAAATCCTCCTCATCAAGATCTTTCCAACCGCATCAAATTCCAATTCCTCCAAAAAATTTAGCTACGATTTAATTTAATTTTCAGTGAAGAAATCATTCAATATTCAAGAACTTTTACACCACAAGTCCAACCGCCATGAAACTAAGCCAATGCACCTGTCCTCCAGAGCTGTCCAAAGAGACCAAGAATGCGAGCTGAAGCATCCCGGTTCAATGGATCTCATAAGTACAAACAAAACAAAACAACAAACTACCTTGCTTCATAGATAGATTCCAATATGCTAAGGGATAAAATAGAGATATTTGGGAGCATTGAATGCCCAATTTAGGCCTCACCCATGAAACGCCCAATGGTAACTTCAAGGTGGGTTTTGAACCATGGTTGTATTTGTAGCTTGCATTGTGCTGCCTCAGACTGCCTTTTTTATGGTGTCACTTTGTTGGGCTCTTTCTTGAAGGTTCCATGGGAGTAAATACTTGAGCCCCGTTTTTATGGAGCCAGTTGCTAATCATAGGGTGAAACTGTTGTGAGCAATTTCAAGCCGCTTTGGAAATTTTTTGGGGGTGACATCACTGTTCTAGTGTAACAGTAGTATTTTTTTTGTTGTAAATAGACCTTGTTACCCTCGTACCCACATCCTTTTCCATTTGAACAAAACACGATAATTGGGGCTGACATTTGCGGTTGCTCTTGATTCTTGATTCTTGATTTTTACTAACCACAAGAGCATGGTCTCTGCAGTTCAATTTTTTCATCTCAATGCAGGACGACGCTGTTAGCCCCCATTATGCATCACCATTGCTGAGTGCACCAAAATCCATATTTAGCACAATGCATTTACATTGGATTGTTGATCTTCAAAAGTTGAGGCCAGATCATTTTCTTGCATTTTGTCCATACGTGCAATATCCTTCTCAATTACACCGGGAGTTAAAATAATTTGAAACTGCAAATTTAAGTCCTAAAGAACACATCTGGGAGCCTGAAAATATGCACAGCTTTCCACATCCCTTCTTTCAAGGTTCATGGAATACGTGTTAGGATGCAAGCCTCCTCCTTCTTAAGTTGGGCAGTAGTCAAAGGCTTACCTATTTCTCAACTTTCACCCCTTTAGGACACACCTTCCACCACCAGGCGATCGATTTTTGACACAGAAAAATATGGCAAACCCTTGCAAGGGATTGATTTTGACAAGGAGAGATTTTGACATCTAGTTTGAGCTAACTCGACATCTTGTAAATTCTCCCTATTCGTTTTTCTTATTCCTTTTGTACGTTTACAGTGTGTTTATTAATAAAGTTTTGCAGGGTTTCATCATCAATACACGTTCCTCTTTACGTGAAGATCAACATTAAAAATTCAGACCACCCATAAAACAGTACCAGATATACCAGACATGCCAGGCATGAGGAAAAGAAGAAAAAACCCTGATTCCAGAATGAGTCTGGTATGTTGAAAAGTTGATACTGACATAACACTGCTTCAAACCAGCACCAGCTCCAATAGGAAATGTTCCATGAAGTTCCCTAACTAACACCTCTCAAATTTTCTCCAAATGTGAGACCAAAATTGAAAAGAACTATGGCAAGTTCAAACTAGTGTTGGGAAGGTATTAGAAATTATGACAACCCCTCACTGGTTAACATCGCATCAGATTTTCCTAGTGTATTTTAGGAAGGCACCTTACCAGGGCTAATTTTGCTTATTGGAAAGGGTAGGTGTTTTGAAAAATGGCATGACCATTAGAATTTGTCGCAACCCTAACTTGGCTAAGTGTGGGGGTGAAGCCCAACACTTGGAAAAGTTGGGGATTTGGAGTCCTCCGGGACTCCCGAATGTTCAGAGCTCGACAGCAGGACCCAAAACACCTC